>RCNI01001040.1_pt1 | contig 15823 bp, 14 predicted proteins | sample 2041151 | NCBI WGS metagenome assembly RCNI01 (sample SAMN09708214, study PRJNA481090) | feces metagenome | isolation source: feces | place: Antarctica: Albino Rookery | reverse complement strand
AATAAAAAAGAAATTTTTTTCTTGTAATATTATTGAAAATATGTAGTATTAATGTATGATGAGAAAATTATGTTTAGTAATAATTATCCTTATGATTAGTTTCAGCAGTTTATATGCCCAGGAACTTTTTTTAAGAAAGGATAAATATTTTACGGAAGTATATTTAAAGCTTGACCCAAAAAATATAAAAACCGTTGCAAAAGGTAACAGTCAGGTTATAGTAACATTTACTAATAATATTAAACAGCCTTTTCAGCAGAATATTAATGACGATTATATTTCCAATATTCAAGGCAGCGGGAAAAATTTTATTATTAATGTTAAAAATGGGTCTGAATTTTCCATTGTAAACGATGCAAATGGTGTGAAAGTAGTAGCCACAAAAAGCAAGTCCAACCCTGATACTCTTTCAAGTTACAATGTGGCAAAACCGCTGCTTGATACTAAATCAAAAGATTTAGAAGATAAAAATATGCAGGATATGCTTGATCAGGCAGACAGGTTTATAGCGGCAAAACAATTTTCGGAAGGTGCGCAGCTTTTAAATAAGGTGCTTTCTTCCACCCAAAACGAGTTTTATAAACAGGAAGCTATGTTTAAATTAGGTCAGACATATATGCTTTTAGGGCAGTATGACGGGCTTTATTATACAAATACATACGAAACTTTTGATGAATTTGCAAAAAAATATCCTGATAACTTCCGCACAACTGATGCACTTTTAAAATCAGCTGAAGCAAAAGAGCTTGCTAATCAGCAGTTTGAAGCAATTAAAACATATCAGAAAATATACAGTTCTGTGCCTGACCTTGAAACAAAACGTCATGCTTTAAAGAAAATGGCAGAGCTTTATAAAAAAGTGGGGCAGACAGATAAAGCCATAGATACATATCTTTCTTATTTACGTAATTTTAAAACCGATCAGGATTTTATAAACGGCGAAGTAGGTCAGATGTATTATGATATGGATGAAGAAAATTTAGCATTTGAATATTTTTCCACACTTAATTTAGATGAATTAATGAATAACCCTGATATTTCTTTAACTCGCCTTAATTCTGTGGCAGATGTATTTTTTAATAAAAACAGGTTTGATCAGGCATTAAAATTATATACCCATATATATGAAAAATATCCTGATGATCCATCAGCTAATAACGCAATTTTCAGGTCAGCATCTATTTTAAATAAATCAGGCAGAAATACAGATGCAGATCAGCTTTTATTAAGGTTAAAAGAACGTTATCCTGATAGAGAAAGTGGCCAAAAAGCAACTATAGAATATGCACAGAAATATTTAAATACAAAACCATTTGATTACTGGAATAATTTTTTCAAAGACCTGCTTTCACGTCCTGATTCTTACGGGCTTCATGAACAGGCAAAATATATGCTTATAAAAACTCTTTATAAAGAAAACAGAATTGCAGAAGCAGTAGATATGATAAGCAGTTTTTTAGGCTTATACCCTGACAGTAAACATTTTGCAGAGTTAAATACAATTAAAGAAGATTATCTTTTTACTCAGCTTTTAAATACATATAATAAAAAGGATTACGTTACAGCAGAACCTTTAATAAACAGTTTTATACAGCAGTATCCACAAAGTAAATATAAACCGAGAACGGATATTATGTTGAACGAAATTAAATACGGTAAAATTGCAGACGTATTTAAAAATAATGATTATAAAAGTGTAATGTCTTTTTCAGATGCCCATTTAAAAACGGAGGACCCTGCAAAATTTGGGGACAGTCAAAGGTGGCAGAATTTATTAGATAACGCCACATACAGGGATTTAAATGTTATATACGGTTCTAAAAATTACCCTGCTGCAAGAGCTGCTGCAAAAGAATATTTATCAAAATTCCCTAGGGGTATATATAGAAAACAGGCATCATCTATTTTAGAAAATTCTGTATTAAAACCAATGGAAGAATCCTACAGGGGGTTAGATTATCCTACAGTAGTGCAGCTTTATGATGCCAACAGCGACTGGATACCATCATGGCCTAACAAAGCCTTTAAAGATAAAATAAGGACTATGGTTGCCATGAGTGTTTATAAACTAGGTTCCCCTAGTAAAGCCCGTGCTTTTTATGCAGAGATTACACCTAACCCTAAAAATATGGATTATGCAATATTAGGTTTTCTTTTAGGTGATAAAAATTTAAAAGCAGATGTAAACGCTTTTGATGCAGAAACTTTTAAATATATTATAGGCGAGCTGGAACAGCTGGATGTGGATATGGCAGTATCTCTGCTTGATAAATACACAAAAGACCCAAAATATGCAGGCACATTAAAATATTCACTTGCTAAAAATATTCCAAGTGATGCAAAACGTCAGCAGATATTAATGAGTATATACGATACTATACGCAGGGATTCTGCTGCAAGATTTGAGGGCAGCAATAATGTGTATATGGATATAGGCCTTATATTCTACCGTAAAAACGATTTTAAAAATGCAGTTATGCCGTTAAAACAGTTTATAGATAACTATAAAGAAAAAGATGACAGACGTGCAGAAGCATTATATTATCTGGGTAAATCTTTTATTAATATCGGTGATGTAAAAAGAGGGTATAACTACTATAACGATATTATAAACAATATTCCAAACTCTGTTTATGCAGGCATTGCAAAAGGTGAGATGGAAGAAGACAACTGGCGGAAAAACTTAAATAATTATTAATATATTAATGGTGCAGCATTGTCAGATTTTTCAAATATTGATGTAGATTTATTGAAAGAAGTTGTAGATGCAGTAAACAGGACAACTGAAAGCTTAAAAGAATCATACTCACTTTTACAAAAAAAGTTAGAGCATACCCAGGGGCTTTTAGATTCAGTTTTAGATAATACTAATTCTGCTATTATTGCACAGGATAATAAAAACGGTGTGTTTTTAAAAAACAGACGGGCAAAAGAGTTAATGGAAGAATTAGGCAGTGAAAAAGTTTTCCATATATTAAGTCTTTTTTCTACAACTGGTGTTCATGATTATGACGATGATAACAGGCGGTATTTCAGGTTAAGTGTTAGTGCTTTAAAATCAGAAGATTCAGAAGGCTTTGTTTATGTTATGGATGATATTACAAGGCTTAAGAAATTTGAACAGGAAAAACAGAGAAACGAACGTCTGCGTATTATGGGTGAAATGGCTGCAAATATTGCCCATGAAGTGAGAAACCCGCTGGGTTCTATTGAGCTTTATGCATCACTTTTATCAAGAGATTTAGAAAACGATCCAGATAAAAAGCGGCTGACAACATCTATTATAAAAGGGGTAAGAACCATTAATGCAGTAATAAGCAACACTCTGCTTTTTGCTAAAGAAATTAAAATTAACCCGTCAAGCCATGTGCTTGTGGATATTGTAGATGAAGTAGTATTATATTTACAGCATATTATAAGAGATAAAAAAGTTAAAATAATAAACAGGCTTAATGAAGAACATATGGTTTTTTGTGATGAAGATATGTATAAGCAGGTTATTATGAACTTAATAGGTAATGCAGTAGATGCAGTATCTGTTGCAGGTGAAATAACTTTTACATCAGAAATGACAGATAAAGAAACTATACTTCGTATAAAAGATAACGGTCAGGGAATAGATGAAGATATGTTATCACGGCTTTTTATGCCTTTTCAAACAACAAAAGCAAAAGGCACAGGCTTGGGTTTATCTATTTCCTATAAAATAATAAAAGCTCATAACGGCGATATTTTAGCAGAAAGCAATGGAGAAAACTATACCATGTTTACAGTAATCCTGCCTTCTGAAGAGTTCGTCAAAAATGTGGGAGAAGAAAATGGTGAATAAGAACATATTAATAGTTGATGATGATGATAATATGCGTGAAGCCATGAAAGAAACTGTTCTGCGGCTGGGTGTTAATGTGGAAACAGCAGAAAACGGCAGGGCAGGTTTTGAAAAAGCGACTAAAAAAGTTTATGATTTAATTATCAGTGATATGCGTATGCCTGAAATAGACGGGCTTTCAATGTTTGAAATGTTAAAAGCAACAGGCATAAAAACACCCGTATGTTTTGTAACGGCTTATGGTTCTGTTACAGGTGCTGTGGAAGCATTAAAAATCGGTGCATACGATTATATTTTAAAACCTTTTTCTCCTGAAGTAATAGAAGAGCTTATTAGAAGAACATTTGAGCTTACAGGCAGTAATGCTGTAACTTCTATAAAAGAAGAAAATGTAACAGATAAAAGCAAGGCTACTATATATAAAAGTGCTTATATGGAACACGTTTTTTCACTTGCAAAAGATGTGGCAGAAAGCGAAGCGACAGTATTAATTACAGGGGAATCCGGCACAGGTAAAGAAGTTCTTGCAAGGTTTATTCATGAAAACTCAGGCCACAGCAAAGGCCCTTTTGTAGCTGTAAACTGTGCTGCTATTCCCGAAAATTTAATAGAAAGCGAATTATTTGGTTATGAAAAAGGTGCTTTTACAGGTGCTGTTAATAAAAAGCTGGGTAAATTTGAATCAGCTGACGGCGGCACTATTCTTTTAGATGAAATAGGGGAAATACCCCTGCATTTACAGGCTAAACTTTTAAGGGTGCTGCAGGAAAAAGAAGTGGAACGTCTTGGTGCTTTAAAGCCCTCTAAAATTAATACCAGGGTGCTTGCTACAACTAACAGAAATTTAAAAACCATGAGTGAAGAAGGCACGTTCAGGGAAGATTTATATTACAGGCTTAATGTTATAAGTATGGAACTTCCACCATTAAGAGATAGAAAAGAAGATGTGGCAGATCTTTCATCATTTTTTATAAAAAAATATTCCGATATTAATAAAAAACCTGTAAAACCCTTATCACAGGACGCTTTAAAATCATTGCAAAGCTATGAATGGCCTGGTAATGTGCGGGAGCTGGAGCATACTATTGAGCGGGCGGTTGTGCTTTCTAAAACTCAAGAGATTACTGCAAAAGATTTATTTCTTCACGGTATTACTATTGCAGATTTTAAATCAGGTGCAGATTTTAAACCAGAAGTAAATATAAAGGCTGATACAGATATAAAAGAAGAAAGCGGAAAAATAAAAGATAATAAAACAGAAGAAAGCGGGTCAAATATAAAAGACACTGTAGGCAGAACTATTGCAGATGTGGAGCAGGAGTTAATATTAAAAACACTGCAGGATGTTTCAGGCAATAGAACAAAAGCTGCTGAAATATTAGGGATAACAGTAAGAACTTTACGTAATAAATTAAACGAATATCGTGAAATGGGTATTGATGTAGAAGAATATTTAAAATAATAAAGCCTTTTAGGAGCATAATAAGTTGAAAGAAAAATTAACATTAGTAATTGATGAAATAGTAAAAGAGATGTTATTAAATGCAGGTGTTAAGGCAGAAGCTGTTTTCACACTTGTAATTCCCGAAAAAGAAGAACATGGAGATTTTGCTTGTAATGCAGCTATGCAGCTTGTAAAACATTTAAAGAAAAACCCAAAAATAATAGCAGAAGAAATTATTGAAAAATTAAACAGTAAAATGAAGGGCAGTATTAAAATGGAGATTGCAGGCCCTGGTTTTATTAATATAAAAATAGGTGCTGCATGGTTTGCAGAAACGTGTATGGATATAATCAGTAATGAAAAATATTTCCATAATAATTTAGGCGGTGGCAAAAATGTAATGGTGGAATTTGTCAGTGCCAACCCAACAGGCCCTTTACATATAGGCCACGGCAGAGGGGCAGCTTACGGCGATTCTGTGGCACGGCTTTTATCTATGTCTGGTTATAATGTTACAAGAGAATATTATGTAAACGATGCAGGCAACCAAATGAATAACCTTAGTTTAAGTGTATATTCAAGAGCGGCAGAGTTAAAAAACAGGCAGGATGAGGCACCTTTTCCTGAAAGCGGATACCATGGTGATTACATTATAGATATTGCAAAAACGGTATTAGAAGAACACAGCGATATTTTAGATATAGATAAAAAACAGGCTTTAGAAATCTGCCTTTTAAAAGCTGTGGAAATAATACAAAAAGATATTGATAAAGATTTAAAAGATTTTAGAGTGGAATTCCATAACTATTTCAGCGAAAAAAGTCTTTATAAAAACAAGTTAATAGACAAGGCGTTAGAGCATTTAAATAAATCAGGCAAAACATACGAAAAAGACGGTGCTTTATGGTTAAATACATCAAGTATGGGCGATGATAAAGACAGGGTGTTAAGAAAATCAACAGGGGAATACACTTATTTTACACCAGATATTGCATATCATCAAAATAAATACGATAGAGGTAACGATTATTTAATAGATATATGGGGTGCAGACCACCATGGATATATTAAAAGAATGGAATGTGCTTTAGAGTGTTTAGGGCATAAAGAAGATACTTTTAAAGCAAGCCTTGTGCAGATGGTTAATTTAATCCAAAAGGGCGAAAAAATAAGTATGTCTACAAGAAGCGGCGAGTTTATACCCCTTTCATGGCTTATTAACGAAGTAGGTGTTGACGCAGCAAGATTTTTCTATAATATGAGAAGCCATGATGCACAGTTTGATTTTGATCTTGACCTTGCAAAATCTAAATCTAACGATAACCCTGTTTATTATATACAGTATGCTTATGCTAGAATTAATAGTTTAATATCCAACGCAGAAGAAAAAGGTATTAAATATGAACGGGGGAGTTTTTTAGAAAAAGCCATAGGGCAGGAAGAAATACAGCTTATAAAAAATATGATTCGGTTGAAATATGTTATAGAGCTTGCAGCTGTTCATTTAGAACCCCACAGGATAAGTTACCATTTACAGGAACTTGCAGCATCATTTCATTCGTATTATTATAACAATAAAATATTAAACTCAGAAGATATAGAATCTTCTCAAGGCAGGCTTACAGTATGTGAAGCCGCAGCAGTAACTATAAAAACAGGGCTTGATATTTTAGGGGTATCAGCACCTGAAAGGATGTAAAAATGGGAGAAAATAGTAAAAATTCATTCAGGGATATGATATTAATCATATTCGTAGTTTTAGTATGTTTTGGTATAACAATTTATGGAATAGCGTATTTAACAGGGAAAGTGTTTTCCACAAGCCCTGAAGTAGAAGTATCAGAAAACGAAAAACCAAAAGAAGTAATGACTAACCCGTCAGAAGGTGATACATTAACATTTACTTCTATGAACGATACGCCAAACGAAGTAGCACCGGAAGGTGATAATATTCGTATGACTACAACACCGCCTGCAGCATTAGAGCAGGATACTCAGGAAATAGATCTCAGCAGTAATATTGTGGTGGAAGATAATACAGACAGCAATAATATGAAGCCATTAAATCAGCAGCAGGTAAAACAACAAGACACACCGCCTGCACCACCTTTTATAGAACCAAAAGCTGTAACAGAACAACAACAGATAAAAAAAGAACAGCTTAAACAGGAAGCAGTTAAACAGCAGGCAATAAAACCACAGGTTGAAAAACAGCAGGTAAAACAGGAACCTGTAAAAAAAGAAACAGTGAAAAAAGAACCTGTAAAAATGGCACCGCCTAAAACAAATGCTAATTTTGTAGTGCAGCTTTTAGCTGTTCAATCAAAAGCATCAGCAGAGAAAGAAGCAGCAAGGTTTAGAACAAAATATCCTGATGTATTTATTACTCAGGTAGTAATAAACGGCAAAACATGGTACCGTGTTCGTTTAGGTGTAAGTGCTACAAAAGAAGAAGCACAAAGAATTGCAGATAAAGTGGCAGTTGATTTTAAAATACAACCAAAGGTTACAAAAAATAATTAATATATGAAGAAAACTTTACTTATTATAATACTGCTTTTATGTAGTTACATATACTCTTTTGCAGAAACTATAGCATCTACTGAAGAAATTTTTAGAATAAACGGTGCACAGGTTTTTGTAATGGACCCTGCTTATAAGGGAAAAATAGATACTTATTTTAAAGAGATAAAAGAACGGGGCATAAATACTGTATTTTTCAGAGTCTTTCATAACAGTAAAGATAGAAGCCATTTAGGTATTGATTTAAAATGTGAAAGCGGTGTATATTATAATACTGAATATGCATGTGTAGTAAATGATTTATTAGGAGAAGTTGTAAAATCTGCCCACGATAACGGTTTAAAACTTTATGCGTGGATGGCAACAAGAAGTCTTTCCTTTTTAAAAACTGATGAAAATATAAGCATGAGCCTTAATGCAGAGGGTGATGATGTTAAGGGTTATGGTGCCAACATATTTAAAAAAGATGTAAGAGATACGCTGCTGGGGCTTTTTGAAGACCTGGCAAAATATAATATTGACGGCATACTTTTTCAGGATGACTTTATTATAAAATACAGCGAAGGCAGTGATAAATATGCTGCAGCACTGTTTAAAGAAGAAACAGGGATAGAAGTAAAAAAAGAAAGTTTTTTCAATAAAATAAAAGAATATAACGGCAGAAAAGTGTTTTCAGAATATAACGAAAACTTTTACGTTTGGGCAGAGTGGAAAAATAAACAACTGGCTTTATTATTTCAGGAGCTGAAAGAACGTGCAAAAACATACAGCCCTAAAATAAAATTTGCAGCAAACGTATACTATGAAACCCCCATAGATGAAAAAGCTGCATTATCATGGTATTCTCAACGGCTTTCAACCTTAAGGGAGGCTGGTGCAGATTATTTCGCAGTAATGGGTTATTTTGAGCAGATAAGCGAAGAACAAAAACTTGACCGCGTGGCAGCAGCAGAGCTTATAGGTATGATAGCAGATAAAGCAGCAAAAGCAGCAGGCAGCGATAAAGCAGTGATTATGAAGCTGCAGTCAAGGTCCTTTAAAGGTAAAGGAATGTTAAGTTATGAAGATTATAAATTAGTATGCAGACGTGTAAAATTAGCGGGAAATGTAAGTTATGCAGTAGTGCCTGTATTTATACCCGGAGATATTTATACATGTCCTGCACAGTAAGGAGTATGGTATGAAAGCAGGTATTATAGGTGGCGGAATTTCAGGGATTTCTTTAGCAGTTAAGCTGGGTGTATTAAAAGAGCAGGGTAAAGATATTGATATAACTGTGCTTGAATCATCAGACAGGTTAGGCGGCACAATCAATTCTATCCATAAAGAGGGTTACGTTATAGAATCAGGCACTAACGGATTTTTAGACAGTAAACCATTTACACTGGAAGTTTTTGAAGAAGCAGGGCTTTCTGATAAGCTTGTAAAAAGTAACGATAAAGCCCGTATCCGTTATATACAGCGGTATAATCAGTTACAACGGCTGCCGGAAGGTGCTGGTGCTTTCTTATCATCAAAACTTTTAAGTTTAAGCGGTAAATTAAGAATAGCAAAAGAAATATTTGTGCCGCAGAAAAAAGATAACAGTGATGAAACTCTGGCAGATTTTGCAAGAAGAAGATTGGGCAGTGAAGCACTTGATTACTTAATCGGCCCTATGGTGTCAGGTATTTTTGCAGGGGATCCGGAAAAAATGAGCCTTGAATCATGCTTTCCTGTAATAAGTGATTTAGAAAAAACATACGGTGGCTTAGTTAAAGGTATGATAAAAAAACCTAAAAAGAAAAGCGGCCCTGCAGGCCCCGGGGGCGTATTAACTACATACGAAGGTGGTATGGGGGAAGCTGTGAAAGATTTGGCAAAATCAGCAGAAAAGAAAGGTGTAAAAATCCATTTATCAAGCCCTGTAACAAGTGTAACTAAAAAAGATGGCAAATATATAGTATCAAGCGGCAGTAAAGAATATGAATTAGATATACTTGCAGTGTGTGCACCAGCTTATGCAGGAGCAAAATTTTTAAAAGATTTAGACGGGGAATTAGCTGAAACTTTAAGCACAATACCATACTCGCCTATGTTTGTAGCAGGCTTAGGGTTTAACAGTGAAGATATAGAAGATGAATTAAACGGCTTTGGTTATTTAATACCTAAAAAAGAAAATATGCATATTTTAGGTGCTTTATTTACATCAAGTATGTTCCCAATGCAAGCACCAGATGGTAAAAAATTCTTACGTATTATGGCAGGGGGCGATACAAACCATGCTTTAATGGAAAAAAGCGAAGAAGAACTTTTAAAAATATGTATAGAAGATGTTACAAAAGTATTAGGTGTAAAAAAAGATCCTTATATGGTGCAGTATTTTAAAGTGATGAAAGCAATACCCCAGTATCATACAGGCCATAGAGAAAAAGTTGCCAAAATAGAAGAAATAAGTAAAAAATTAGGCAGCTTTTATGTAGGCGGCAACGTGCTTTATGGTATCGGCTTAAACGACTGCACAAAAACAAGTAAAATAATAGCAGAAAAAATATCAGATATTTTATAAAAGAAATAAATTATATATACAATTGTATATATAGTTTATTTATTATTGCATTAAGCAGTGTAATGTGATATAAAGGCAGAAAATTATTAAGGAGTATTAATTATGAAAGCAGTTTTATATTTAGCAGCTGTTATGACTTTAGTAGTAAATTCCAATGCGTATGCTTATTTAAACCCTAGTTCAGGCACAGGTTTGATTGCGTTTTTAGTAGCTGTAGCAGCAGGCCTTATATTTTATTCAAAAAAAATATTTTACGGTATAAAACATCTCTTTAAAAAAGATGATAATCAAAATGAAGAAAACAAATAATTAATTTGAGGGTATTGTTATAGATATAATAGGTAATATATTATATTATACATTAATATTTCCCTTTGAATATGTTTTTCAGTTAATACTAAAAGGGTGTATTTTGATACTTCCTTATGGTTATGCACTTATTTTAATGTCAATAGTGGTTAATATATTATCGTTACCATTAATGACCTGGGCAAAAAAAATTGAAAATAAAGAGCGTGAAAAACAATTTAAAGTAAAGCAGGAAGTAATAGCTGTAAAAAAACAGTATAAAGGTGAAGAAGCATTTAGAAAAATAGATGCTGTATATAAAAAGTATAAATATAATGCACTGCTTGCATTCCGTGCGGATTTATCTATATTTTTATCTATTCCCATATTTGTAGCAGCTATTACCACACTTGATAATAACCATATATTTAATGGTGTATCTTTTTGGATGATTGATGATTTAGGCAAGCCGGACGGCTTAATATTTGGTTATAACTTTTTACCTGTATTTATGACAATAGTAAACTTAGTATCGATAAAACTTTATAATAACGATAATAAATTTTTTGATAGAGCAAATATTAAATTGATTATATTAGCACTATTATTTTTAGTCTATTTATACGGAAGAAGTTCAGCATTAATGGTATATTGGACATCTAACAATATTTTATCAGCATTAGTAATAGTTTTTGGTTTTGTAAATAAATATCAGAAACAGGAGCATTAAGGTGGGAAGCGAAATAAGAAAAATTATTCCAAGTGATTATGAGTTTATATATAATACTTTTCGAGATTATAGACCTAATATATTTGGATATTACTCCAACAAAATATACCAAGAATGCGTAAAGTTACTTATAGAGCATGACAACGAATATTCTATTACAACCGTAGGAGTCAATAATAACATTCCTAAATTATTTATGATATCCATAACAAATTGTGATTTTTTTATTAAACGTATTAATAAACAAGCTACATTTAGTGATAAAATAAAATTAAAATTAGATACATATGGTAAACAAGATAAGATAAATAATAATATTGAATATGACATAAAAGTATGGTTTAATAATATGTATACAAATTATAATAATGCTGCTTATGGTTTAATGCAATTCAGAGATAAAAATACAAATTCTCCATTGATGAAGGACCTGATGAAAGAGCAGTTTATACGCATTATGAATGTAGGTATGGATTATAATGTGGGACAGATTAAAAAAGATAATAAAGAATCAATTGTTAGTTCTAGGATAAATGGTGCCAAATTATATAATATGGGTTACATATATATGGCAATTTTTGATATAAAAAAAATCTTGAAAATAGGTGAAGTATGAGTAAAAGTTATATTTTAGATACAACATTAAGAGATGGTAGTTATACAAATGAATTTACATTTAGTTTGCAAGATGTTAGAAATATTGTTACTTCTCTAGAGGAAGCCGGAATAGAATATATAGAAATAGGTCATGGAGTAGGAATAAGTGCTGGTAAAAAGGGTTATAAAGCGTCTTTACATTCTGATGAAGAGTATATAGAAACAGCAAGAGAATGTTTGACTAAGGCCAAATTTGGTGCTTTTTCTATTGTAGGAATGACAGAATTAGATGATATAAAAAAAGCAGCAAACAAAGGTATGGATTTTATAAGAATAGGATCGGATATACATGATATAGAATTATTACCAGAATACATAGATATAGCAAAGAAAAGCGGTTTATATGTCATGTGTAATATTATGAAGTCCTATGTATTAGAACCTAAAGATTTTGCAAAAATAGCGAAAACAATAGATGATTATGGTGCTGATATTATTTATTTGGTTGATTCGGCAGGTGGTATGTTTCCTAACAATGTAGAAGAGTATTATAATGAAGTTCGTCAAGTGACAAATATAGATATGGGTTTTCATGGCCATGATAATTTAGGATTAGCAATAGCAAACTGTCTGAAAGCATATGATTGTGGTTACAAGTTAATAGATTCGTCACTTCAAGGACTTGGCAGGAGTGCTGGTAATGCTTCAACTGAGATTTTAGTTAGTGCATTAATGAAGTATTATAATAAAGATATAGGTATTGATTTATTTAAATTGATAGATGCAGGACAAAATTATGTTAAGGATATTACTGAGAATGTTAAAAGAGAATTGGATATTATATCTGGTTATTCAGATTTTCACTCTAGTTATATGCCAATAATTCATAAATATGCTGGTAAGTATTCTATTGATCCAAGAAAATTAATAATAGAACTTACAAAAATTGATAAAGTATCAGCACCAGATGAATTGGTTGAAAAGATAGCAAGTTCCATAAGTAAAACAAATATTTCAACTTCAAGATTTGAGATGCATAAATACATAGGTATGGAACAAAAATAATGATTGATTTATTAAAATTATTTAATGATAATAAAAATGAAATATTTATTTATGATGCAATAAATAATAGAGAATATACGTATAATAATTTTTTTGTTTTATCAATGCAGTATTTTGAACATATTAAACAAAATAGTAGTAGTAATAATATCGTAACGATTATGGATAATTCAATTGATTTATTTGCAGTTTATTTTGCATGTCTTGTTGGTAATTATACTGTAATTCCAATAGATCCATTATTAGGTGATGATATTAAGGATGATATACAAAAAAATATAGGCGATACATTTTGTATTTATGATAAATTGGAGAGGCATGGTTTTTATCCAAATATATCATATGATATAATTAATCAAATTGATTATGAGAGAAATTTTTTGATTACTCATACATCGGGAACTACAGGCAAGTATAAAGGCGTAAAACACAGTTTTCAAAACTTAGTGTCAAGTGCATTAGCATTAGGACATTTTTTTAAATATGAACAAGACTATATTTTTTATCACAATATGCCTATGTCTTACATGGCAGGAATTTTAAATTTATTTATTACACCACTAGTATTTGGATGCAAAATTGTGATAGATCAAAGATTTGATGTTCAAAAAGCTGGTAAATTTTGGAATATACCTAACAAATATAATTGTAAAGTATTTTGGTTGACTCCTACAATAATATCAATATTAAATAGATTAGATAGAGGAACCATAGGAATTAATTATATAAAGAATACTAAACCTATATTCCATGTTGGAACAGCACCACTTTATGATGAAGTTAGAAAATTATTTGAAGAAAAATATAATACATCATTATATGCAAGTTATGGATTAAGTGAGACATTGTTTATTACAACTGAATATCCATTAGCAAAACATGTAGATGGATGTACTGGTAATTTGTTACCTAATGTTGACTACTTATTGAATGATAATGAACTATGTTTTAAAACTCCATGGATGTTTAATGGATATACGAATGTAGATACGAATGATTTTTTTTTAGATAAATATTACAAGTCAGGTGATTTAGGAATTATTAATGATAAAGAAAAGTTATTTGTAACGGGACGTGTAAAAGACTTAATTATAAAGGGTGGCATAAATATAAGTGTTCAAGTGTTAGAAAATTTTTTATTCAATTTAAAAGTGTTTGATGAATTGGCAATAGTAGGACAAAAAGATAATGTGGTTGTGGAAAAAATAATCTGTTTTTTTGTTAGCTCCCATCATGTTGATAAAAAATATATTAATTCTATTATTGGTGATACATTGGGAATAATGTATAAGATAGATGATTTTAAACAAATAGATAATATGCCAAAAAATATTAATGGAAAAATTGATAAAAATACCTTAAGAGGAATGCTTAAATGATTGTAGGAATAGACCATATAACATTTTCTACAACTAATATACGAAGAGATATAATGAATTTTAAATCTAAAGGTTTTGATGTATTATTTAATGATTTTAATATTGATAATGCATTAGTGAAGAAAAATTTGTTACAAAATTATGCTCAATATCAATCTATTGCATTACTCTCAAAAAAGGATTCGTTAAAAATAGAATTAGTTGCTGATACAACTTTACAACAAGGTATATCAAATATAGAACCTATTATTGACCAATACGGGGGGGGGAATTGGAGTCTACTAGGTATTGAAATTAAAGTTTATAATAAAGAATCATTTGTCATGGAATGGTTAAACTATGGTTTTAAACAAATAGATGAAAATACTCTTGAAATAAAATCGTTATTGTCAGGGGGGAAAACTTATATTGTTAAAATGAAAACAGTTAATAAATTAGAGGATTATTATTTAGACAATCATGGCTATACAGCACTTGCTATGGTAAGTTCTTCATTGGAACGAGATTATGGTATATTAAAAAATCAAGGATTATATGTAACTGACATAGAAGAAATTTGGTTGAATAATAATAAAAAGAAAGTTAAAGTATTTTTTTTAAAAGGATCAAATAATGAAATAATAGAATTTATAGGTGTGAAATGAATAATTTAAATGACCTTATTGAGAAAATTAAAAATATTATGGAGACGGTTTGTAATGTGAATATTAAAGATAATAATGAGAATTATTTTGACAGTGGTGTGGACTCATATAGTTTTATGGAGTTTTTATCTGTATTAGAAGGTGAATTTAATATTGTATTTGATAATGATGAATTTGCTAATGATGACTTTTTTACAATAAAAGGTTTAGCAGAAATAATTAAGGAGAAAAAAAATGTTTAATGAATTTATAGACTTAACACATACTCTTAAAAATGGTATTCCATATTTTAGAACAGAATGGCACAATCCCTTTGAAATAAAACAACTTGGGTATATTAGTGAAGTTGGACGAGAAACAAAATTAATAACAATAGGAACCCATACGGGAACACACATGGACGCACAGCGTCATTTTATTGAGCACGGTAATACAATAGAAAATATTCCATTATCTACATTATGTGGTAAAGTGAGTATTGTTGATTTTTCATATTTACAAGAAAACGAACCTATAACAGTAAATATGCTTAAAGAAAAAAAAATTACAGAAAGAACTATATTTTACTTTAATTGGAATCAATATTGGGATAATGCAGAAAAATTTTATAAAAATTATCCTTATTTTACAATTGAGGCAGCTGAATATTTAGTAGAAACTGGAATTAAATTGGTTGGAATGGATACACCATCACCAGATGACTCTAGAATAAAATTATTATCAGAAAATGATTCAGTTATACATAAAATATTTCTAAAGTGTTTCTTTAAAAAAAC
>RCNI01001038.1_pt1 | contig 15848 bp, 15 predicted proteins | sample 2041151 | NCBI WGS metagenome assembly RCNI01 (sample SAMN09708214, study PRJNA481090) | feces metagenome | isolation source: feces | place: Antarctica: Albino Rookery | reverse complement strand
CTGAAGGCAGGCAATATGGAGTTCCGCGCTGCGGAGCGGCAGACAGCCGAGGCTCTGGACAGCTATGGCCTGCCAGAGGTTGCATGGTTCAAAGAACATTTTATGGAGAGCTTTCGCCTGACATTGGACGAAATGGAATAATAGAAAGAGGAGAAAATTATGAAAGCAATTGTTACCGTTGTTGGTAAGGACCAGGTAGGCATCATTGCCGGTGTCTGCAATGCCCTGGCCACAGTCAATGTGAATGTGCTGGACATCAGCCAGACCATCTTGCAGGGATATTTCACCATGATTATGGTGGTGGATCTGAAGGACTGCGAGACGCCTTTTGAGGAACTGGCAGCTTCCATGGAAGAGCTGGGCCAGCAGCGTGGGCTGTCCATCCGTGTGCAGCGGGAGGATATCTTTGACGCCATGCACAAGATTTGAGGTGACAAAGAATGGGCAAATTTTCCAATATTATGGACACCATCCACATGATCGATCAGCAGCATCTGGATATCCGTACCATTACCATGGGTATCTCGCTGCTGGACTGCATCTGTGAGGATCCTCGTCGCTGCTGCGACAAAATCTATGACAAGATCACCCGCCGGGCAGCCAATCTGGTGCGTACCGGCGAGCATATTCAGCAGGAATTTGGCATTCCCATCGTCAATAAGCGCATTTCGGTGACGCCCATGGCGATGGTGGCTGGTGCCTGCGATACAAAGAACTATGTGCCTTTTGCCATGGCAATGGACCGTGCTGCCAAGGAATGCGGTGTCAACTTCATCGGCGGCTACTCTGCCTTAGTGCAAAAGGGCTTTACCAAGGGAGACACATATCTGCTGGACGCAATTCCCGAGGCACTGGCTGCCACGGACGTGGTCTGCTCCAGTGTCAATGTGGGTTCCACGAAAGCCGGTATCAACATGGATGCCGTGGCCCGTATGGGACAGATCGTCAAAAAGACGGCCTATCTGACCCGGGACGATGATGGTCTGGGCTGTGCCAAGCTGGTGGTATTCTGCAACGCTGTGGAGGATAACCCCTTTATGGCGGGTGCGTTCCACGGTGTGGGCGAGGCCGACAGCGTGATCAATGTGGGCGTATCGGGTCCCGGCGTGGTGTACCATGCCTTGCAGAAATGCAAGGGGCAGCCCTTTGACGTGGTGGCCGATACCATTAAAAAGACAGCTTTCCAGATTACCCGGATGGGGCAGATGGTGGCCAGCGAGGCATCCCGCCGTCTGGATACCCCCTTCGGCATTGTGGATTTGTCTCTGGCACCCACGCCTGCGGTGGGGGACAGTGTGGCCCGGATTCTGGAGGAGATGGGTCTGGAAACCTGCGGCACCCACGGCACTACGGCAGCACTGGCTCTGCTGAACGATGCCGTGAAGAAGGGCGGCGTTATGGCGTCCAGCCATGTGGGCGGCCTGTCCGGCGCTTTTATTCCTGTTTCTGAGGATGAGGGCATGATTGCCGCAGCTCAGAAGGGAACGCTGTGTCTGGAGAAACTGGAGGCGATGACCTGCGTGTGTTCCGTGGGTCTGGACATGATCGCAGTGCCGGGAGATACGACGGCAGAGACGATTTCGGCTATCATTGCCGATGAGGCGGCCATCGGTATGGTCAACAGCAAGACCACGGCGGTACGTGTGATCCCTGTGGAAGGGAAAGACGTGGGTGACATGGTGGAGATGGGCGGCCTGCTGGGCAGCGCTCCTGTGATGCCTGTCCATAAGGAATCCTCGGCGGACTTTATCGCCCGCGGCGGTCGTATTCCAGCACCCTTGCAGAGCCTGCGCAACTAAAAGCGGGAAGGCATATAAACGGAAATCCGAACCTGATGATCGTCAGGTTCGGATTTTTTTTGCTTACAGGACAGATACTATTCTACATAGATCTGGGGAAACATACAGGAAGAACGCATGGATAGCCAGCAATTTCGATGCATCGGATCAGGCGAAAAGAATCTCTAAATAAACAATTTGCTGTGCAGTAAGGAAAATTTGCCCAGAGAGAGGAGAACAAGTGAAGAAGATATTTCGCCTATTTATAGGAAAATAAATGATTTGATGAATAGCAAGAAAAGAAATGAATATGTATTCGTTTCTGCGTGGCGGGAAGCAAATGTTGTGATGATGAAAGATTGTCATTCTTCTCAGGCAACATATTTCAGGTGAAATATGTCTTCTCTGAGGATCAAAGGAGGAAAAACTATGAGTCCCGAATTATTGAAGTTAGCGAATTCCCCGGTACTTTGGCTGCTCTGTTCTGTGCTGGTCATTGTCGCCATTGTGCAGGCAATTCTGTTTACCAGACTTGCCAATAAGACATCAAAGGCCATCGGCATGGAGAAAAAGGATTGTAAGAAAGCCTTCAAAGTTGGTCTTGTGACGGCCATTGGTCCCAGCATCGGCGTGTTTATCGTCATGGTGGGTATGATGACAGTCATCGGTGGTCCTCTTAGCTGGCAGCGTTTGTCTGTGATTGGGTCGGCACCTCTGGAGTTGAGTAACGCACAGGTGGGTGCAGAAGTAGCCGGACAGACCTTCGGCGGTGCTGATTATAATGAACGTGGATTGATGCTGTCTTTCCTGACGCTGGCACTGGGCACCCAGGGTTGGCTGTGGTTCGTGGCAATCTTCGGCAATAAACTGGAGAAGGTTCGTGCCAAGATCGGTGGTTCTGATACCAAGTGGCTGGTGCTGCTGAGTACGGCTGCAATGATCGGCGTGTTCGCTAAGCTGTGCATGGACAAGGTAGTTCTCGGTGTCGGTCCTGCTGTGGCAGGTATTTCTGCGATCATTTTAATGGTCATCATCAATAAATTTATTGCCCCGAAGTGTCCTGTCGTGGGTGACTACGCAATCGGCATTGTCATGGTCCTAGCCATGATCATTGCGACACTGGTGGTTTGATTAAGAAAAGAAGGAGAATCGATATGAACGATCATATGCTTACAGATCAGCAATTTAAAACGATTTGGGACAAGCCCATCATTCGTATTGGCGTCATTACCATCATTCTTGGCGCTTTGTCTGCCTTCCTGCCGGTGATTTATATCTGCATTAAGACCGGCCAGATTCCCACGGTGCAGGAGTTCTTCTCCTGCTGGGGCCGTTCTGCATCTACCTGGGGCGCACTGTATGTGGTGGAACCCTTGACCTACTATGCCGTGTTGGGCCTTTCAGGTACCTATATTGCTTTCTTGACCGGTAACCTGGGGAATATGCGTATTCCTTGTGCTTCCGCAGCGCTGGAGGCCACCGGTGTACAGCCCGGTACCCGTCAGGGTGAGATTGTCTCTACGCTGGGTATTGCTGGTTCTGCGATTACCAGTATCATCTTTACGACTCTGGCTGCGATTTTGGGCGTACAGATTATGGCCATCCTGCCTGAGCCGCTGGTAGTTGCCTTCAATAACTATACAGTACCTGCCATCTTCGGCGCTGTGTTGGGACAGTATGTACTGAAAGAGCCCATCATTTGCGTCTTCGGCGTGGCGATGGCACTCTTCTTCATCTATGTGTTGACGATTCCTTCCTGGTTGGCGATGTTTGCCAGCGTTATTCTGTCCATCGTCTTTGCCAGAGTCCTTTATAAGCATAAGAAGAGCTTGCTCAAGAGCTGCAAAGAGGACTGATTTCCCCATCCACGGATATTTTAGAAAAAGAATAGGAGATGTCTTTTATGGAATCCATCAAAGAACAGTGCAGAGCTGCGCAGGAGTATATTCTTAGTGTGCGGCATCAGCTTCACCAGATTCCTGAAACAGGAATTGATATTCCGCAGACGCAGGCGTTTGTTTGCGCCGAGCTGGACAAGATGGGGATTCCCTATCAGAAGAACACGGCAATGCGGGATGGTGTGACGGACTGCGGTATCATCGCTATGATCGAGGGTAAGAACACCGATAAAGTGTTGGCAATTCGTGCGGATATGGATGCGCTGCCGGTTACGGAACTTAATGATATTGACTTCCGCTCTCGCCATGAGGGGCGGATGCACGCCTGCGGTCACGATACCCACACCGCTATGCTGCTGGGAACGGCCAAGGTGTTGATGGCCAACCGTCATTTGCTGAACGGCAGTGTAAAGCTGTTGTTCCAGGCTGGGGAAGAGGTTATCCAAGGTTCGCGGCTGCTGATGGACGGCGGTTGTCTGGAGAATCCCAAGGTGGATGCCATTTTGGGGACCCATGTCTGGCCTGTGGATCCTGACCGTTATCCTACCGGGCAGGTCATGGTCAAAAGTGGCTGTATGATGGCTTCCGGCGACCGCTTCGTCATCCATGTCAGAGGTAAGGGTGTCCACGGTTCCATGCCTCACGCGGGCATCGATCCGATCGTTTGTGCGGCGCAGGTAATTGTGGCCCTCCAGAACATTGCCAGCCGTGAAGTGCCCGGTGAGTCGGCCCGTGTGCTGTCTGTCTGCCAAGTTCATGGCGGAACCACGTGGAATGTGGTCCCCGATGAGGTCATGCTGGAAGGGACCATCCGCACCATGGCGGTGGAGACCAGAAACCACTATATCCAGCGTGTTCCCGAAATCGTTGATGGCGTTTGCAAGGCGATGCGCTGCGAGGGCAAGGTGGAGTGGCTGGACGGCGCTGCGCCTGTCATGAACGACAAGGATCTGGTGGAGCAGGTGGTTGCCTCCTGCACCAAGATTTTGGGCGAGGGCAGCATTACCACCGACGTTGAACCCTCCATGGCGACGGAGGACTTCGCCAACTACCAGGAGCAAATTCCCGGTGTTTTCACCTTCCTGAACATTGCAAACAAGGAAAAGGGAACCACGGTGGCGCTGCACAATCCTCACTTTATGGTGGATGAGGATGTACTGTGGCGCGGCACTGCGATGCAGGTTCAGACCGCCTTGGACTTCTTGGCATAAATAAAGAGCATCGAAGCAAACAGGGCTGCGGCAATGCCGCAGCCCTGTTTTGTGATCAGATCGTATATCTAAAAAAACCGCCCGAAAGGGCGGTTTTGCAATGGCAGGTTATAGAATGAAGGGAATCTGCGTAGTGTCCATCGTGAGGTTCGTAGCGCTGCGCATATTGCTGGCTGTGCAGAAGAGAAACTTACGATAGTGACGATTCATATGCGCCTGATCGAAGTAGCCGTAGGCCACGGCGATGTGGAGCAATGACTTGGGCTGGGTGGTCAGAATCTGATGAAGGCTGTAATGCAGCTGTGTCAACTCGCACTGGGTTTTGGTAGAAATTCCAACTTTATCCCGGAAAATGCGGTTGAGATAGCGTTCACTGCAGCCAGCGCTGGCGGCCAGCGCAGAGACTTGAATCTGACCGTGAGCGGCAGCAATCATTTCCAGACAGGTGTGCAGCAGCGGGGAACACTGGAAGGACAGCACATCCTGTGTGTTCAGCAGACGAAGCAGCAGGACGTTGCGCTCATGGAACGATGCACTCCGGTGCAGCTGCTCCAGCAAAAAGTCGCATCCCGGTAGGAATTGATTCAACGGGGCTGTATGGTCCGTCAGCATCGAAAGACCGTTGGACAGCAGCCAGTCACCGTATCCCGGCTGCAGACGCACACAGAACAGTATGCCGCCAGCGGGAATCCGCAGCTGTCGGACGGTTGTCAGCGGACCGCACAGCTGTGCCGAGGAAAGGGCGGGATTGAGCTGGAAAAGCATTGTCAGACAGCCGCTGGGCAGCAGCATATAGGCTGCTTCTTGGGCTGTGGGGTTATAAATCTCATAAGAATCCTGCAGCGGGGAGTGATACTCTGCGTTATCGGCAAAAATGTGCTGGTGCGTGACCAGCTGTGGAGCAGATAAAAGTAGGGGGAGAGATACACTTGTCGGATAGCCATGAGAAACCTGTCGGTCGCTGGGAAAGGAAGACATGACAAACACCTCGCGGACAAGAATAGGACAAACTGTCAATAGAAAGTAAATGATAGTATATAGTGCTAGTGTAGCACAGGAAAAGGTATTTGAAAATTCCGAAACATACCAATATCTGTAAAAGCTGAAAAAATTTCAGTAAATAAATCAAGACAGAAAAGCGGAAATATAAGACGCATTAGCGTATAATCTTGACAAAATGAGCCGAAAAAAAGACACGCCCACTGCAAAAAGCAAGAGGCTGGTATCGAGTTTGGCGAGGGTGGAATGACGCAAATAAGAAAGAACAAATCAGAACTTTCGATGAAAAGGAAAGATCAACGAAGGAAAGACAAGCTGTGGATCGACACATCGTTTGGAGAGAAATTTCGGTCGAGAGACAGAAAAAGCAAAGGACCACTGTCAACAGCGGTCCTTTGCCATAGGGGTCTTTCTTTTCAAGTTGTATGACGAGCAGAGGCCCAATCGAGAGGACCTGCTTGTCGGTAAGGCGCCTTCGTTTCCACCAACCTGTGCGAATACGATCCGATGCTGCACAGGGCAAAAGAAATGCGGTGCGGAGAAAGGTGTAAAGCAGATGATTTATGCCTTGTCTTCTGTATCCAGTTTGCCTCTGGCGTGGAGTACGTCCTCCGCAGTCAGCTTCATCAGATCCTCACGGGTGACTTTCTCTGCCTTGGCCAGACGATTATTCTGCGCCACCAAAATGTTCTCAAAAATATTACGGACACCACGACCGTTGCCGAAGGTTTCGGAATCTCCGTTTTCCTCGTTGATATAATCACGGATCAGTGGCTCGGCATCCGGAGCCACCTCGTAGCAGCCCTTTTTGCAGCGCATCCGGAAAATATCCATCAGCTCATCCGGTTTGTAGTCCTCAAAGAGCAGGAAACGGTTAAAGCGGGATTCCAGACCTGGATTGGAATGAATAAAACGGTCCATGAGGTTGGTATAACCAGCCACGATGACCACCAGATCATCCCGGTGATCCTCCATGGCCTTGAGCAGGGTATCAATGGCTTCCTGTCCAAAGTCGTTCTCCGCTCCGCCGTTGAGGGCGTAGGCTTCGTCAATGAAAAGGACACCGCCCATTGCTTTATCGATGACTTTTTTCGTTTTGATGGCGGTCTGGCCGACATAACCCGCCACGAGGCCACTACGGTCCACCTCGACCAGCTGCCCCTTGGAGAGAATCCCCAGCGAGTGATAGATCCGGGCCATGAGGCGGGCAACCATGGTTTTACCGGTGCCGGGATTGCCGGAGAATACCATGTGCAGGGACATATCTGTGGTAGGCAGGCCGTGCTCTTGCCGCATTTTATAGACCGTGACCATATTGATGAGGTTGTGGACTTCCTCTTTGATCATGGCAAGGCCCACATAGCTGTCCAGTTCAGCCAGCAGATCTTCGATTTTCTCTGGCGGTACTTCTTCCTCCGGGGTCTCCGGTTCTGCGGCTTGGGTATCGGTCGTTTTGGCGTCCTGCTCCATACCGGGCTTGGCTGGTGCCGCAGGCGGAACGGGACGGGGAGTACCCCAGAAGTCGGAATCGATCCGATGCAGATTATGTTCTGACATAGTGCGGATCACGTCCAGCTGTTGGAGAATAATTTCATCTTTCTTATCCATACGATGCTCCTTCCGGTGAGAAAATATCTGTGCGGTGGGATTAGCTGAGGCACTCTGCCTGATAGGTGCCGGCGGGATCAACGGTGACCTGCTCCTTCAAGCCGGGGGTATAGAGAAGATGGTGATCGTCGTTGATCAGAATCATGTCGAAATCATCTCTGTGAGTACGCCAGAAGCGGACAGCGTCCTCCTGCCCCATCACATAGAGAGCGGTGGAGTAGGCATCGGCCATGGTGCCGTTCTTGGCGATGATGGTGACCGACAGCAGATCACTGCGGGCCGGTGCGCCGGTTTTGGAATCGAGAATATGCTGGTAAACGGTGCCGTCCTCGGCGGTAAAATAACGCTGATAGCCGCCGGAGGTGACCGCAAAGGTATCCGAAAGATTGACCATCGCGGCACTGGCAGCACCATCAAGGGGATCCCGGATGGCAACAGCCCAGGGGGAATCATCGTTCTTTGTTCCGTAAGTGTAGACGTTGCCGCCCAAGCTTACCCAGCCGCCTTCAATGGCGTACTTGCGGAAAAGCTGGGCCAGACGCTGGGAAGCGTAGCCTTTGGCGATACCGCCCAGATCAATGGAGCATCCCTTGTCCAAAGAGACCTCTCTGCCGTTCATATGGACGTGCTGACTGCCAACCAGCGGCAGCAGTGCATCGATTTCCGACTGGGTAAGAACATGAGGGGTCTCGGTATGGATGCCCCAGGCAGTGACCAGAGGGGCGATGGTCATATCAAAGGCACCGTCCGTTGTGCGGCTGTATTGCAGAGCGGCATCCAGCAGTTCCTTTGTGTGGGGGTTGACAGTGACCGTCTCCCCGGCGTTGATCCGGGCAATGTCACTGCTGTCCCGGGTGCGGGAAAGCAGATTTTCCAATCGGTTGACTTCCTGGGCGGCGGCAGTCAGAAAGCCCTCTGTATCGCCGCCGTATACGGCAAAATCCATCACCGTATCCATGGCAAAGATCTGCTGGGTTTGCAGTTCCTGCTTGGGAGCGCAGGCTGCCAGCGACAGTACGGTGACACAGGTGAGCAGCAGACAGAAAAAGCGTTTCAAGGCAGTTCTTCTCATAGCTCACGCCGCCCCTCCAATGCCCGCATCAGCGTGGCATCATCGGCGAACTCCAAGTGGCCGCCCACCGGGATACCATAGGCGAGGCGGGTGACCCGTACGCCGAAAGGCTTCAGAAGACGGGAGAGATACAGAGCCGTGGCTTCGCCCTCCGTGTCCGGGTTGGTAGCCATGATGACTTCCTGGATCCCACCGGCAGCGACTCGGTCGACCAGAGGCTTGATCTGCAGATCATCGGGCCCTACATGGTTCATTGGGGAGAGGACACCGTGCAGCACATGGTAGCGGCCGTTAAATTCACGGGAACGCTCGATAGCGATGACATCCCGGGGATCGGCCACCACGCAGATGGTGCCCTGGTCCCGCTTGGCGGAGGCGCAGATGGGGCACAGACCACCGGCCGTCAGATTGCGGCAGACGGGGCAGAGAGTGACGCCCTTCTTGGCTTCCACAATAGCATCAGCAAATTCCTGCGCCTCCTGTAAAGACAGGCCCAGAACGTAAAAAGCCAGACGCTGGGCGGACTTGCCGCCGATGCCGGGCAGTTTGGCAAATTGCTCCACCAGATGTTCCAGTGGTGCGGGGAAATATTCCATAAAACAGTAACCTCCGTTGGGAAAATCAGCCGCGCAGCTGAGCGATGCGGGCGGGGATATCCTCTGCCTTATAGACAGCGGAACCGGCCACCAGAACATTGGCGCCATTGGCGATGCAGATGGGGGCAGTCTGGGGGTCCACACCGCCGTCCACTTCCAGCTCGCAGGTGGGATTCATGGCATCGATGTAGCCGCGGATGGTCTGCACCTTCGGCATCATATCGGCCATAAACTTCTGACCGCCGAAGCCGGGTTCCACCGTCATAACCAGAATGATCTCCACCTCGTGGATGAAGGGCAGCACAGCGGAAGCGGGAGTCTTGGGCTTGACCACCACGCCGGCCTTCTTGCCGTGGGCGTGGATTCGACGCAGAGCCTCGTGAATGTTCTCCTCGGTGTCGGCTTCCACATGGCAGGTGACCAGATCGGCACCGGCCTTACAGAATTCTTCCACATAGCGCACCGGCTGCTCAATCATCAGATGGACGTCCAGCGGCAGCGTGGTGGTGGGGCGAATGGACTGGACCACCGGGATACCGATGGAGATATTGGGCACAAACATACCGTCCATTACGTCCACATGGACATAATCGGCGGAGTGGATCTTCTGGATATCGCGCTCTAAGTTGGCGAAGTCAGCGGAGAGAATAGAGGGGGCAATCTTAATCATGGGATACCAGCCTTTCTTGTTTCAAAGCATCATATTCTGAACCGCAGGCACCAGCAGAGAACCTGCGGCATAGGATACACTGAGCGGCGCACCGATCCGGCAAAGGACCAAGCAGCGGCGTTTCCGCCCCCGATCGGGGACCGCTTTTAAGAATAGGAGGTCGGCAGAGGAGTCTGTCGGCCTCCAATGTGTATACAATTACGAATACATTATATCGTCTCTCCCTTTTGATTGCAACGGAGAAAAAGGGACGGGAAATAAGGCGTGGTGGGAAATTCGTTCAAATCGTGTCTAATTTGTTAATTTTGCTAGACAGCCCTTTACGTTTTGTTGTTTTTCTTGTAAAATAATAAACATCCGTTTAGGAGAATACTATTTTATATCATAACGAGGCGTTTTTATGGGCTTCCTTCAAAAAATCAGCAATGCACTGGCGCGTTTTATGTATGGGCGCAACGGTGTGGACCAACTGGGACTAACCATCATCTGGACAGCGGTGGCGGTCAACATTATCGATATGTTTGTTCGTCAGCAGGCCGTTTATGCGATCCTGAATCTGCTGGGCGTGGTACTGGTAGGCTGGGCGTTGTTCCGGATGTTCTCCCGAAATCTGCAAAAGCGCCGGGCGGAAAATGGCAAGTTTTTGGAGAAAATCTGGTGGCCTGTGAAGAATCGTTTCCGTGCCGGACAGCAGAAACGGCAGGACAAGGAGCACAAGTATTTCACCTGTCCCAACTGCGGCACTGTGTGTCGTGTCCCGCGGGGCAAGGGGAAAATCGTGATTACCTGCCCCAAATGCCACGGCGAGATCCGGGGAAAAAGTTAAGGGAAAATATGGTAAAAGAGATGCGTGAAACCGCATCTCTTTTTTTGCACTTTTTGCCGAAAAAGCAGTTGCCATGGGCGGGGGACTGGTTTATAATTTAACATATTAAATCCACAAACGATAAGGAAGTATTAGGCATGAAAATCGTTGATATTTTGAAAAAAGAGGAACTTTCACTATCTTTTGAGGTATTTCCTCCAAAGAAAGAGGCGAACTTTGAAAGCGTTAAGCACGCCACGGAGGAGATCGCACAGCTCAAGCCTGCCTTCATGAGTGTGACTTATGGTGCCGGCGGTGGTACCAGCGCCTATACAGTGGAAATCGCCCGCAATATTAAGCAGGGCTATGGGGTACCTGCCCTGGCGCATCTGACTTGTGTATCCTCCACCAAGGAGACGGTGCGTGAGCGTATTCAGGCCATGCAGGCGGCCGGCATTGAGAACGTCATGGCTCTGCGCGGCGATCTCCAGCCGGGGATGGAGAATGAGGACCGCAGTACTTGGGATTATCGTTATGCAGCAGAACTGGTTCGGGAGCTTCGGGAGAGCGGCGGCGATTTTTGCATCGGCGGTGCCTGCTATCCGGAGGTACACCCGGAGAGTGCCAACCAAAAGGAAGATATTGCCCATCTGAAGGCGAAGGTGGAGGCGGGCTGTGATTTCCTGACGACCCAGATGTTCTTTGACAATGATCTGCTCTATAACTTCCTTTATAAAATCCGGGAGGCAGGCATCATGGTGCCTGTGGTGGCCGGAATCATGCCTATTACCAATGCCAAACAGGTGGAGCGGGCCATCCATTTGTCCGGGTCCCATATGCCCCAGCGTTTCAAGAGTCTGGTGGATAAGTTTGGCAATGATCCGGCGGCGATGCGCCAGGCGGGAATTGCCTATGCCACCGACCAGATCATTGACCTCTTTGCCAACAATGTGACCAATGTCCATGTGTATACAATGAATAAGCCGGATGTGGCCCGCCAGATCCAGCAGAACCTGTCGGATATTTTGGGAAAATGAGCGATCCCATTCATGTCAGGCACTACGAGCTTCCACCGGTCGATCTGCGGGAAGTCCTGCGCTATGCCGCCTGCCGGGAGAAGCGGGAAGCGGTGACGGAGCTGGCCTGCTGGGCGGTGGAGACGGCGGAACCGATCCTGCGTGGCAAGGTCTGCTGGCGGGAAGTACCGGTTCGGATTGACGGGACCAGCGTTACGATCGGCGATGCGGCGATGGTCTCCCAAAGTCTGGCCCGCCATCTGGAAGGCTGTGAGCGGGCGGTACTGTTTGCTGCCACGGTGGGACTGGAGCTGGACCGGCTGATTGCCCGGTACGGACGGCTTTCTCCGGCCCGGGGGCTGATGCTTCAGGCACTGGGGGCCGAGCGGATCGAGGCGCTGTGCGACTGCTTCCATGCCGAAGTGAACCGGCACTGGCCCTGCGGGACCCGTAGTCGCTTTTCGCCCGGTTACGGAGATTTGCCGCTCTCTGTGCAGCCAGCTATTTTCCAAATGCTGGATTGTTCCCGGCAGATCGGTCTCTATCTCAATGAAAGTCTGCTTATGTCGCCGACTAAGTCGGTAACAGCCGTGATCGGCTTGGGAGCAGGCGGAGAAAATGGAACAGGCTGCGCTGCCTGTGGGAAGAAAGATTGTACATTCAGGAGAGGAAAATGACGATTTTAGAATATATGAAGGAGCATACCGTCTATCTGGACGGCGGTATGGGGACACTGTTGCAGGCGGAGGGCCTGCGGCCCGGCGAGTATCCGGAACGGTGGAATAGCAGTCATCCAGAGGTGATCCGCCGCTTGCAGAAGGCTTATTTTGACGCCGGCAGCAATGTGGTCAACGCCAATACCTTCGGTGCCAACCGTCTGAAATTCGATCGGGAGGAGCTGACGACCATCGTGCGGGAGGCCATCAGCCATGCCCGCTGGGCGGCTGAGCACAGCACCAATCTGGCACCCAAGTTTGTGGCTTTGGACATCGGGCCGACAGGACGGCTGCTCAAGCCCTACGGTGATCTGGACTTTGAAGAGGCAGTGGCGATTTTTGCCGAAGTAGTGAAACTGGGTGTGCAGTTCGGAGTGGATCTGATTACCATTGAAACTATGAACGACAGCTATGAGACCAAGGCGGCACTGCTGGCGGCGAAGGAACACTCCGACCTGCCGGTGTTTGTGTCCAATGCCTACGGCGAGGATGGCAAGCTGATGACCGGTGCCTCACCGGAGGCCATGGTGGCGATGCTGGAGGGGATGGGGGCCGATGTCATCGGTGCCAACTGCTCGCTGGGACCCAAGCAGTTACAGGGCGTGGTGGAGGAGATTCTCCGATGCGCCTCGGTGCCGGTGCTGCTCAAGCCCAATGCCGGTCTGCCCCGGAGCGAGAACGGCGTGACGGTCTATGATGTGGCGGCGGAGGAATTTGCCGATGCCATGGGCGGATATATCCGGCAGGGCGTCCGGGTAGCCGGTGGCTGCTGCGGTACGACGCCTGCCTATATCCACAGTCTGGTGGAAAAAACCAGTGACATCTGTCCACTGCCTGTGACGGATAAGGGACGTACGGTCATCAGCTCCTATACCCATGCGGTGTGCTTTGACCGGGACCCGGTCCTGATCGGAGAGCGGATCAATCCGACTGGTAAGAAGCGTTTCAAAGAGGCCTTGCGGACCGGCGATATGGACTATCTGCTCAACGAGGGAATCCGTCAGCAGGAGAAGGGAGTCCATGTGCTGGATGTGAACGTGGGATTGCCGGAGATCGACGAAGCTGCTGTTCTGACGGAGACGGTGGAGGAGCTGCAGGCGATCATTCCGCTGCCTTTGCAGATTGACACCTCTGATCCTATGGCTATGGAGCGGGCATTGCGCCGCTACAATGGCAAGGCGATGATCAACTCTGTCAACGGTAAAGCGGAAAGCATGGCAGCGATTTTTCCTCTGGTCAAGAAATACGGCGGCGTGGTGGTCGCCCTGACGCTGGATGAGGAGGGCATCCCTGCCACGGCGGAGGGCCGTGTGGCCATTGCAAAGAAAATTCTGGCGACAGCAGCCGCATACGGCATCCCCCAAAAGGACATCATTTTCGACACACTGGCCATGACTGTCAGTGCCGAACCGGGAGCGGCGATGGTAACGCTGTCTGCGCTGGATACCATTGAGCACCAGCTGAACTGTCGGACTTCTTTGGGCGTGTCCAATGTATCCTTTGGTCTGCCGCAGCGTCCGGCAGTGAATGCGGCGTTTTTTGCGGCCGCACTGGAGCGCGGTCTGACGGCGGCCATTATGAACCCGGACAGCGGCGATATGATGAAAACGTATTACGCCCATCGAGCCCTGCACGGACTGGACGAAAACTGTGCGGACTATATCGATTTCATGGCCCACTATGTGCCTCCAACGGAGCAGACAGCTGCTGCGGCTGCCGTGTCTGTCCCGACGGAAAGTGAAGCAGCTTCTGCCTTGCAGCGAGCCATCGGGAAGGGACTGGCAGAGCAGGCGGCTGCACTGACCGCCCAGCTGTTGGAGCACTGCGCACCGCTGGAAATCGTGCAGCAGGAAATCATTCCGGCATTGGATGAAGTGGGCCGTGGTTTTGAGGCAAAGCGGGTCTACCTGCCCCAGCTGCTGATGAGTGCGGAGGCTGCCAAGAGTGCCTTTGAGAAAATTAAGGCGGCTATGAGTGGGCAGGGCAGCCAAATCACCAAATGCACTGTGGTGGTTGCGACGGTACAGGGGGACATCCATGATATCGGCAAGAACATCGTCAAGCTGCTGCTGGAGAATTATGGATTTGCGGTAATCGATTTGGGCCGGGATGTAACACCGGAGCGGATTGTGGAAACAGTGAAGGAACACCATGCACCGCTGGTGGGACTGAGCGCCTTGATGACGACCACGGTTCCAGCCATGGAGGAGACCATTCACCAGCTGCGGCAGGAGGCACCCTGGTGCCGGATCGTGGTGGGCGGTGCGGTGCTGACGGAGGCGTACGCCCGGGCTGTCGGGGCCGACCAGTATGCCCGCGATGCGATGGAAACGGTCCGCTATGCCGAAAAAATCGACGAGCAGATGTAAAGAGCAGCCCGAAGTCTTTGCCTGCGGCAACCAAATAACCTGTGGACCTGCGGTCCTTTAGAAACGGCGTGACTTGGATCACGCCGTTTTTGCTGCTTGGCACAAATGGTATGTTTTCAGAGATAAACGATCCGAATGTCCTCATGCCCTTCCCAACATTCGATGGCAGTCATAGGGATCGGTGGTCTCTATACAAAAAAGAAAGAGCAGCCAACAGGCTGCTCTTTCTTTTGTTCTTTGCTTAAAGGACCTTGGACAGGAAATCTTTCAGACGGTCGGACTTGGGATGGTCGAAGATCTCGTCAGGCGTACCTTCTTCCACCAGAGCACCATCAGCCATGAACAGGACGCGGTTACCCACTTCCCGGGCAAAGCCCATCTCGTGGGTAACAACCACCATGGTCATGCCATCCTGGGCCAGCTCCTTCATGACTTCCAGCACCTCACCCACCATCTCGGGGTCCAGGGCGGAGGTGGGCTCATCAAAGAGCATCACATCAGGCTCCATCATCAGCGCACGCACGATGGCCACACGCTGCTTCTGACCGCCGGAGAGCTGCACAGGGTATGCGTTGCCACGGTCACCGAGGCCGACACGATCCAGCAGAGCCTGGGCCTTCTTTTGGGCCTCTTCCTTATCCATGCCCTTGACCTTCACGGGGGCCATGATCATGTTTTCCATGATGGTCTTGTGGGGGAAGAGGTTGAAGTGCTGGAAAACCATGCCCATGCGTTGGCGGTGCAGGTTGATGTCCACTTTTTTGTCGGTGATGTCTACGCCATCAAAGAGGATCTGTCCGTCGGTGGGTTCCTCCAGCAGGTTGAGGCTGCGCAGGAAGGTGGACTTACCGGAGCCGGAAGGACCCACGACCACCATCACGTCGCCGCGCTTGATGTTCACATTGATGCCATCCAATGCTTTGATGGCACCGTTATTATAGTGTTTCTTCAGATCCTTGACCTGAATCAGATTATCGTTCGTCGCCACGGCGCATTCTCCTTTCGATTGCTTCGATGCCCTTGCTGGCAGGATAGTTGATGCAGAAATAGATGACAGCCACCAGCATATAGGGCCCCAGCGAGATAGCAGTGGTACCGGCCACGTTCTTG
>RCNI01001037.1_pt1 | contig 15848 bp, 25 predicted proteins | sample 2041151 | NCBI WGS metagenome assembly RCNI01 (sample SAMN09708214, study PRJNA481090) | feces metagenome | isolation source: feces | place: Antarctica: Albino Rookery | reverse complement strand
ATCAATGCTACATAAAATGCATCTGCGATGCTTTTAAAAAATCCAGACATAAATTTTCCTTTCTATGATTTAATTCTTTTCCACCTCAAAAATCAGTAGGCTATATAAAGTCTACTGATTTTTATGATCTTGTTAGAGTGTATCACTCTTTTTTAGTTTTGTACATGGTTTGCTGTAAATTCGTCAATTTTTCCGTCTTTGATCAGTTTGTCGATTACTTTATTAATCTGATCTAAGAGTTCTTTGTTTCCTTTTTTAACACCAATCGCATATTTATCTTCAAATAACACACCATCGAGCATTGTTAAAGAATCATTCTGTTTTACAAGTTCTTCTGCCGGGAATTTATCCATTACGATACAGTCAACTTTGTTATTCTTAAGATCCTCTGCTGCCTGTGCAAATTTTGTATAACGTTTTACTTCTTTTACTTCACAATTCTCTTTATTTGATACCCAGATATCTGCAATATTGCCCTGCTGTACAGCAACAATCTTTCCATTAAGATCTGAACCTGTCAATTCATCTCCAGCCATTTCAACCTGTGGATTTTCTTTATTGATTACAACAACCTCTGTTGAATCTACATATTCATGAGAAAAATCAACCTGTTGCTTACGATCTTCTGTAACAGAAACACCTGCTGCAATAAAATCAACTTTTCCACTTGATGCTGCAGCTAAAGCTCCGTCAAAATCCATATTCTTAATCTCTAATTCCATTCCAAGCTCATCTGCAATTGCTTTTGAAATGTCCATATCGATTCCAACAACTTCATTCCCTTTCATGTACTCATATGGAGCGAATCCTGCTTCTGTACCAACGATCAATTTGTCTTTTGAATCTGCCTTTTTTTCAGAACCACATGCTGCTACAGACACTGCACACATTGCTGCTAAAACTAAACACAATACTTTCTTTTTCATAATCAATTCCTCCTATATCCTTATCAGTTCTTCTGATGAGTTCGTATAAATATGTTCCTTACAGTTTTATATTTTAACATCATTTTATAAAAAATCAAGTGTAAAATGAATTTTTATTAGCTTTTTTTATATTTTTTACTATTTTTATGCATTTACTCTTTGTTTTATGCAGTTTTTTATGCATATTTTAATTTTTTATGCAAAAAAGGATCTGCTCTCCGATAGCAGATCCAAAATTTATACTATATTATGCTGCAAATGCAACTGTAAGGCCAAAATAGACAAGTACGATAATACCTAAAACTATTCTATAATAGCCAAATACTTTGAAATCATGATTTTTGATATATCTCATCAAAAATTTGATTGCAAAATATGAAACTGCAAAAGACACTACACATCCAAATAAAAGTAAAAACATTTCCATCATTTCAAAATGAAGCCCAAATTTAAGAAGTTTTAAAAAACTTGCTCCAAACATAACCGGAATGGCAAGATAAAATGTAAATTCTGCAGCTACAGCTCGTGATGCTCCAACAATCAATCCTCCGATAATTGTTGCTCCTGATCGGGATGTTCCAGGAATAAGTGCGAGCACCTGGAATACCCCAATAGCTAATACCATCGGTATTGATAATTCCGAAATCTGTTGTACCGCTGGCTGCTTTCCTTTATGCATCGTTTCAACCACAATAAATGCAATTCCATAAATAATAAGCGTCGTTGCGACTACCATATAATTCATAAAGTGTGCATCTATATAATCGTCAAACAATAATCCGATAATTGCTGCTGGTACAGAAGCAATCAATACTTTAATCCATAACTGTATAGTCATATCTCTTTGCTTACTGTTTTTAGACGGTGAAAAAGGATTCAGTTTATTAAAATATATAACTACAACCGCCATGATCGCCCCTAGCTGAATAACCACATTAAACATCGAAACAAAATCTTTGCTTAAATTCAGCTTTACAAATTCCTCGACTAAAATAAGATGTCCTGTACTACTTATTGGAAGCCACTCCGTAATTCCTTCCACAATTCCAAGTAATAAAACTTTTAATGTCTCTAACATTGATCTCCTCCTTCAAAAACAAACCTCTTAATTGCTTTTGCAGCACCTTCTTCTTCATTTGTATCAGTTATATGATCTGCAACTTTCTTTACAGCATCTTTCGCATTTCCCATGGCAACTCCAATTCCTGCCATTTCGATCATAGCGATATCATTTTGTCCATCACCACACGCCATAATTTCTTCACGCTTAATGCCTAACATAGTTCCTAACTCGAGAAGCATAATGCCTTTATTTACCCCGGCTGCATTAATTTCGATATTATACCCTAAAGAATCCACCTGAGTAACACCTTCCACCTTCTCAATTTCTTTCCATGCTGCTTCACGCTCTGAAAGATCTGCAAATAACATCTGTACCTTATCCATATCCTGATTTTTTTCTTTCGCTAATGAAATTATATCTGGAACCTGTTTTCTTGTTGTTTTGAAATATTCCCACATATGTGGATTATGATGATATTTTTCAAGATGCTTCATTTTTTCTGCATCCACATATCCCTGATCGTGAAAATAAATTTCCTGAAGCGTGTCATAATGGCTTCCTATTTCCAACATTTTCATAGCTTTGTCTATTGGTAGAAGATTTTCCATCATAATCTTTCCACTATCTATGTCAATAATTTTAGCTCCATTCGAGCACATTGCATATCGGATACCTGGAAATGTGCGAAGTTCTTCTGGTATACCCATAAACGGTCTGCCGGTTGCAATCATAATGTTCACTCCCTGAGCAATTGCTTTTTGCAGCATTTCCATTGTGTATGGAAGAATCTTTTTTTCATCTGTAAGAAGTGTACCATCCAAATCTAATGCAATCAGCTTTATCTTCTGATCCATAATTACCAACCTTTCATCTCTTCTAAACATGATCCAATTTACATTGTACCAAAGTTTGCGTAATTACGCAATTTATAGTATAATGTACTGACAAAATATTTTCATGCTTATTTAAGTTATGTTAACGTATCTTTAGAAAGGATTTAATATTATGAGAGTATTCTCACACAGTAAAAAAAAGAACCCCGATATTCGTTTTCGAAATATTCATCGATTCTTTGGTATTAGTTTACTGACAACTACACTCGTTACTACAACCGTTTTTAGTTCGCCAGTATATGCGACTCCGTCTTCTAGTGAGATCAAAGAAAAAACCGGCAATTTACAACACGAAATTCAAGATCTTCAGGAACAACTTACCTCTCTTAGTTCTGAAGTAGAAAATATCTGTCTTCAGATTGAAAGTCTTGTTTCAAATATGGAACAAACAAAACTTGAAATGCAAAAAGCTCAAGAAGATGGTGCTCGTCAGTACGAAAACATGAAGCTTCGTATCAAATATATTTACGAATCAGGAAGTACCAGCATGATTGAAATGTTATGTTCTTCAAAGAGTATGACTGAATTTTTAAATATGTCCGAATTTGCCAAAGCAATCAATGACTATGATCGAAAGATGCTGCAGGAACTTATAGACACACAAAATAAAATTGAAGAAAAAGGACATAAACTGGAAAAACAGCAGTCTGATCTCAATAAGATGAAAGAACAGCTTGATAAAAGGAAAGCCGATTTACAAGCTAGATTATCCTCTGCTTCTGTAGATTTATCTTATTATGAAAATTTACTGGAAGAAGTTAAAAAAGCAGAAAGTTTAGTGAAACCTTCTACTCCTGCTCCTTCCGTAACACCTGATTTTGAAAAGCCAAAACCGGAAGCAACTCCTGACAAAGTACCTGATCAAGAGCCTGAAAAGGTTCCAGACAAACCTCAACCACCTATTGATCCTTCTGGCAAACAAAAACTGGGAAGTTTCAGGATTACACATTATTGTCCTTGTTATTTCTGTTGTGGTGCATGGGGTGCAAACACTGCCACAGGAACAGTTCCTTTACCAGGACGTACAATCGCTGTGGATCCAGGTGTCATTCCTTTAGGATCAAAAGTTGAAATAAATGGTCATGTTTATATTGCTGAAGATACTGGTGGTGCCATTCGTGGTAATAAAATTGATATTTTTGTTGCTGACCATCAGACAGCACTTAATTCAGGCGTTTACTATGCCGATGTATATCTTATAAAATAAAATGGTCTGCTGTTTGTATAACCCTTCTCATTCTTAGATTTTATCTTTGATAATTACGGGAAATACAACAGCAGACTTTATATTTTTATAAACAAAAAAGAAGCTGCATTTAGCAACTTCTTTTTATTATAAGATTAAACTAATTCAATAAGAACTTCTAATGCACCGTCACCTTTACGCTGTGCAATCTTAACGATACGTGTATATCCACCTTTACGATCAGCGTATTTAGGAGCGATCTCAGAGAATAATTTATCTACTAAATCGATCTCTTTAGTATTTTTCTTCTTTCCAGCAGCTGCTGTTGGAACTTCTTTAACTGGGTAAAGAACTTTAAGCATTTCTCTTCTTGCATGAAGTCTGCTTGGCATATCTTTTTTGATTGTCTTCTCTACTTCGTCGTAAACTGTAACTTTCTTTCCGTCAACAACTTCTTTAACTCTCTTGCCGTCTTTATCTTTACGTGCAACTTTAGCCATAACTTTAACTTCTTCAAAGTTATCTTTTTCTCTAACAGCCATAGCGATCATCTTTTCAGCGATCTTACGGATTTCTTTAGCTTTAGCTTCTGTTGTAACAATTTTACCATTGTTAAGTAATGCTGTTACCTGATTTCTTAATAAGGCTTTTCTCTGGCTTGATGTTCTGCCAAGTTTTCTATATTTTGCCATTGTTATAATCCTCCATTTTACATTTGGTTATGCTTCTTCGGACTTATTAATCAAATGCACCTGCCATGCTCTTCGGGCTTACTGACAGGACAATTTAAATAATAATCATATTAAAATGTGACTATTCATCACCCTGATTAAGTTCAAGATCTAACTCTTTTAACTTAGCCAGTACTTCTTCTAAAGACTTACGTCCAAGGTTACGAACTTTCATCATATCCTCAGGTGTCTTATTTGTAAGTTCTTCAACTGTGTTGATTCCTGCTCTCTTCAGACAATTATATGAACGAACTGAAAGCTCCAACTCATCAATGCTCATTTCAAGAACTTTTTCTTTTTCATCATCTTCTTTTTCAATCATAACTTCTGCTGCCTGTGCAACTTCAGATAAATCGATGAAAAGTTTAAGATGTTCACTTAATACTTTCGCTGCAAGGCTGACTGCCTCGTCTGGAAGTAAAGTACCATTTGTCCATACGTCTAAAGTGAGTTTATCATAATCAGTAATCTGACCAACACGAGTATTTTCAACTGTTAAATTGACACGTTCAACTGGTGTATAGATTGAATCTATAGGAATAACTCCGATTGGTAATTCATCGTTTTTATTCTTATCAGCGCTAACGTATCCTCTACCTTTTGTGATAGTAAATTCCATGTACTGTTTGCTGTCACTGCCACCGCTTACTGTAGCAATAACCTGCTCTGGATTCATGATCTCGATATCTGGATCACACTGAATATCAGCACCTGTGATAACACCTTCACCTTCAAATTCAATGTATGCAGTCTTAACTTCATCTGATGCAGATGTATTTTTGATTGCAAGAGACTTCAAGTTCATGATAATCTCTGTTACATCTTCTTTTACACCTGGGATTGAACTAAATTCATGAAGAACGCCATCGATCTTTACAGAACTGATTGCAGCTCCTGGAAGAGAAGAAAGCATGATTCTTCTCAAGGAGTTACCAAGTGTAGTTCCATAACCTCTCTCCAGAGGCTCCACAACAAATCTTCCATATTTCTTATCTTCTGAAATTTCTGTTATCTCAATATTAGGTTTATTAAAATCAAACACTATACAGACCCTCCTTTGGGTTAAATTATGTCGAGGGGTACGATATTAAAAGTCAGCTTTATATGCCTTTACACTCTTAATTATTTAGAGTATAACTCGACGATTAACATCTCATCAACTGGAACATCGATTGCTTCTCTTGCTGGAAGTTCTTTAACGATACCTTTCAGATTTTCAGCATCAACGTCAAGCCATTCTGGAACCATATTTCCAGCTGTTACTTCTAAGATATCTTTGTATCTTACACAGTTTTTGTGTTTTTCTTTAATCTCAACAACATCTCCTGCTTTTACAAGGTAAGATGGAATGTTAACCTGTTTTCCGTTTACTAAAACATGTTTGTGATCAACGATCTGTCTTGCTTCTTTTCTTGTTCTTGCAAATCCCATACGGAATAATACATTGTCAAGTCTTGATTCAAGAATGATCATAAGGTTTTCACCTGTCATACCATCCATCTGTTTTGCTTTTGCATAGTAGTTTCTGAATGGTTTTTCTAATACGCCATAGATAAATTTAGCTTTCTGTTTTTCACGTAACTGAAGGCCATACTCGCTCATTTTTCTGTTAGCTCTTTTTAACTGTCTATTAGATTTTTTATTAATTCCTAAATAGATTGGGTCCATACCTAATGAACGGCATCTTTTAAGAACTGGAACTCTATTTACTGCCATTTCGCTTCCTCCTAAAAATATCAGCGGTTCTTCCGCTCTTATACGGATCTTCCATCCGGACTATTTCAACTAAACTTAGTACTACACTCTTCTGCGTTTTGGTGGACGACATCCGTTGTGTGGTACTGGTGTTACGTCTTTGATGCTTATTACATCAATTCCGCATGCCTGCAATGCACGGATAGCTGCTTCTCTTCCTGATCCTGGACCCTTTACAAATACATCTACTGTTTTAAGACCATGTGGTAATGCTGCTTTAGCTGCTGTTTCAGCTGCCATCTGTGCTGCATATGGAGTAGATTTTCTTGAACCTCTAAATCCAAGACCGCCTGCACTTGCCCATGAAAGAGCATTTCCCTGAGCATCTGTTAATGTAACGATTGTATTATTAAAAGATGACTGAATGTGTGCTTGTCCTCGTTCAACGTTTTTCTTGACACGTTTTTTTGTCACTTTTTTTGTAACTTTCTTAGCCATTTAAACTAACCTACTTTCTTGAATACTTAATTAAAATTTATCGATTATTATTTCTTTTTGTTTGCAACAGTTCTCTTAGGACCTTTGCATGTTCTAGCGTTTGTTTTAGTCTTCTGTCCACGTACTGGAAGTCCTTTTCTATGACGGATTCCACGGTAGCATCCGATTTCTTTAAGTCTCTTGATGTTGAGCTGAATCTCTCTTCTAAGATCACCTTCAACGAGCTGTGTTGCATCGATCACTTCGTTGATTTTTTTCTCATCATCTGTTGTTAAATCTCTAACACGAGTGTCAGGATTGATTCCTGCCTCTGCTAAGATACGGTTAGCACTTGTTCTACCGATTCCATAGATATAAGTTAAACCGATTTCTACACGTTTGTCTCTTGGTAAGTCTACACCTGCAATACGAGCCATGTGTCTTTCCTCCATTTCAAATCTGTTATCATATTGTCCCAAACTGGGATGTACTACCGGATTAAGAAAGGTGTTTCTTTCCATAGTAAATACATCCAGGCATGTGCATCGCACATCCCCTTTCCCGACAAAGGGTATCCTTTTTCTAGATGTCGGGTATTATAAGCAATATACAAAAGTCCACCAGCTCATTCTTTCTATATAAAAAGATACATGGTGTATTCCTACTGTATATTAAACAACATTACATAATTATATATGTCCTGTTGTCAGCTGCCTAATTAATTCACAAATCAAATAAAAATTAATCTAAATTAACCCTGTCTTTGTTTGTGTTTTGGATTTTCGCAGATAATTCTGACGCTTCCTTTTCTTTTAATAACTTTGCATTTTTCGCAAATTGGTTTTACTGATGATCTAACCTTCATGTCAAATCCTCCTTCCATTCTTTGCTAACTCATAAAACGTTACAGACTGTTTTTTGGACACACCTATCCAAAAACAGCCATTTCATATTATAACACTATTCACAAAATAAAGTCAATACTTTTTTATTTATCTCTCCAGACAATTCTTCCCTTACTTAAATCGTATGGTGACATCTCTAATGTAACCTTATCTCCTGGTAAGATTTTAATAAAATTCATACGAAGTTTTCCACTGATGTGTGCAAGTACAATGTGTCCATTTTCAAGTTCTACTTTAAACATCGCGTTTGGAAGTTTTTCAACTACAACGCCTTCAATTTCAATAACGTCAGTTTTTGACATACTATTAAATCCTCCTGCAAACCTGGTCTTTCACTGCCAGGCAAGACTTTTTCACTTCTTCATCATCTTCAACCTTTAAACAAACTACTTTTTTAATTGGTTGTAAATGTTTTCTATTTTTCTTTTTTGTATGACATACGGTCCATTTCCAACCATCTGCCACATGTACATATCGTGGATCTTGCTCTATTATTACATAAACTTGATCTTTGTCACGACCTTGTTTTGATTTTACTAACATTCCCGGATGAAAATTCATATTATTCTCCAAGAACTTTCACAATCTCAGCAAATACATCATTAATATCGATTGTACCATCAACGTCTCTTAAAATTCCCTCATTTGCATAGTAGTCAATGAGAGGCTGAGTCTGCTCATGGTAAACGTCAAGACGTTTCTTTACTGTTTCCGGTTTATCATCATCTCTTAAGATAAGGCTTCCGCCACAGTTATCACAGATGTCTTCTTCTTTTGTAGGTGCATACTCAAGATGGTAGGTTGATCCACAGTCTACACATGCTCTTCTTCCTGACATTCTATGGATAATATTTTCATCTGGAACTTCAACATTGATGGCATAGTCCATCTCCTGTCCCATAGAAGCAAGTGCTTTTTTTAGAGACTCAGCCTGTGGAATTGTTCTAGGAAATCCATCAAGAACATATCCATTTGAACAATCTTCCTGATTCACTCTGTCAACAACGAGATCTACTACAAGCTCATCTGGAACAAGTAATCCCTGATCCATATATGTCTTAGCTTTTTTACCAAGTTCAGTACCGTTTTTGATATTTGCTCTGAAAATGTCACCTGTCGAAATATGTGGAATTTCATATTTTGCTGCGATTTTTTTTGCCTGGGTGCCTTTTCCGGCTCCAGGAGCTCCTAACATAATTATCTTCATATATTTATCCTCCTTTTATATCGAAAAAGATCAATATATCCATATAGCATTTTAACTCGCCCGATATATTCTGCTTTGAAATACCAGGCGAGCTAAATATTTGATTAATAACCTAGGAAACCGTTCTTTTTGGAGCTGCTTTTACTATTCAGAAATCCTGTATAATTACGTACGAGCATCTGTGACTCAATCTGTTTGATTGTTTCAAGTACAACACCAACAATAATAATAAGTGATGTTCCACCAAACGAAACGTTTGCTTTAAACACACCATTAAAGAAGAATGGTATAACCTGAACAATTACCAGACCGCAAGCACCTATGAAAATAATATAATTCAATATTTTCTGTAAGTACTCTACTGTAGGCTTTCCTGGTCGTATACCTGGGATAAATCCTCCACTTTTCTTCATATTATTTGCGATCTCAAGTGGATTAAATGTAATCGATGTATAGAAATACGCAAAGAAAATTGTCAGTGCAATGTATACAAGCAGCCCAATTGAATAGACTAAATTATCTGGGTTACACCAGTTATTTGAATTCATTGCATTAAGGATCTGACTACCAATTCCTGTCCCCTTGCCCTTTCCTAAGAAGGAAGCAATAAGAATAGGAAACTGCATCAAAGATGATGCAAAGATAACTGGAATAACACCTGCTGTATTTATTTTCAGCGGAATATGTGTTGACTGTCCGCCATATGTCTTTCTTCCCTGAATTTTCTTAGAATACTGAACAGCAATTCTTCTTTCGCCGCCTTGAAGTATAATTACAAAAACTACAACAACAAGAACAACTGCAAGAATAATAACGGCTGATAATATTCCTTTTGCCAAAGTTTTTCCTTTTACAAACTGATTATATAGAACAACAAAATCATTTGGCACACGGGAAATAATGTTAATAAGGAGTACTATGGAAATACCATTTCCAACTCCTTTTTCTGTAATACGTTCACCAATCCACATTAGGAAAGCAGAACCTGCTGTAAGTGTACATACCACAATTGCAATATTTACAAAATTATACTCTACAAGAAGTCCCTGGCGACCAAAACCAACAGCCATGGCCATCGACTCGATCAACGCAAGTGCTACTGTAACATAACGTGTAATTGCTGCAATTTTCTTTCTTCCATCTTCTCCATCTTTCTGCATCTCTTCCAGTTTTGGAATTGCGATCGTCAGAAGCTGGATAATGATAGAAGAAGTGATGTACGGTGTAATGCTAAGTGCAAACACCGACATCGCTGTAAACGAACCACCAGTAAAAGCATCAAAGAAATTGAAGATGTTTCCTGTCTGATTCGCAAAAAAGTTCTGAATGTAGGTTGGATCCACACCTGGTGTAGGCAGTTCGGAACCAAGTCTGATAACGACGAGCATCATAAACGTATAGAACAGTCTTTTTCTGATATCGTCTATACGAAATGCTTTGCGTACTGTCTGTAACATTAGATCACCTCAGCTTTTCCACCAAGTGCTTCAATCTTCTCAACTGCTGATGCAGAAAATGCATTAGCCTGAACTGTAAGTTTCTTTGTTAACTCTCCGTTACCAAGAATCTTAACTCCATCTCTAGGGTTTTTCATGATACCATTTGCAATAAGGCTCTCAACTGTTACAGTTGCTCCATCCTCAAACTGCTCTAAAAGGCTTACATTGATTCCAATGATTTCTTTAGAATTTCTGCATGTAAATCCTCTTTTTGGTAATCTTCTGTATAAAGGCATCTGACCACCTTCGAAACCTGGTCTTGGTGCTCCTGAACGAGCTTTCTGACCTTTGTGTCCCTTACCGGCTGTCTTACCATTTCCAGAACCGTGTCCACGGCCCCTTCTGAAATTATCACTCTGTCTAGAGCCATCTGCTGGTCTCAAATTGGATAAGTCCATGATATTACCTCCTTATCTTTTTATTTATGCTTCTTCTTCAACTTTCACTAAGTGTCTAACCTGCTGTACCATTCCTCTTGTAGCTGCATTATCTGGTAATACAACTGTTTTGTTAAGCTTTTTAAGTCCTAAAGCTTCAACAGTTCTTTTGTGTTTTGGTACTGCACCGATTGTAGACTTTACCAGTGTAATTTTTAAATTTGCCATTTTATTTACCTCCTATTGGATAAAGCCGGCTCATGCTCAAAATTGAGCCAAGCCTTATGCTCTATCTTATTAGCCTACGATCTCTTCTACTGATTTGCCACGAAGTTTTGCAACTTCTTCTGGAGTTTTAACTCCTTTAAGACCCTCAATTGTAGCAAGAACAACGTTCTGTTTATTGTTAGATCCTAAAGATTTTGTACGGATATTTTTGATACCTGCAAGCTCGATAACCGCACGTGCCGGACCTCCGGCGATAACTCCTGTACCATCTGGAGCTTTCTTCAGTAAAACTGAAGCGCTTCCGAATTTACCGATTGTATCATGTGTGATACTATCGTTTTCATCTAATGATACGCTGATTAATTTTTTAGCTGCGTCTTCTTTTCCTTTGCGGATAGCTTCTGGAATTTCTGCAGCCTTTCCTAAACCTGCTCCAACATGGCCTTTTCCATCACCAACAACTACTAAAGCTGTGAATCTGAAGTTACGACCACCTTTAACAACTTTGGTAACACGTTTAATTGATACCACTCTTTCAGTCAGTTCAAGCTGACTAGCATCAATACGATCTTGTCTCATATGTGTTCTCCCTTCTTAAAAATTCAGTCCAGCTTCTCTTGCTGCGTCTGCTAATGCTTTTACTTTACCCTGATAAATAAATCCGCCTCTGTCAAAAACAACTTCTGTAATTCCTTTAGCTGTTGCTTTTTCAGCGATTACTTTTCCTAAGTATGCTGCTGCTTCAACATTGTTAGTTTTCTCTAATGCTGCTTTCACGTCTTTTTCGAGAGTGGAAGCTGCAACAAGAGTATTTCCAACTGTGTCGTCAATAATCTGAGCATACATATGATTATTACTTCTAAACACTGCTAAACGTGGTCTTTCAGCTGTTCCGCTAAAACGATTACGTAATTTCATGTGTTTTTTTACACGAACTTCGCTTCTTGATTTTTTGCTAACCATTTTCACACCCTCCTTAATTATTTCTTACCAGTCTTACCAACTTTACGTCTGATAACTTCATCAGCATATTTAACACCTTTACCTTTGTAAGGTTCTGGTCTTCTCTTATCTCTGATTTCAGCTGCGTACTGGCCAACTTTTTCTTTATCGATACCTTTAACAGTAATTTTGTTCTGTCCTTCAAGTACAGACTCGATACCTTCTGGATCGATCATTTCAACTGGGTGAGAGTATCCTAAATTTAATGTTAATTTGTTTCCTGCTTTAGAAGCTCTGTAACCAACACCATTGATCTCAAGAACTTTCTGGTATCCTTCTGTAACACCAACAACCATGTTGTAGATGAGAGTTCTTGTAAGACCATGTAAAGATTTCATTTTCTTTAAGTCATTTGGTCTTGTAACGATTACTTCTTCGCCTTCTTTTTTAATTTCCATTTCAGCTGGAAGCTCTTTTGTAAGAGTTCCCTTAGGACCTGTTACAGTCACAACATTGTTTTCAGCGATCTCAACAGTAACTCCTGCTGGGATAGCGATTGGCAGTCTTCCTATACGTGACATACCGTACCTCCTATAACTTAGATTCTCGGAGAAGCGTTTTAAACGCCTCTCTGTTTTCAGTTTCTATTTGTGATTACCAGACGAAGCAAAGAACCTCTCCACCTACATGAAGTTTTCTAGCTTCTTTATCTGTAATTACACCTTTGTTTGTAGAAATGATAGCTGTTCCAAGTCCACCTAAAACCTTTGGCATTTCTTCGCTGTTAGCATAAACACGAAGACCTGGTTTAGAGATTCTTTTAATACCTGAAATAACTTTTTCATTCTTATCTGCACCATATTTCAATGTGATGTGGATTGTGTTGAAGCATCCGTCTTCTACAAGTTCATATTTTGCAATATAACCCTCGTTGAAAAGAATGTCAGCAATCGCGATTTTCATTTTAGATGCAGGTACATCAACTGTATCATGTTTAGCAGTATTTGCATTACGGATTCTTGTAAGCATATCTGCGATTGGATCACTCATTGTCATTGAATATTGACCTCCTTATTTCGATAATATATATAGAAGTTCACCTTGATTTATCGATGAACGGCTGATTTTCTTACCAGCTTGCTTTCTTAACACCTGGGATCTGTCCTTTATATGCCAGCTCACGGAAGCATACACGGCAGATACCATATTTTCTCAAGTAGCCGTGTGGACGACCACAAATTCTGCAACGATTGTATTCTCTAGTGGAGAATTTTGGTTCACGCTGCTGTTTGATTTTCATTGATGTCTTAGCCATGAATAATTCCTCCTTATTTTGTGAATGGCATATTGAACTGAGTCAATAATTCACGAGCTTCTTCGTCAGTCTTAGCTGTTGTAACAAAGATTACATCCATACCTCTGACTTTATCTACCTTATCATATTCGATTTCAGGGAAGATAAGCTGCTCTTTGATTCCAAGAGCGTAGTTACCTCTTCCGTCGAATGCGTTAGGATTAACACCTCTAAAGTCACGTACACGAGGTAATGCAAGGTTGATCAGACGATCAACGAATTCATACATTCTTTCTCCTCTTAAAGTAACTTTACATCCGATTGCCATGCCCTCTCTGATTTTGAAGTTAGCAACAGAATTTTTAGCTCTTGTAAGAACTGCTTTCTGTCCGGAAATCTTCTCAAGATCAGCGACAGCTGACTCTAAAACTTTTGCATTATCTTTTGCTTCACCAACACCCATGTTGATAACGATTTTATCGAGCTTTGGTACTTCCATTATATTTTTGTAACCGAATTTTTTGATCATTGCATCAACGATCTCATTCTGGTATGTTTCTTTAAGTCTACTCAAAGTTTAAGGTCCTCCTTCCTTGAATTAATCAATTATGTCGCCTGTTGACTTAGCAACACGAACTTTTTTGTCACCATCCATTTTGAAACCAATTCTAGTAACAGCTCCTTTGTGTACATACATAACATTAGAGATATCGATTGGTCCTTCCTGATGAATGATTCCACCATTCTGGTTAGCTGCACTTGGTTTTGTATGCTTTGTAAGCATGTTTACACCCTCAACCAGAACTTTACCGTCTTTATTATTTACAGCAATAACTTTGCCTTCTTTGTCTTTGTCTTTTCCAGCAATAACTCTTACTGTATCACCTTTTTTGATTTTCATAGTTGACATTCTTAAAGCACCTCCCTACAGTACTTCCGGAGCTAAAGAAACAATTTTCATAAATTTCTTGTCTCTAAGCTCTCTGGCTACTGGTCCAAAAATACGTGTTCCACGTGGGTTCATATCGTCTTTTATAATAACAGCAGCATTTTCATCGAATCTGATATAAGAACCGTCTTTACGACGAGCGCCTTTTACAGAACGGACAACTACAGCTTTTACAACATCACCTTTTTTAACAACGCCGCCTGGTGTTGCATCTTTAACAGATGCAACGATAACGTCACCGATGTTGGCATATCTTCTTGTAGAACCGCCAAGCACACGGATGCATAATAACTCTTTAGCACCTGTGTTGTCTGCTACTTTAAGTCTGCTTTCCTGTTGTATCATGCAGATAAACCTCCTTTAAATGCGCGATAAATTTATTTCGCTTTCTCTACGATTTCAACAAGTCTCCATCTCTTATCTTTAGATAATGGTCTTGTCTCCATAACTTTTACTGTATCTCCAACGTTGCACTGATTCATTTCATCATGAGCTTTTAATTTATAAGTTCTCTTTACAATTTTTTTGTAAAGTGGGTGCTTAACGTGGTCTTCAACTGCAACAACGATTGTTTTGTCCATTTTGTCACTAACAACCTTGCCTGTACGGGTTTTTCTAAGATTTCTTTCTTCCACAGTACGCCCTCCTACTCAGCTTTAGAAGCTTCTGTTATCACTGTCTGAATTCTAGCGATATTCTTTCTCACTTCTTTAATTCTGCTTGTATTCTCTAATTGATTAGTTGCATTCTGGAATCTTAAATTAAAAAGTTCCTTTTTAGCAGCTACTAATTCTTCATTTAATTCTTCTACAGATTTTCCTTTTAATTCGTTTACAAATGTATTAATTTTCACTGTTATCACCGCCTTCTAAGTCTGCGCGAGAAACGATTTTGCATTTGCAAGGTAACTTATGCATTGCAAGTCGAAGTGCCTCTCTAGCTGTTTCCTCTGGTACTCCTGCAATTTCGAACATTACGCGGCCTGGTTTAACTACTGCTACCCAGTACTCAAGCGCACCCTTTCCTTTACCCATACGAACCTCAAGAGGTTTATGAGTAACTGGTTTATCTGGGAAAATTTTGATCCAAACTTTACCACCACGTTTGATGTAACGTGTCATAGCAACACGGGCTGCCTCGATCTGATTAGAACGAATCCAGCATGGTTCTGTTGCAACAAGTCCGAATTCACCATAAGAAATCTTGTTTCCTCTCATGGCTTTACCTTTCATGGTACCACGGAATTGTTTACGACGTTTAACTCTTTTTGGCATTAACATTATCTATCTCTCCCTTCCTTATCTGCTTTAGTCGGAAGAACTTCGCCTTTGTAAATCCAAACCTTTACACCGACTTTTCCGTATGTTGTGTCAGCTTCTGCGAATCCGTAATCAATATCAGCTCTAAGTGTCTGAAGTGGAATAGTTCCTTCGCTGTAGACCTCTGTAGGAGCCATATCAGCTCCACCAAGACGTC
>RCNI01001036.1_pt1 | contig 15852 bp, 13 predicted proteins | sample 2041151 | NCBI WGS metagenome assembly RCNI01 (sample SAMN09708214, study PRJNA481090) | feces metagenome | isolation source: feces | place: Antarctica: Albino Rookery | reverse complement strand
GGGACGATGTCGTCCCGGCTCTTCCTGGTTTTATGAGTCTTTTATATCCCCGATGGGGCGTGCTTATATAAATTTCTTATTTTTCGAGGTGTTGCCATATGGATTTGAAGAACAAAAAGCTTTCCCTTGTGCTCTCCGGCGGCGGTGCAAAGGGTGCATATCACGCCGGAATGTTAAAGGGTATTGAAGAACTCGGTCTTGCGGGAAATATCGGGGCTATATCCGGCTGCTCCGTGGGTGCGCTAAACGCCATTTTGTTTGCCACCTGCGGCTGGGAGGCTGTTTATAACTCCCTGCTGGAATTTCCCGGCCTTTTCGCCGCATCCATAGTCCAGAGCGATAAAACAGTTCGTGAGAGTAAAAGACTTGTAAAAGAGGGTAAGGTGAGCTTTGAGGAATACGTCACCAATCCCCGCTTCGGTCAGTGCATTACGGATAAATTTTCAAAGCGGCTTTCCGAAATTGCCACCGATGAAAAGCTAAATAAGCTTCAAACCAGACTTTATGCCTGCTGCTATAATCTGGAAAAGGAAGAACCGGAATATTTCAGCTTAAAGGAGCTGCCCCCTGATGACCAGCGGCTTTTAATCGCTGCCAGCGGAAGTGTGCCTTTCCTCTATCCTCCTGCTGAATATAAAGGTTATCACTATTTAGACGGCGGCGTTATCCCCACTATATGTGCCTCCCCCGCTCCCCCTGATAAAACGCCTTTAAAGCCGCTCTATAATGAGGATGCAGAAGTGGTGCTTATAAACTACATTGACCCTGACGACCACGCAGACCCCCGTTATATGAAAGAGGGCGTACAGTATATATCTCTTCGCCCCAGCAAGGTAATTGAAAAGTCTCCCGGTGCCGACACCATGAACTTTTCAACACCCAAGCTTGAGGTTTACAGGGATCTGGGCTACGCTGACACTATTGAAACCTTAGGAAAACTTATATAAAAAAACGGCGGAATTTTCCGCCGTTTTTCTTTTTATATAAATGCGTACTTTTTAAGTCTCTCCATAGCTTCTTTAAGCTTTTCGGTGGGGAGCGCCAGATTCATACGTATGGAGTCGGGCCAGATAAAGTCCTCGCCGTTCTGCCAGATAACGCCGCACTTTATACCTCTGTGCTGAAGCTCGGTAATGGTGACATTGTGCTCTCTGCACCAGTCGCCGCAGTCAAGGAACAGCATGTAAGTGCCCTGAGGCCGCATAACACGGACACCGGGGAAGTTCTTTTCGATAAACTCGCAGGCGAAGCGGTGGTTCTCGTCAATAACAGCGCACATCTCATCTGTCCACTCCTCACCCGCAGGGGTGAATGCGCCTGTAAGGGCGTGAACGGAAAGAACGTTAGGCTCGTTATAGTGGCTGATAGTGCTCTGTCTTACCAGTCTGTCCCGGAGATATTTATTGTAAATTACGTGGTAGGAGCCAACAAGCCCTGCAAGGCTGAAAGTCTTGGAGGGAGCATAGAAGGCAATGACACGGTTTTTTGCATCCTCAGATACGGACTGGGTGGGAATGTGGGTGTAGCCGGGCATGATGATGTCTGACCAGATTTCGTCGGAGATAACAACGCAGTCGTTCTGTGCATAGACCTCCAGAGCCTTTTCGATTTCCCATCTTTCCCACACTCTGCCGGTGGGGTTGTGGGGCGAGCAGAAAACGGCAAAATGGATATTGTTTTCTTTAAGCTTTCTGTCCATATCCTCAAAGTCCATACGCCAGATGCCCTTTTCATCTCTTACCAGAGGGCTGTGGACAATGTTTCTGCCGGCGGCTTCTATGGTATGGGTAAAGCCGACATATGTAGGGCTGTGGAGCAGGATTTTGTCACCGGGAGTGGTGAATGCCTGAAGCGCGGAGCTGAGGCCGCCCAGAACACCGTTTTCGTAGCCTATGTGCTCTTTTTTAAGGCCCTTGATACCGTTTCTATTTTCCTGCCATTTAATTATACTGTCAAAATATTCATCGCTCAAAGGGAAATATCCGAAGGAGGGGAATTTAAGTCTCTCTTCAATGGCTTCAAGCACCGGAGGAGCGGTGGGAAAGCTCATATCTGCCACCCACATGGGAATGGCTTCAAAGCCCTCATCGGGTTTTACCCCATCAAAGGGAATAACGTCGGCAGCTATGGAATCTCTGCCCCGCCGGTCAAGCATGGTAGTAAAATCATATTTCATATTTCGCCTTTCTTCTGTTTTGCAGTCAAGCCCCGGAACACAGCTCCGGGGCTTTTATTATTATCAGCTTAAGAAGTCTCTCAGCTTCTTGGAGCGGCTGGGATGACGGAGTTTACGGAGAGCCTTGGCCTCAATCTGGCGGATACGCTCTCTGGTGACGTTAAATTCCTTACCAACCTCTTCCAGAGTTCTGGTGCGGCCGTCAACGATACCGAAGCGAAGCTCCAGCACCTTCTTCTCTCTGGGAGCCAGAGTGTCCAGCACCTCTTCAAGCTGCTCGCGGAGCAGGGAGAAGCTGGCAGCCTCGGAAGGCTCGGATGCGTCCTCATCGGGAATGAAGTCTCCTAGGTGGGAATCCTCTTCCTCACCGATAGGAGTTTCAAGGGAAACAGGCTCCTGTGCAATTTTCAGAATGTCTCTCACCTTTTCAACAGGCATGTCCATTTCCTCTGCAATCTCCTCTGCGGAGGGATCATGGCCCAGCTCCTGAAGAAGCTGACGGGAAACGCGGATAGTCTTGTTAATGGTCTCAACCATGTGAACGGGAATTCTTATGGTTCTTGCCTGGTCGGCAATGGCTCTGGTGATAGCCTGACGAATCCACCATGTAGCATAGGTGGAGAACTTGTAGCCCTTGGTGTAGTCAAACTTTTCAACAGCCTTAATAAGACCCAGGTTACCCTCCTGAATAAGGTCGAGGAAGAGCATACCTCTGCCCACATAGCGCTTTGCAATGGAGACAACCAGACGGAGGTTAGCCTCGGTCATTCTGCGCTTTGCCTCCTCATCACCGTCTGCCATCCTGATAGCAAGGGCAATTTCCTCATCGGGATTAAGAAGGGGAACCTTACCGATTTCTTTAAGGTACATACGTACAGGGTCATCGGTGGAGAAGTTATCTATAAGAGCGTCGGTGTTGTTGATTTCCTCCTCGCTCACTTCCTCAATCTGGGAAAGCTCGCTTTCGGAGATGTTGTCATCATCCATGGGAGGCAGCACATCTGCTGAAACTACATCTATATCTACGCCGTTTGCCTCCAGAGTCTCATAGAACTTGTCCATAAGCTCGCTGTCGAGGTTCATTTCTTCCAGACATTCCAGATCCTTGGTGGAAAGCCTGCCGACTTTTTTACCCTTCTGGAGCAGCTCTGCAAGGCGGATTTCAACCGGCTTTGCGTTTTCCTCGGGAGATTCTTTTTTCTTTACGGTTTTCTTTTTAGCGGTCTTGGCAGCGGGTTTTTTCTTCTCCTCTGCCGGACGTTCTGCTGCTTCTTTTTCGTCTGCTGCTTTCAGCAGCTCGTCCGCCATCATTTTCAGTCCCGCATCGGTAAATCTATGTTCTTCAGCCATATTTACCTTTATACCCCTTTCTTCTTTCTGAGCTTTTCCGTCAGCTCCCGCAAATCGAGAGTCTCCGTTTTAAGCTCATTCTGTTCGTGAATTCTATTTATGTAATCCCGGAGAGCTGTACTGCCCATAGAAAGATCTTCAGGTCTTTGCAGAATACTCACCAGAAGTGACATCTCGGATGAGGAGAGCCGGGCGCTGAGAGCGGCATTACTGAGCTGCTCGCCCCGATCTATTCTCTCCCGCATAAGTGCATATATCCGTCTCAGCGTTTCGGAGCTGAATTCCTCAGGTTTCGGAAGTCCCTGAGTCTGCGCCAGCGCTGGGTCCAGATACAGAAGCCTTATTATCCCCTCCTCGGCAACTGCCGACCGGGGGTTTTCGTAACGGAGGGCCTTGTCCTCAGGCTGCATCTGATTTACGGGTCTGGCCTGCTCCTTTTCAAACTTTTTCCTGTTCCAGCTGAGAAGCTTTTTCCGCCGCCGTTCCACTTCGTTAATAACAGCGTCGTTTTTAAGGCCCGTCATAGCCGCAACACGCATGGCGTAAACCTGCCTCTCGGCGGAGCCGGGAAGATTTGCAAGCAGCTCGGTGGCTTCCTTTAAAAACTCCACCTTCTGCTCGTCTATGCTTAAATCATATTTTTCAAGCACTGTCCTCAGTCTGTAATCAACCTGATTTTCAGAGCCTGTGAGTAACTGGCGGAAAGCGTCTGGCCCTTTCTTCTTGATGTATTCATCCGGGTCTTTTGCGCCTTCCATTCTCAGCACCTTTACCTTAACATCCAGCTTTTCCAGAATACCTATGGCTCTTTTAGCCGCGCTCACTCCGGCGGTATCGCTGTCGTAGGCAATGATGACCTGATTTTTATAGTGGGAAATAAGTCTCGCCTGCTCGGCGGTCAGCGCAGTACCCAGAGAGGCAACCGCGGAGTCGAATCCGGCCTGATGCAGGGATACTACGTCTATATTTCCCTCAACAAGTATTATGTATTCCTCTTTTGATTTTTTTGCCAGATTTAAGCCGAATAAGTTCCGGCTTTTGTTGTAAACAATGCTTTCGGGGCTGTTCATGTATTTAGGCCCGCTGTCGTCCATAATTCTTCCGGAAAAGCCGATAACATCGCCTTTGACATCTATAATAGGGAACATCAGCCGGTTTCGGAAAACGTCATAGAAGCCGCCGTTGCGCCCTTTTTTTAAAAGTCCCGCCTCGAACATGTCATAGTCCGAGTAGCCCTTTTCCTGCATAGCCCTGCGCAGGGAGTCCCATGTGTTTGGGGCAAAGCCAAGGCCGAAATTTGTAGCAACTCTGTGGGAAATTCCGCGGGAGCGCATGTATTCTCTTGCGCCCTCACCCTGCGGAGAATTCAGCTGGGTATTAAAAAATCTGGCGGCATCTTTATTGAGCTTTAAAAGCACCGCCCGTTTTTTTGATTTTTCATCAAGTTCTTCTCTGGGTATCTCCATACCCACTCTTTTTGCAAGAAGCTCTACAGCTTCGGGGAAGCTGAGGTTTTCCGCCTCCATTATAAAATGGATAACATCTCCGCCCTTGTGGCAGGAATAGCAGTAGAAAATCTGCTTTGAGGGGGTGACGGAAAAGGAAGGGGTTTTCTCACTGTGGAAAGGGCAAAGGCCGAACATGTAGGAGCCGCTTTTTTTATTGAGGGTAACGTATGAGGAAACCACATCCACTATATCGTTTCTCTCTATAAGCTCTGCCAAAAATTCATCTGAAAACTTCAAAGCGCTCCTCCTTTCAAAAAGTCACTTTACCGACCATACAAAGGGAATGAAAATCTCGTCGAATTTCTCCATTGCGTAGCCGTCGGTCATGCCGGATATATAGTCAACCGCCGCCCGCTCTACGCCCTCAGTGTCCATAACGCTGCGGAAATCCTCCGGAAGGTCATCGGGCTTTGAAACGTAGTGCTCATACAGCATTTCCAAAATGCCCTCCACCTTGTCCTCTTCTCCCTTGGCAATAGGGTTTCGGTACACCTCTTCATACATGTACTTGTGGAAGAAATCAAAGGTTTCCTGCATTTCGGGCGACATTTTAAGGGTGCCGTCGCTGCTGTTTATAATAAGGTCGGTTAAGATTGAATTTATTCTCTGGCTGTTTTTTTCGCCGCAGTTGCGGCGGATAATTTCCGGCACATCCTCCGCCCGCACGATGCCCGCACGGATGGAGTCGTCCAGATCATGGTTTATATAGGCAATTCTGTCGCACAGCCGCACGGTGGTCGCCTCTCTGGTATCATCGGGGGTGCCGTGGGTGTGGTGGAGAATTCCCATTCTTGTCTCATAGCACAGGTTAAGCCCTCTGCCGTCCCGCTCCATCCGGTCAACCACTCTGAGGCTCTGCTCATAGTGCTTAAATCCGGGTGGATAAATGGAGTTCAATGCCCGCTCTCCGGCGTGACCGAAAGGCGTGTGACCTAAGTCATGCCCCAGCGCAATGGCCTCCGCCAGATCCTCATTAAGGTGCAGCGCTCTTGCCACAGTTCTTGCAAGGCGGGTAACCTCAAGGGTGTGGGTAAGTCTTGTGCGGTAGTGGTCGCCAACAGGCTGCAAAAAGACCTGAGTTTTGTGCTTAAGGCGGCGGAAGGATTTAGAGTGTGTAATTCTGTCAACATCACGCTGAAAGCATGTGCGGATATTACATTCAGGCTCTGGAGTGAGCCGTCCTTTGCTTTCCTCAGCCCGCACTCCGTAAGAGCAGATAAGGCTTCGCTCCGCCATTTCTCTTTCAATTCTCGGACAGAACATGTGTAAACATCTCCTTTCCAGTTTACAGAATACTACCGTTCATATTATATATACGACGTGAAAAAGCATTTCCCTTTATTTTTTAAAAAATTTTTTCCTTTTCGCTTTTCCTCCCTGTTTTCTTTCGTGGAAAGTGGTAAAAAGCGGCATTTCACATTTTCTTATACAGAATATATAAAAAACGGAGGCCTCCTTTCGGAAGCCTCCGCCGATTAAATTTTATATCGGGTCAGTGTTTTATATCTGGTCGTTATGATCGTTCTCATCTGCATTGTCGACCTGATCGTCCTGAATGTTCTCTGCATCCTTCTTATTCTTTTTGAGAATGAAGAACACAGCGCCCGCAATAACTATAAGGGACACGGCTGCAATGCTTGCCCAAAGGGCTGCATTGCTCTCATCGCCGGTCTTGGGAGCTGCGGCGGGATCAACCCAAACAGCGTAAACGGTAAGGTCGGGGAACTGCTCATTGAGCAGGCACACGTCACCGGGCTGGAGAACAACCCCTGTACCCTTGTGGAGGGACCAGCCGAGGAACTTCATGCCCTCCTTGGTGGGAACCTGATCGGTAACGGTAAGGCGAACCTCACGGCGCTTGCTCATGCCCATGTCCTGAGCTTTGGGAGCACCGGTGCCGCCGTTGGGGTCAAATCTGAGAACGTAATGGAGAGGCGCTCTCTCTTTCCAGACTGCCTTTGCAGCAGCATCCATGGTATTGTATACGGTTTCACCGGCTTTATAAACCTTGCCAGCGATTTCCCAGCCCTCAAACTCATGCTCGTCTCTCTGATAGGGAGCTTCGGGGAGAACAAACTTGGCTGAGCTGCCTTCCTCAACGGTCTTGGTTTCGGAGCTGCCCTTGCCTGAGCCGTCATTGTAGTCGTAAGTAAGGGTGATGTCCTTCATAACGGGCTTTTCAGGCTCTACGGGAATTTCTTTCCACTGAGCGGTAAATACAGTGTCGCCCAGCATTTCATATTCACCGTTTTCATTTGCAGTCACATTTGAGTTTGCTTTCCATCCGTCAAACTCATACTTGGCCTTGTCGGTATTTACGGGTGTAAATGTGCATTCAGGAAGCTTATACTTAGTTCCTTTCTGCATTGTCACTGAATCCATTGTGCCTTCACCATGGTCTCCGTGCTCAAAAGACACAGTTACCGGATCATAGTCAGGAACAGATATAGCCAGTGTTGAGGCAGAACCAAGGTTACTGCCTTCCGGAGCAGTGTAAATGTAATATATACCGGGTTCAAGGCCGGTAATTTCCTTTTCATTTATAGGCTGTAATTTATCGAGCGAGTTTCCAAATTCCAGTTTAACCTTTTGTGTAAGAATAATTTGTCCGTCATTTCCGCCTTTAGTAGTAGGAGGAACAGCTTCTTTAAAATATGTTTTTGGTTCAGGCACTCTACCAACTTCAACCTTAATTGCTTCTGCGCCCTCTCCGGTTCTCACAAATATGGTAAAGCTGGGATCTTTATGGTTCAGATTAACGTCTGCCTCTGATTTTCCTGCAGGAACCTTGGTATAAGCTCCGGTTTCTCCGACTCTGTACTCCATGCCCTTCACATTTTTAAGTTTACCTTTCGCGTTTGTTGTAGCTACAAACTCCGGCTTATCGGCAGGCTCAGTTTCGGGCTGGGGAACGGGCTGAGGAGCAGGTTCGGTCTCGGCTGCCATCTCAGTCTGAACGGCATCCGGTTCTGCGGCAAATGCGCTCACCGGAAGCAGGGCAAACACAAACGCCAGCGCCAGAAGAGCGCCAAAAAGTCTCGTACTTTTCTTCATATGAAAAACCTCCTTGTATTTTTTCTCTTTTTAATATTCTTTCCACGCACAGTACTTATAACTGTTACTGTTATCTTAGATTATAGCAGACGCTATATAAAAATCAACGATTTTGCGTGAATCAATTATTAAACTTTCTTAATAATTTAGCGCTCTGAATGGTTAAAGTTCCCCCGAAGCGCGACGAAAAAAATGAGGGTCCGTCCTTATAAGACAGACCCTCGCTTTTATTAGATTTCAATTTTCCGACAGGCTCATTTCACCCCATCGGCAGAGGTTTCCCTCCCTTATTCAGAGCCGCTTAAAACTCAGTCCCGAACGTATTTTCTTGCTAATCCCGCCAAGTCTCTTATCTTCCGCTCGCCGCTTAAAAACTCATGGCTGCTCATGACCTGAGCGCCTATATTCTCCATATCCTTAAGGTTTGCCTTCTGGATTTCATCGGTGGCGGATGAGGTGCAGTCGCTTATGACGGCCACATTATAATCAAGGGAAATGCCGTCATAGCAGGTGGTGCGGATGCAGTTGGGAGTAGTGGTGCCGATAAGCACAATGTTTTTAACTTCAAGGCGTCTTAAAAGCATGTCAAGCTCAGTCTGGAAGAACGCGGAGAAACGGGGCTTCTTCACAAGGTAATCTCCGGACTGGGTTTCAAATTCCTCCGGCATATCGGCGGAAATTTCATCATCGCAGTTGGGGCTTATGGGCTTTCCTCCTCTGAGCCAGCCTTCAAGTCTGGTGTTTTCCACATCGCTTCCGTTTTCACGGTAGAGGCGTTTTACGAATACTACGGGAATATTCTGCTCTCTGCATCCCTTTATCATCTCCGCGCAGGCGGGAATCGTAGCCGCTGCACCTCTTATATAGCAGCTTGACTTCTCGCATATAAAGCCTCTCTGCATGTCGATAACTATAAGTGCTGTATTTTCCATTATATGTTCTCCTTTCTGCCGCACTATGCAGACTGTATCTTCCGGAGCTTAAAGCTCTGTTTCATACCTTTCATATGCGTTTATGATTTTTGTATCCTTGCGCTGTAACTCTCTGGGGATATTGCGGCCGTAATTCATATGTACATGGCCGTGTACAAAGAGCTTGGGATTATACTTGTCCATAAGCTCGTTAAAGCACTCAAAGCCTCTGTGGGCATAATCGTCCGCATCTCCGTAGCCTGCCGCGGGAGCATGGGCCACAACAATATCAACGCCCCCTGCCCATTTGAGTTTAAGCGCCAGCTTTGTAATTCTGCGCCGCATAGCTTTTTCGGAATACTGGTAGGGCGGTACACCGCCGTAGTGGGGGCTTCCGCCCAGGCCAAGAATTCTCACGCCGTTGTGGATATAGATTTTATCTTCAATATTTGTGCAGCCCTCAGGGGGAGTCTGAACATAGTTTCCGTCATGGTTGCCGTGAACATATAAAAGGGGCACATTTGCCATGGTGACTATAAAGCTGAGATAATCCGGCTTCAGGTCTCCGCAGGATATTATAAGGTCGTAGTTTTTGAACATTCCCGGCTTATAATAATCCCACAGAAACGGGCTCTCCTTATCTGAAAGTAAAAGCAGCTTCAAAGAATGACCCCCTCCTTTTCGGGAATAATATCGTCTCTGTAAATTCCCTGAACGCGGGCAATATTCTGCCCCTTTTCGTTCAGTTCTTCAAAGGGCGGGATATATCCGTCCACGTTATCGCAAAGCCAGTCCATGTTCAGAATTTCCTCATGGGTAAAGTATTTGCTTCCGTCGTTGCGAACCGTGCCGTCCTGAGATTTTACAGGGCGGTGGAAAGGTCTGATGCTGTCGTTTGTAATACAGTCCTGTAAAATAAGAGCAAGTGCCTTAACTCCGGGCGGAATAGCGTCGGAATATTCAATGCCGATGACACCGCTTGCAATACCCCACCAGTAGTTGACGGCGTGTTCGCTGTCCTTACTGCTGTTGAGGCTGTCCCAGCTGCCGTCCAGTATGCTCTTTACAAGCTTAATATAGAATGTACCCCAATCCCAGTATGGTGAAGCCAAAAGCTCCGTAGAGCCGTCAGGCAGGATGCGGAAGGTTCCCCAATCGCCTTCTTCCCAGCCGGGGACGGGAATATCCAGAGTTGAAACCACATCAAGGCCCTTTGCCTTAAGCTCATCAAGAGGTTCACCGGGTACACATGACCATTTAAGGTCAATTCTGGCTCTCGGGTTTGTGAGCTGTGCCCCCAGTGCGAAGGCATTTATTCCTGCCGGCACGCCGAAAATGGGGTAGCTTGCCAAATAGCCTATATGGTCATTGCGGCTCATGGCTCCGGCAATGGCGCCGGATATGAATTTACCCTCGTAAATGCGGCTGTAAAAGGTTCTGACTCCTGTGTAGGCCATGGCAACGGAGCAGTTGAGTACCTTAACATTGGGGTGCTGGGCTGCAAATTTGCGGCACTGAGCTATAAGAGGAGCGGTGGTTGTGAATATAACCTGTGCACCTCGGTTTGCCGCATCCTCCATTGCATACTCTGCTATATCCCCCTTGCCGACGCCCATATATACCATGGTTTCCACCTTGTCGCCCATGCATGCCTCCATCTTCCGGCGGCCTTCCTCATGGGCTTTAGTCCAGTTGCTGTTTTCCGGCCGCAGCTCATGGACAAAGGCAATCTTAAGGCGGGTGGGAAATACGGTGGCTTTAAGCTTTTCCATAAAGCTTCTGGAGTCCTCGGTTTCCTCATCGTCGGTATTCACTTCAATGGGGCCGCCCTTATCAAACGCCTTAACATCCTGCCAGATAGTCTGGAGAGTGCTGAGAAGCTCCGCCTGAGGCATATATTTAAGACTGTCAAAGGGATATACCAGCAGCCACACCAGCAGCACATCTGCCCGTGTAACGTTGAGATTTTCGTCTTTCAGCTTTTCGAGTGCACGGGAGAAATTGTAAAAGCCGGAGCAGAAATTTCTCTGCTCTTCCGTTGTCCACACATGGTCGGCCTCATAGCCCAAAGCCGCCTGAAGCTTGGGAAAGCTGCCGGGGCGGGAAAAGCACACCTGATAGAGCTTTGTTTTCTGATAATAATCCATGAACTCGTAATATCTCTGGATTTCGTAATCGTCGGAGTATTCGGGAATAAGTCTGGTTACATAGCCGGGAATACTGGGTGCACCGTAGCTTTTGAGAACGCTTACACGCTTATTTCCCTCCTGCACGTAAAATCTTCCCAGATATTCATAGCAGCGCACCGGCTCTCTTATGCCCTCATCGCTCAGGTGGGCGGCGCAGAGCTGCATCCATTTTGTACCGAATTCGGAGTTTTCCGAAAGCAGGGGCATAAAGTTTGAGGCAAAGGCGGCAGTACGACCCTTGGTCTTAGTGCCTGCAATCATTTCGGTAGGTATTTCAATAAGGCCCAGCCCCATTTGTCCTGCAATGGTGCAGCCTGCAAGAATTTCGTCAAGGTACTGCAAATAGGGGTATCTGCCCCTGTGAATATTTTCTTTATAAGCCTTGCGTCCGGCCTTAAGCGCGGAGGCATATTGCGCTCTGGCTTCTTCTAAACTCATAGTGTTCCCCTTTCCGATTTAAACCCCGGCCATATATATTCTCTCTGAGTAAATATTATACCGTTTTTTCTTTCCACATTCAAGCAAGGTATTTTTTGCCCTCAGGAAAAATCAGGTAAACTTTTTGTAAGCGAATAAAAACAACCGCCCCTCAAAAGAGGAGCGGTTGTTTCTTTCAGCAAAATTTTCTACATTGACAGTATAAGCAGGGAAAAGCAGGTCTTTTCCGCAGCCGTAAAAGGGATATGCAGGTTTTAACCCTCAATGTCACTGTATTCCGGCTTAAGAATATCTTTTATGAGATTTTTCTCTATCACAAACTCAGGCGTTCCTATATATCCGGGGCCTACCTCAAATTTATCAAAGGGAATGACCAGATTTCCCTCCTTGTCCCAGTAGAAGTTGTGAGAGCTTTGGAGTATCTGGGGATTTGAATTAAATTCAGATTCATTTTCCCAGAAAATCACTTCCGGATCTTCCGCCTTTCTGATCGACATCTGGCGTTCAATATCGTCGGCAATAACTCTCATGCTGTCGCCGGAAACGAAAAGATCGCCCAGCTCAACAATTACGCCCTTTTCTCTGTCCACATTATAGTATTTAAAATAGCTGTGACTGTCAGCAGCGACCTCGGAAACCGAAAGCTTGAGAGTGAACCAGCGGGGAGTATCGGTTACTGCGTTATAGTCGAGATAGATTGCTCCGTAGCCCTCGGACTGGCTGACGCCTACGGTCTTGTAAAATTCGCTTACCAGAGCCTCGGTAAGCTCATTAACGTCTTTATTTATAAATGCTCCCGCCTCATTCTCACTTTGAACTTCGGGAACCTTAATATCCATTTCATAGCTGCCGTCTGAATAACGGTAGTTTCTTATGGTGACAAGCTGCACCAGTTTTCCCACCACGGGAACATCGTGGAGAGCCTCGGCGTATGCGGGGCTTACATTGGGCATGATTACGAACAAAACCAGAATAAAGCTGGCTGCGATTGAGATAATTCTGGAGGCATAGTTTATACTGTGTATTTTACAGCAGCTCTCCGGCAGACTTTCAAGAGTCTCATCAATGGCTTTTCTGACGCATTCAGGAACTTCCCGGTGCTCCGCCTTAGCCATTTCTTTTATTTTCTTATCAAATTTATTCATTTAAAAAATCCTCATTCAATAATTTCTTTAACATTTTTCGGGCACGCGACAGCTGTTGTCGCACCGTGGCTTGGTTCGCCCCCGTTGTCTGGGCAATTATCGACACCGAAAGATTTTCGTAATAGAACAGGTTAACAACCGTTCTGTATGGTTCATTAAGGCTCTCCACCGCATCGTGGAGAGCCATTTTAGTCTCAACATCTACGCCGTCGTTTTTTTCCACAACGTCGTACAGTTCGTCCATCTCAACAAACTTTGAATTTTTGCGTACCATCTCTATTGCGGTGTTGTGGACAATACGCAGTATCCATGCTTTGAAAGCCGATTTATTTTTGAGCAGAGCGTAGCTGCTGTACGCTCTGCATATAGATTCGCTGATTATATCTGCCGCGTCATCTTCATTTCTCACGATAGAATAAGCCGTGGCATACATTGGAGATTCGTATTTTTTTATATTTTTACAGAATTTCTCCTTTTCGGTCAAAATTCATTCTCCTCCCAGATTTTTGCCGTCTGGTCAACTATCCATTTGCCCCATTCGACATAATACTTAGCGTAGAGATGCACACCGTCGCCGGTCTTGGAAAGTGCAAGTCCCTTATTATTATCGTCGAAAACTTTATTGGCGTCAAGGAAAAATACGTTATCTTTCTCTGCAAAAGCGGAAATGCCTTCGTTTATCTGGTTCAGGGTCTTGTTGTTAATATAACCTCCGTCGCTGGATTTAGCATTGGTTACATGGAGGTTAGCCATAACGAAAACCTTTGCGTCAGGCTCTTTTTCTATTATGAAATCAACAAGCTGCTCGTACTTTTCGATAGTCTTGTCTATCTCATAGCCTGCCTCGTTTATACCCAGCATAACATAGATTTTGTTAAACTGATGATCTGTAAGCAGGTCCTTAAGGGCAACATAGCCGTAGGGGGAAACCTTTGCGCCCTTTTCAAAAATGTTGTAAACGCTCATTCCCACATCGGAGAAGAAATGTGCCCCCTTGATCTGGCCGTAATCGTCAAGACCCACGGTTCTGGAGTCACCGATAAAGAGCGCATCGTCCATGGGAATAGTCTTGTACTCTTTCACTTCCTCAACCTTCTCCGCAACGGGAGTGCCCTCTACGAGCGCAGACTTGCTTGCAGATGCTTCCTCGCTCTCGGTTTTGTAGCCCAGAGTGGGAACATCTTCGGAGTCTGCGTGTGCAACGGTATTTATGTCGTTCTCTGCGGGGTCTGCCTTGCCGCCCTTAAAGAGCATGGCAGAGGCAGCAGCTGCTATTATAAGTACAAAGCACAGAATAATGATCAGATTTGATTTTTTCATTTTATAACCTCACTTAAAATCTAAAATACAGGAAGGGGTCATCAAAGCCCCTGTACATGCAGTAAACACTGCCGAGGAGAATTGCTAAAAGGATAAGGCGAATAATGTATTTATTTTTAATCCTTTTCAGAATATTAAATGGCAGCTTTGTTGAAAACAGGATGCCGATAATAAAGAAAGGATAATACATTCCCAGATACTTGAGATAGTCTCCGGCAAACAGGGGTTCAAAGCCCGGTTTCAGGAAGGGAAACAGTCTCGTAAAGAAGATGCCAAGCTGCCGGATGTCGGTTATTGCAAACACCGACCATGTAAGGGGAATTAAAAGCAGCATGTAAACGCGGCTGAATACCTTGTGTCGGTCGAGAAAACCGCCCAAAAAGAACTTTTCTGCCGCTATCAGTACAAATAGGATAAGACCCCACAGCAGGAAATTATATCCCGCTCCGTGCCATGCGCCGGTAAAGAGCCACACTATAAGCAGATTTCTTATGGTACAGGCTGTTCCCTTGCGGTTGCCGCCCAGAGGGATATACAGATATTCTCTGAACCAGCTTCCCAAGGTTATATGCCAGCGGCGCCAGAACTCAGTCATGGAGCGGCTTATGTAGGGGAAGTTAAAGTTCTGGGGGATATTGAAGCCCAGCATTTTTCCAAGGCCCTGAGCCATAAGGGAGTATCCGAAAAAGTCCAGATACAGCTGGAGGGAAAAAGCAATGGCAGCCATCCACGCAAGGGGCGTTGTGATGCTCTCAAAGCCTATGTTCTGAGTCTGGGTAAACATTTTTCCCAGAGGGTTTGCAAGCAGAACCTTGAGGCCCAGACCGAAGATGAAAACTCCGATACCTTCTTTAACATCCTGCTTTGAAATCGTTCTCTCGTCCAGCTCCGGCTTTATCCGGTCGTAGGTCACGATAGGGCCGGCAATGAGCTGCTCGAACATGGAAATATAAACGCTGAATTTCAGCAGGCTGTCCTCGGCCTCGATTTTCCCTCTGTAAACATCAATGATGTATGAAATTCCCTGAAAGGTATAAAAGGAAATTCCCAGAGGCAGAACGATATTTGCCGTAATATCAACGCCGGGCAGTCTGTTAAGCTCCCCTGCAATGAAGTTAAAGTATTTAAAGAAGCAAAGGCATATTAAATGGAATATAATTCCGATGCTGAGAAATGCCTTTTTATGCTTCGGCCTGCTTTCCATTAAAAGTCCCAGCATAAAGTCAAGAAGTATGCTGAGCAGGAGCAGAACCAGATGCTCGGGATTTTTAAGGGCACCGGTCAGATAAAAGGCCATACTGCCCATAAGAAGAATAAGATTTTTTACTTTTCCCGGAACCAAATAGTAGATGCAGAAGAACACGGGAGCAAAGATAAAGATAAACTGAAGACTGCTGAATACCATCGCCTACCACCATTCTCAAAAAATTATCATCTCTCATTTTCAATCGCCTATAATAGACGCAGCAGGGCAACAATATGTGACAAAAAATTTATTAAGATTTCTAAAGAAATTTTTCCTAAATAGTGTCTACACAAGATTAAGCCAAAACCGCACACCAAATAGCAATGCAACGAATATGCACTGCTGCCAGAAATAAAGCTGTATTTTGGGCATAACGTGTGGCGATTCCTCCCCACTGACCTCGTTGTCCCGGTAGGTGCGCCTCCTGCAGATTCCATACCTTATCACTTATGTCATGCCGTTGCTGTTCGTTGCTCATAGGATCACCTCTTTCTCTCCTGATGTTCCTATTATAT
>RCNI01001156.1_pt1 | contig 15855 bp, 15 predicted proteins | sample 2041151 | NCBI WGS metagenome assembly RCNI01 (sample SAMN09708214, study PRJNA481090) | feces metagenome | isolation source: feces | place: Antarctica: Albino Rookery | reverse complement strand
ACGCAATTAATTGACAAACTTTTCAAAGAACTCATTTTATTTACTGCCAGAGCCGTTTAGGCTGGGCTAATTTTTAACGAACTATTGTTCTAATTATTTCAGCGAAAATAATTAGGGTCCACTAAATAAATCTATTCATTCTTTTCCTCATATTGCACAGGTTTTCTCCCAATAGCCACCAGTAGCAATCGTATTGTGAAATTGCTGCAATCTGAGGATTTTTCCCAAAAGAAGACAAAGAAGTCCCATCAAGAACTTCTTCAAATTCTTGGCAAAGAAGTAGGCTGCAATCCATGTCCGGGCAGTTTCCTTCAGTTTGGCTCTTATTTTGTTTGCCCTGTAAATGCGTTTGGTCGTGCCGAATGTGACTTCTACGCCGTTACGCCCACCTGAAGCTTTACGCCTTAGCTTTTCTTCTTCCGGGCCTAGATTCTTCTTTGGTCGTCCCAATGGCGGACAATGACATACAATGCCCAATTTCTTGAGCAGCTTATGGTTCTCCTTGTTCAGGTATATCTTGTTTGACTGAACCTCCTGTGGATAGTATCCAAACCGCTCCTTGTAAGTCATGATTTGAAGCATCAGATCAGAACCTTCGTTGTAGGCATCCCAGCTGAGGTGGTCAATATAGGTAAAGCAGTTCACCACGCTGACACCGATTTTGGCTCCATACTCAGTCTTGCGACCGACCTTACCTCTGACTATCGGACGCACATGAGACTGGAAGATGCTGACGATGCGGTCAAGACAGGAGCAGACATCATGGTCGAACATGTATTTCTGTTGTTCATATGCTTTATGGACTGCCGATAAATTGGACAGATCCCTACGGTTGAGACAAGACAGGATGTCGGTTCTAAGCCTGTCTAAAAGATTGACAAATCCCTGAACGTCTTTGGATAACAAGTGAAGCAACAACTTTTTGGTTTCGCATATGAGTTTCCTTCCTTTATGCTTCTTCTTGGTATATCTGACAAAGCATGAACGTGCTTCACCGCGGTAGCTCCTTGGTCTTGTGATACCGGCTTTTGAACTGACTTTCTGGGCAAGGCGATCAATCTCTCTACTTGAATCCTCCAGAATGTTGATGTCCGTAGGATATCTCATTTCTGCATCTGTGTCGCATCAATCTTCATCTTACCCTTATAGGTAACCGGAGAAGATGCTGACGGATGACTGTTCCCGGAGGTTCCGGAATCACTCTTGTCTGAATGCTCGGATTCAGACGTACCGGACTTTTGGATACAATTCCCGTACATGGAAAGCACGATGTCATTGAAGAACTTGTCATCAATTCGTTTGCGTAGTGTCACGAACAGTTCCAGGCTGAAGATGAGAGCATCTTGGAAATACTTCAGACCAACAAGATACTGCATATAGGGATTCTCCTGAATGCTGACGATAGTCACTTCATCACTGCAACATAGGGTATGCTTGATGATCATCGCACCAATGACCATGCGGGCAGGCTTGTTGCACGCACCACGCTTTGATTCGAGAGTCTCTTGGTGTATTCTGCTTCAATATGCTTCCAGTCAAGTGCATCGGCAAACTTGACCCACCGGTTCTCCTTGGACAGATTTTCCAACGAGTAGCTACCTGTTCCTGAAAACATATCGTTTATGTTACTATTATTGGCTTGCATCGGGAATAATTTAACACTCAAATTTACAAAATCCAGTGATATAGTCAAAGATTTATCGCGCTAATTTATTGATTTCCAACACTCACGTATTTATTTAGTGAACTCTACTATAAAAAGACTGCAAAAGGCGAGAATGAACTTACCTTTTGCAGTCTTGCTTTTATCGGGCAGCCCCGATTACTTAATTTGCAGGGTGACCGCTCCCGAAATCTTGTCGCCACGCCTCAACGGGCGGAAGTCTTTGCTGGAATGGATGGTCAGGAAGGTATCGTTACCGGCGTTGTTGTAGTCGGCCACAACGAATGATATTCCTTCCGTATGTTTCCATGCACAGATATGCTGTGTGCCGTCAGAAACAACCTTGACTGTCTGTGCCGCTCCGGCCGACAGTGCGGCCTCATAGATGTTTTCTTTCGTAGTACGGAACAGGTTGGCACCAGCCGCTGTTTGGTCATACAGCCAGGCCTAAAACAGGCAGTGACGGGTCATAAGCTACCGCTTCGCCTTCCAGCGCTCCCAAATGGTCTGCCGGATAAACGCTCCAGTAACCTTTACGTTTCCACTGAATCTTATCAAATGCTTCCGGCAAAGAGAAGACCAGTCCCACTTGTCGCGGAGAAACATCTTTACGCATAGTGAAATGGTAAGAAACAATCACTTCGCCTGTATTCTTGAAGAAGTATGCAAATCCTCCCCCGGCCTCATCGTATACGCCTTTCACCTGGACACGGACACCGTTCTCTTCCTTTACCGCTAACAAGCCGGTAGCAATCCAATGTGCACAAACCGGTGTATAAGGTGCAAACTTCTGGTCTTTGCCAATCACCTGGATATCTTCACCTTCTGCATTAAGCAGCAACACCATCAGTTCGGGCGCTTTGACCAAGACAGGCTTTCCGTCTTTTACCAAAGTGAACATTCCGTTTCTGCGGTCTACGCTGAAGGTACCTCCCTGCGTCTTTATCACATATGTACCGGCTGTCTCGGTCATTTCAACAGGAGCAGTAGCCAAAGCCTCGGTAGGACACATCACCTCAGGTAAGGTCTGGAAATAGTAAACGTCTACCTCAAACCCGCGCACACCGATGACCTTCACATCAACGGAGCCCTCTGCACGCACATCTCGGGAAGCACCACTTCGAACACTCCCTTTTCACCGACAGGAACATCCGGCGATACCACACCGCTCCGGTTGCCTACGGTCCACTCGATGCGAGTCTCGTTCAAGTTCGAAAAGAAATGACGATTCTCTACATTGAAACGAAGCACGCCTTCAGCAGTCTGGTTACCGTCCAGACTGATTTTTACGGAACTGAAAACCTTCTTCATACCCCAGTATTCAGGTTTCGGACGACGCCATCCGTCTATCGGTCCCCATGTACCATAATCTACAGCACGTTCGCCCGGCAGGAAGAAAGTATCGTCTATTCCAGCCCAGATGGCTCCGCCTAACACCCCTTTGCTGTAGTACATGGCATTCCACATACGGTCCAGCAAAACGCCCCACATACTGCGCAGGCCCGGATCGGCAGCCAGCTCCAATCGGTTATAGGCACTCAGGTGACAGAATTCATCGAATACTACCGGACGCTTGTGGTAGCGGAACTTATCAGGACTTTCCGGACTCGGATAATGATGATTGGTCACTTCCAGTTCGCCGTTGTCGGCATCCGGTCCCCACTGGCTGAAAATACACGGACGTGTAGGATCAATCTTCTTGACCAGTTCTGCCGCCTCCTTGAAATATTCTTTATACAAATTAGATTCATTCCCCATTGACCACATCAGCACCGAAAGATGTGTACGGTTAAGGTTCACCATTGCTAAATGCTAGTTAACCTGTACATCCTGGCATTTATCGTCGGGTATTTTTGCCTCGTGCGCCCAACAGAACGGTGCTTCCACCTCCACAAACATACCCAATTCGTCACAGGCCTCCAGCAGCGCCTCATCGGGCGGATAGTATGAGGTCCTGAAATAATTGACATTGCCTTCGCTTTACAAACACCTGATTTCCGCGCACCTCAATCTGACGGAAACCGATGCGTTTAGAAGCCACTTCCAATGCCCGGTTACCCTGCATCAGACGACAAGTCAGCCGGTACAGATTAGGGTGTTCCGGGTCCCACTTTGCCGGTTCCTCTACGTCAAAATCAAACTTCAAGTGACGGGTCTCACCGGCAGCCACAGTACCTATCTTCTTTTCTGCACCTTTCAGTTTGACAATCTTTCCCTTGCCGTCTTTCAACTCGAACACCAGCTTACAACCTTCGGCAAGCTCCTGTCCGTCGTTCGTCACATCCACCTCTGCAGTCATCACCGCATCGGTATACGTCATATCGAAAACCGTACTGACGTACAGAATGGACAGATTGGTTTCAGGAAGAGCAAACAAGAACAAATCACGTGTAATACCGCCCAACGGATGAACGGCATAGTGCGAAGCATTGGCAGCGGCATCTGCTACCGATTCGGAAGTCACGGCTACTGCAATCCGGTTCTCAGCTCCATACTGCACCAGTGAAGTGACATCAAGTTCAAACGCCGTAAAGCCGCCTAAGTGACTGCCGGCCTTGGCCCCGTTGATGTATACTTATGCATCACTGTAGATACCGTTGCAACGCAGCTTGACACGCTTTCCCTGCCATGCAGCCGGCACTGTGAAAGCACGGAAATATCCGGCAGCCTTTCCTTTTTCGACTTCAAACCCCTGCATTACCCACTTGCCGGGCACTTCAATCGCTTTCCAGTTCCGTACCGACTTCTTTTTCCAGAACTCATCTCCCGGAGACGGGCTAAACAACCATTTTCCCGACAAGGGGACACGCTCACTCATTACACGTTCCGGCAGCAGTGACAGATGCGGAACATCTACTCTTTCTGCAAACAGGTTCAGGGAACACAGCCACAGCAAGAAAACCAAGATTTTACTTTTCATATTCATCGATTTATAACATTATGCCTATTATCCGACAAGTACAAAAATAGAAAAATCAAGGCTCACACCGCTGTCTTATATTTGCACAGATTCGATAAATATTTGCCAATGCGCCCCTGATAAACGAAAAACCACTGCATCAGCGCAGAGACGGCCTTTCAGACTATGATAAAACCACAAAATCGTATGCATCAAGGAACTTTGATAGCTTCCAGCTCGCCTTTTGTCATGAAGCGGATGAGCACATCGGGGGCATCTTCGCTAATCAAGCTACAAGAGAAGGAAACTGCCGAAGTACCTGCCGGAAGGGTAGCCTCGCCTTCAGGAGTAACCGTCTGCAGCACATTATAGTTCTTATCGGTCACCACAACCTCACTGTCAAAGGTATAGAGCAGATATTGGTGCTCCTTGATCTGACACGGGAAACGGACTACACCGTCTTGGGTAGTGAACTGCGGATTCTCAATGGCACCACCTCCGGGCTGTCCCGGCTGCATCTCTCCTAGGTTGTAGGTATAGTATTTTGAAATGTGCAGCAGATACAGACTGAAGTTATGGCCATCTTTCTTCTCCAAGCGCCATTCCGTCTTCGGGTCACGTAGGCGGGCGCGCTGCTCTTCTATAAGCACTTGCTTTTCATACAGATAATCCCAGTTACGGATAGCCTCCAGCAGCCGGTCAATCTGTCCGTGACGCTTGAAAGTCTTTGTGCGGATGGTCATGGCATAGCCGGCATCAAAACCTGTGGCTTCCGACATGGTCCATTCCACATCCTCGAGCGATGTGCACTGCTGTTTGCGGTCGGCCAGACGGATGAGGAACCATCCCAACATACACAGGAAAAGGTTACGCTTATAGAATGCCTGGTTGATGATACGGCTGTCTACCTGTCCTGTACGCATGGCCTCACCCCAGTTGGTATAAGTATGTGTGTGCCACAAGTTGTGACTCAGGCGACTGGCATCGTTACGCAACGGATGCTTCACCTGTTCAAAGATACGGTTCACAAAACGGGACATCGCATAATCATCTTGTCTAGTATAGCTGCAGCCTTCCAGACCGTCGAACGAAATCTGACAGATACTGGTCTTATTCAGCATTTCAGCAATACGGTCGGCATAGGCATCCTGCAACTGCAAGTCGGGGAAGCAGATTCGGTATGGGTAATCCCACAACTTATAAAGCGGTTTCGTCTTGTCATGTGCAGCGGCTGTGGTACCCCATGCGCCACGCTTACAGTTCTTCAGCAAAATATGCTCACCCTGGTTTTCCACCTTCCCGAAAGAGATCAGCCCATTCTCAATCTGCATACCGTTCAATGTCAACGGCACAGCAAACAAGTCGGACTTCTTTATCAAAATATCAGTCTTCGCCGCATCAATTGACTCGACAAACGTCAATTTTCCCTGCTTGAGCAAATGGGCTGAAGGGACAGGAGTGACATAGGCATCATTGGTTGTGGTAAAGTTGGTAAGCGTATGTACACCCAGGCCGATACCTTTCGCACGAGCCTTTTCGACCAACGCTTTCATGCCCTCATCCCCACCGGCAGTCACCTTCGGATTCCAGTTGAAGTATCCCCAGTCGAGGAAAGGTCCGTCATGATACATATAGTCAAACCCAGCCTGCCCAGCACGCCTCAGCATATCATCGAAGGTAGCCTCCGTAAAGTCACGATTTCATCGACTCATGCGACTGCTTGCCCATTCACCCTTCAGCATCGGATGCGGCAGACCTTCTTCTACTTCCACCTACCGATACGGCCCAGCATCTCAGCCTTTCCATCGCCCCAAAAAAGCTACATCCGCACCTTTGATAGGACTGTCGGTCCCCTCAACAGGCAACACTCACGACTCCTTCACCCCACGGAACAAATGGAACTCCTCTCGGTCACGACGACGTGCGCCCAACTGGAAAGCAGTTCCGTCATCGGTCTTTGAAGTCGGCTGTCCCTTGTAGCCGAATTCGGCCATATAGGCTTTCTCATAGCCTTCCGGCAGACCGGCAGTGGTCTTGATATTGAGGCCTGCATACCGAAGGCATTTTCCTTACTCTGAACCACATCTACTACCTCACCCACTACTTCATTGATACCGATTCCTACCAGACCGAATACCAGCACATCATACTTTTCGGGGACATCTACAGCTTCCAGCCGGATACAGGCCTCCGACTCTTTGACACGGAGCGTAATCCTGCCCCCGTTGGCCATGGTGAATTTAAGCAGATTCCTGGCTACCTTCATGGACGAAGGCAAGACCACCTGTCCATTACTTCCTGCCGAAACGACAGGGAACTGTTTTCCACTCAAAATATCCTCACCATTCACCTAGATAGAGCGGTAATAGCCACGTTCATCAATACCTACCTGCGTAGCCCTTGTCTTCAAATCTTTTTGTGCATACAGAGAGACCTCCAGCGGCAGCACATCAAACAACACCATGTTCTGTTCAAGCTCAGTTTCATAGTTGTTATTCATTAAGATTATTTTGTCATAAACTTAAACGTGTAGCCACTGTACGCCCATGCTTTCTTGCCTTCGGGAATGACCACCTTTCCGGTTTTCTTCCCCGAAGCGTCTACATCCACTTTCAGCGTAATGCGTACATACTCGCCCTTTTCATAATTATAAGTCTCACCATCATCATCATACAGCTCATAAGAAGAAGCCTTCGATCCATAATGACGGATTTCCAGCGGACGCTGCTTGCCGTCGACCTTGGCATCGGCAGGCCACAACGGGACAATGCCTCCGTCTTTTACATATACCGGAATCTTGTCAAGAGTAGACTTGATGGTAATTTCTTCACCCTCACCCACCAGTTCGCCGGTGTAGAAGTCGTACCATTTACCCTGGGGGAGAACTACCTTACGCTCTTTGTCTCCGGCAAAGAAGGGAGCCACCAGCAGGTTTTCGCCCACCATGAACTGGTCCTTCACTTCACGACGCACAGCCATTTCGTAAGGATTATCCGTACCGTCCAGCTTACCTTTCATTATTTCATCGGCCGCAAAATAGCCTTTCTCAAGATTCATGGCCCGCATGGGAGGAGTTCCGTAGAAAGTATAATCGGCAAAAGCCGTATACAGATACGGGATGAGCTGTACGCGCAGCTTGGCAATCTCGTTCACCTGTTTTTCCACATCATGGAAAGACCAAGGTTTCGTTCCGTCGGCCCAAGCATTCAGCATGGCAATGGGTGAGAAACAAACCGTCTGCATACGTCTCAGCCATTCTTCGGATGTCTTTGAGGCACGCACCTCAGGTGTCCACAGCACACCGATGAACGAACTGTTGATCAGCGCAGTGATAAAATCACGGTGATTATAGTAGTCATTATACAATACATAAGGGAAAGAGGACGTTCCGGCATTGCCCGAACGTACCAGTCCGTAAGTACGCTTATTCTCAGCACGGTACATATCAGTAGTAAGATTCTGCATCAGCGAACCATAAATCTGGCGCATCTGCTCGGCACTGATACCCGAAGGGAACTCGGCCACATCCGACCAGAGCCAAGAATCGAATCCATCGTTCTCATCCATCTTATAGCCGCTCACACCTACATCCACCTGATGCTTCTTGAAATGCTTCAGCAGAATATCCTGTGCCTCCTTCATGGAATAATCGGGAACAATGCCGCACCATACCGTATGCGTTCCGGTATAAGGATGGATTTTAGGGTACAGTTCACCATCGGGCGATACATAAGCGTTTATCCACACATTGGTCTTGATGTCCATGTCGTTCAGCTTGCTGACAAAGTCCTTGGGCTGAGGAAAGCGGGTTGCATCCCACTCAAAAGTACAGGGATAAGCCCTCGACATCCATCCGGGCTCAAGTCCGATGACACTCAAGGGGAAATCACGTTTTTGGAATTCTTCCACTTCAGCCATTACTTCCTTGTCGGAATAGAGAGTGGGCACACGGTGCCAAAATCCCAGGCCCCACTTGGGCGGTAACACGCCACCACTATTATAGAGATTGAAACGACGGACAACATCGAGCATATCATCACCGGCAAACAGAATGATTTCCACCCCTTCGGCCGGAACAAGAAATTCCAGATTATCGGAATAAGGCTGTGCCTCCCAGGCTTTGTCAGTATTACGGTCACGCACCACCGGCGGGTTCTTACTGTCCTGACGCACACTTGTACCCGACCACACGTCAATATAGCGTGCGCTGTTAATCAATGCCCCGTATCCGCAAGACGAAACGAAGAAAGGAACCGGTGCATGCGTTCTTCCGTCATCCTTACCACCATAATGGTCCACGTGCAGACGCATGATTCGCCCACGCTGTTCTACGGTCTTGAAGTTAAGTCCCAGTCCGAATATCTTTTCTTCTTTCTCCAACGGGAAGCGGATGTAGGTCTTTCCGTCCACCTGCTTTACGCTGATATCACCAAGTGCTACAGGAAGTTTGGCTTCACCCATCGCATTGATGGCATCAAGTTTAGGAGATACAGACAATTCACTGAGTAGATTCAGTTTTTCGGGAGTTCCCGAACTCAGTTTCCAGACACCGGCTGCCACCTTTTCCATTTCATTTCCAGACGTTGTCGCCTGCTCATTGCATGACAGCAATGGGAAAAGGCATGCCGCCAATAAGATTTTTGTGGTATTTTTCATGAGTATTAAATTAGATATAGTCCTACAAAGTTAGAAAATAATCTGAGACTCAAGATATTATTCAAACCATAAATATACTTTACACTTGCCAACATCTCTGATGTATCCCCCCAATAGGGCATGAGAAAATATCCTCATGCCCCATAGCTTATTTATCTGTCATTCTCCAATACGTGTCGAAATAACGATAACCTAAAATGATATAGGATGCTCGGTTAAAGTGAACCTGATGTTCATCAATGGACTTCAGTCCGTTTGTGGATACATACCCGACATTTGTAAGATCTGTTGACACAGACTTCAACGACTTACGCACTAAAGTAATTCGTTCCACTCTATCTGAAGCCGAATGGTCTTTTCCCATTCCATAAAACTCGGCCAAGTCACCAACTACAACCGGCAAATCCGGGCTGTTCAAATCATGCCTTAAATCCTCTATCAATTTAGCTAACCGCTGTTTGTATGCCTTAGCATCCTCCGGAGTAACCGTATCCGACTCTCCCTGATGCCATAAAATACCTTTAAGCGTTCCACTCTTCTGTGCCCATAACGCCTTTTGGATTATCTCATCGTAGAATGGAGTTCCTTTATCCATTTGGGAAATGGCAGCTCCACCCCAAGCCATCGGGATAAGTCCTACTGTAGCATTCGGATACATTGTATGATAGGCTTGTGCAAAAGGACCGGCCAGACAAAACCTGTCGGAGTCCAAACGGTTATGAATAGGCTGTCTGGCTTCAACCCAACAATAACCATTCTGGCTATTGCGCAACATATACACACTCTCCATCAAAGCTTCATCGGCAGGCAGTACTTCTCCATATCCAGCCATATTGGACTGCCCCATCAACAAGAAGAGATGAAGGTCCTTTGGAGAAGTCCCATTCTGGCAATATCCACATACTGAGAAGAATAACAATAAAACAAAATATATGTGTTTCATACAGCTTTCTCATTTAAATTAATTTTGCTTTCAGCGCCATAGCTTCCGAGAAGGTCTTGAATTCTGCAGAAAGTTTCTTCTCGGTATCTTCGCTTGAAGCAAACTTACAACTGAAAATCAATGATATGTCTCCTTTGGGAGCTTCAAGTTTGGATGCATCAACAGCGATTGTCTGGATAGTACGCCAGTTTTTATCGCAAATCTGGATTTCTTTACCTCCATCATATCTGATGGCATCACCCTTCTTCAACTTGACTGGAATGTTGACTGTCGAAAAATTACCGATTTCCAGACTGATATCACTCACCGTATCATTTGCCTTCAGAATGAAGCACAACGGCTGACGTTTATATTCATTCTTATAAGTCCATTTTGAAACAACCGGCTCTCCTGGCTGACGGACTGCATTCTGATGAATGAATCGGACAGGTTTGCAAGCATACAGATTCCAACTGTTCTCTGCAACTGTTTCTAAAACATACTCATTGGAGATATGTTCCATTTCCTTCTTCAGCTCAGCAGGAAAGGCTCCTCCCAAACGAGCTTTTTCCCATTCCCGGATGGCTGTAATGATCTTTTCTGCCTGACCGTTTTCTGCTACTTTCTTTCCATCGGTTACCTGCGTATAACCCGCATCGAATGCCGCAGAACGAGCCAACAACCAGTTAATATCTTCAATAGATGTATTGGCATCCAACTTGAACCATCCCAACATACATGGAATTAAATTACGACGATAAAAATCCTGATTCATCAGACGATAGCCTACCTGACTTTCCCTGAATCCCGCATACCAAGGCTCTCCCCAGTTCATACGCGTAAAGGTATGCCAATTATAATGAGTAGTCATACTGGCATCATTAATATTATCGCGGTATTCTGGCTTCAGATTATTATACCATTCCTGCAGCAGCAAGTTTACACCATACTGCCCCATCCCTGTAGAATGGCAACCTTCCAAACCATCAAAAGAGATCTGACGGATACCTGTTTCATTAAACAAATCGGCCAGCCTGCGAGCTATTTCCAAAGTCAGATCCGTATTCGTAAGAAAGGTCTTATAGCCATGATCCATCAGTTTGGCTATCTCTTCGCCGTCTTTATGTGCATCGGCCTTTGTACCCCAAGCCCCTCTTTCACAATTCAACAGCTTCCAGGGAGCCGCATCACTCACTCGTTCATACCGTATCAACTCATCGCCTATACGTACTCCATGTAAGTTGTTGTTCTCCATCTGATTGAAGGAAGTAGGGTCGGTAATCTCTATCTCTTTCGTTTTTGCATCAATCTCCTTCACAAGTGTAGAAGTACCGACAATAGCCAGACGCTTATCGGGTACAGGTGTAACGTATTTATCATTCGTCGTAATAAAATTCGAAAGCGTATGAACCCCTAATTTTATTCCTTCAGCTTTAGCTACATCAACACATTTTTTAAGTCCATCCCATCCAGAAGGGAACTCTTTCGGATTCAAGACAAAATGTCCCCACTCAATAAATGGTCCGCCATGGTACAAATATTTCAGGCCTGTTTTCTTGGTAAACTCCAGCGCTTCCTTGATATTATTTTCGTTAAAAGGATAAATAATATAAGCCTGACTAGCAATAGGCGTTTTTTTAGCCCAAACGCCATCTAAAGTAGGATGCGGAAGATTCTCACCCAATTCAATTGCCTCAATATAATCCAAAACCTGCTTTTCCGGACAACCAAACAAAGCTATCTTAGAGCCTTTTATACCTCCATCATTATAAGCCGGGGCCACGTAATGAGTATGATTCCAGTTAGCAATGACTCTTTCTTTTGAACGGTCACGACAATAAGCCTGTATCACACTTCCATATTCTTTCAAGAAGGCAGTCTGACCTCTATACAAGACCTTGACATTCTGATCAACATCCACCAGTGAAGTTGAAGCGAATATATTATATGTAGGATCCACATCAGCTTCCTCTGTAGGGAAACCTCCCAAAGTCTTGGCATTCAACGCCTGTATACCAATAGCATACAACGAATCACGAACCACCCCTACACACTCACCAATAGTTTTCTTGATACTCGTAGCATACGGTCCCCACAATGCGACATCCACCGGTTGAGCAGAGGTATAATCTGAGATTTCAAATGTCAGATACTTTTCATTAAGTCCCACGTTCAAATCAACAGATGCATTGCATTCAGGATAAACGAGCTTCAAGGTTTTGGTATCCTTATTCCACACCACCGACTGCGGTTCGTAAAATGTGGTATCGATCCGCAACTTCAGCAAATAAGACTCTTCCTCCCTTGAAGTATAATTAAAGCCAGACTGCTTATTGATTAACCCCAAAACCTTACCCTCATCATCTAATTTAAGGGTAAAAGCATCCGTATCAAACCGGATTTCATCTGATGCACAGCTACCCAATGCAAGTGCAGATAATAAATACAAGAAATGTTTCTTCATAATCATTATACTTTAAACTGTTTTCTCTACTACACCCCTCATTCTTCCAATAAAACAACCATACCTCCCCGACCTATAACCTCGCAGCGATCCAATCCATACATCTTATTCCCCCACTGAAGATTACGTATTTCCGGCATCGAAATTTTAGAAGGCTTAAAACCCAAGGCAGCCTTATCCAACGTTATTTTTGCCTGCTGAGGCATATCCGTCCAGTTGGCTATCACCACCAAGGCCTTCTTCCCATTTACATACACAGTAGCCGACAAAGATGTATTATCGGTTCTAACCGGACAGTGTTCATCCCAATAGCCGAACATCTTAGCATCCTTCATTCCGAACTGATTCCACAAATTCCACAGCGGAACAGGATTGCCGCTCCAAGGAAGGCGAGGCAACATACCAAATACCAGTCCTCTAAACTGATTTCGGGAGTCAAGGGTTTCACTCAGTAAACCAAACGGAATACCCGACATTTCCACCAACCAGAAATCGAGCGAGTTCTTCTCTGAGAAACCTTCGCCAATCCACGTCCGATCTACGTACGGCAACAGTTCTGTATAGAGATGGAGCGAATTGGCATAACCTGCCCACTGGTTCATGTGATTCCACGAATGAATATCGATAAGACGCTCCTTACCATCCTCATCCAAGATTCTTCTCGCCCGACGAATTGTTTCACGGTCCAGCGCACTATCATCTATATAAACACCATCAATGCCCAATCTCTTGACCATCCAGTCCAGTCCTGCCAGATAATAGTTATTCCAGCGTGAATCAGGAGTAGTGATTACAGAGATATCCATATCACCGGCATACTTTCCTTCATTAAACGCATTGTACCAGGCAGGAATAAAATGAGTTGTAAGATTCTTGTTCAACCATTCATTCGGCCCGTTCCGATGAATCAGCGTACGAGTATCCTTACCCGGACCATCATGAATCACTTCACCACCCAAACTGCGCAATGCCCATAATTCGGGAATCTTTACCGTAAGTTCCCTCGTAGTATAATAAAGCCGCACGCCAAGATTATCCGAATGAGCTTTATCTATAAAGGCTTTCAGGTCGGATAACGATTCATCATAATATGGATAATTGATAAACGGATACACATCTTTCTTATGATGAATGTTTATTGCCGTTGCTCCATTCTTTTTCGCTTCCGGAATATAGGTAGAACTCAAGTCGCTATTGGAATGATAAAACCTATTCGTCACATGCTTCTTCAGATCTATCGGCTTGACAGGAGTCACCTGCATATCAAAATTGAAGAACTGCACTTCATTCTTCTTCATAAGCCGGTCGCCGCAATAAGCCACCATCCAGGTAACACCACCGGCAGACGGATGAATATTGATGCCGCCCTTTCCGTCATTACCCCATGATGCCGGCAGATTCAGCTTACCCAGCGAATAATAGATATTCACCAACGGACGCACAAAGTTATCATCCATCAGCCGTAGGTTCATGCCGGCATTGACATTACCCATCCAGTTCTTGTCCTGATGCTTATCTACATTCCATTTCCAGGAAATCAGCGAGTCGGGTCTGTATCCTCCTTTATGCCCCAACCCCATCATGTACTTGGATGCATATTCCGAATAAGGAACTTCCAGACGAATATCTTTTACTGCAACATCCCGTTTGGCCTTTACCTGGATAGACATATTGGTTATCCCATCATAGCCCAGCCTACCCATGCAACGTACCTCAAAGTTACGGTTAGACTGTCTGGACTCCCAACCGATAACAACTTCCGACTTCTCTGTAATCCGTACTTTGCCTCCTTTCAGCACCTCAGTTCCATTGGCCGCTTCTATTACAAACGACATTTCTCCAGCCAATATCGGATTTTCCATAGAAGCAAGCTGGTTATTGGCATCATAACAAGTTGTTATAGCAACCGGCAATCCCGTTGCCGCCAGTTTGATATCACCTCCCAGCCAAGTCAACGTATTGTACTTCTGCTGCAAAGCCGTATAAGGAGCCGTCGGTGTTGCGGCCTCGCCGATTGTAGAGTTCAGCCAGCGTAAACGAGTCTTGCGCCATCCCTCGTCATCTCCATGATTGGAAACAACATCTCCCTCTACCTTGAAAGCAACATCCAACATCTCCCGGTTGCCTTCAACATCCTTCACATATACTTTACCAGTGTACGTACCTTTGGCAGAAACAGGAACATCTACCCCAATCCATAAAGCCTGAATTGTTCCCTTTTCTACATCAACAGATTTACGGAACCTATTTCCAGACTTATCTATCCCCCCTAAATTGATACACTGCAAAGCCGATGCATCAATCTTATTTCCCTTTTCATTTTTCAGGTCCGAGAATTCCACCAGAAGCCCCTTCACATTGCGAAAAGGAGCATAAACTCCAACTTGCCAAGTATAATATTCGCCTGGTTGTGACTGTCCACGGAAACTGTTTCTGCTCATGGCATTACGCTCTCCCCAACGTGCCGGGATAGCATCCCTCAGACGGATGTCATGCATCTTGTCTTCAGTAAAACAGAAAAATCCAGACTCAGGTTTCTCCGACAGCAAATCCCTCATCTGCTCAGCCGTAGCCACATGATGCATCTCCGAAACCTCTTCCTTTACCACACCTTTACGCTGCAAATCCTCAAAAGCATTGGTTACTTTCTCCTGAGCTGCAAGATGCACCCCTACTATAGAAGAAAATACAAGGGTATAAATTATCCTTTTATTAATCATAAGTAAGTTATCTAAAATATTTTTATATTCAGCATAAATTATTAATATTGTATCATGATATTTTAGAATTTAAATCATGAAACATATAAAAGAGCTTGAATTAAGTGAGGCTGATCGCCTCGAACTTGAGAAAGGCTATCATAATGGGCCTACTCATAACTATCGTATCAGATGCAAATCCATATTGTTGAAGTCATCAGGAAAATCAGCTTCAGAAATAGCCGAAATATTCGATGTGACAATACCAACAGTATACGCATGGATAAAACGTTATAAAGAAAATGGTATCAAAGGCTTGGAAACACGTCCCGGTCAGGGTCGTAAACCAATAATGGATTGTTCTGATGAGGAATTAGTCCGTAAGGCTATAGAGGAAGACCGTCAGAGTGTATCAAAAGCACGTGAAGCCTGGGAAAAGGCTTCCGGCAAAAAAGCCAGCGACATTACCTTCAAACGTTTTTTAGGAGCATTGGTGCAAGATATAGGCGAATAAGAAAACGCCCAAGGGGCATACCCTCACCGCAACTCTAC
>RCNI01001035.1_pt1 | contig 15859 bp, 6 predicted proteins | sample 2041151 | NCBI WGS metagenome assembly RCNI01 (sample SAMN09708214, study PRJNA481090) | feces metagenome | isolation source: feces | place: Antarctica: Albino Rookery | reverse complement strand
GAATTAGGAATTTTTTATCTTTTACATTGTATAGGAATTTCTTAACAATGCGTAAATTATATGATTTCATAATTGTTTATTAATAGAATTTTTAATTCTATTAGCTCTTGACAAAAAAAAAAAAAAAGTATTATAAACTTGAATATAAGGGGTGAAAAAATGGAACGATTTTATGAGTTTATACTAAATGCTAATGGAGGGACGTTAGGAGATAAGACAAAACCAATTTTAGAACAATTCTTTGAGGTAGCAAAAATTGTCTTTCCTGTATTTTTTGCAGTAGTAGCAATTGGGATTATTATTAGAATTATTTTTCTTGGGATGAAATTAGCTAAAGTAGGAGATGATCCAGAAGGCAGATCGAAAGTTATCAAAGGAATGATTTGATGAGGAGTAGGATTATTAATTTGTATTGCCGCTATTGCAGCAACAGCAACTGTCTTTAGTACTATTACAGGGCAATCTGCTAGCTAGTATATGTATGTCCAATGATTATTAGAATTCCTATGAAGAATAACGGTTCAAGGACCATTATTATTCATTCAATTTCTGACTGGTGATAATTTTAAAACAGGTAGTCTTTTTACGTTTACTATTCAATATTCCGATGAAAGCAAATATTTTGTTTCATATTTATCATTTCCCATTTTCATGGGGATTAGTTTATTAATTTTATTTTGTGCATTTTTAATTAGAATCGCTTATATTACTGCTAAATCCAATGGGATGACTACCAAATACGAAATTATGAATATGCTTAAAAGAGTAGGAATTTTTATTGCTATTATTTTATGTTTATCACTACTCTTATCATTACTTTTTTTAATCATGGATCAAATTAATGTTGCTATCACTAAAACTTTTCAATCCACCACTACGGATAAACTTAATAACCATTCTTTTAGTGATTACATTTATATTTCATTATTTAATGGTAAATTACACTGAACAGATGTAAATACTGCTGCTAAAAATAACTATTTCTATCCTGAACATTTTTCAATTGTTGATGGTGATCAAAAAGGTAATACTTTAAACTTTTTGGTGATTATTCTTTTTGTTTTAAGTATTGCTGGATTTTTATTTTGAATGGTTTATACCGTCTTTCAAAAAATGTTAGAAATTTTATTTCTGTCATTTGCACTACCATTTACGATGTCTTTTTCTCTAAGTGAAACAACTGATATGCGATGAAAGATTTGAGTTAATGAAATTTTTAATAAAGTTATTATTTTTATTGCCTTGATGGTACTTTATCGAATTTTTGTTTACGTTTACATAGATGCTTACAACGTTATTTGAAATGCAAAGGGTGGAGTGACTACTATCACTCCTGATGCAACTACTTATAAAGGCGGATTTGCGCACCCTCGGTTAAATATTTTATATATTATGTTCATAATTGAGGTTGCTGTTGGTAGTAGTATTGTTTTTTTAAATAAATATATTGCCAAGAGAAATCTTGAACATATTGGAATTTTTAAATCAATTAAATCTTACCAACAAACAAGAGATTTTATTGCAACCTATCGCCATGATAAATTTATTCAAATTAAAGATGATGAACAACATCAATTAATCAACAATATTAATGAAAATATAGGAGCGATTAAACAAAGCATCCAAAACGATGCATGGAGTCAGGAAACTGATCACGGCATTGAGAAAGCGAAGATTTTTAATTAATGAAAAAATGAACCATTATTAGTAGTGTAATTTTATCCTGTGTAGTTGCTAGTACCACTATGCTAGTCACAATACCTCATATACAAGCGCATAAAAATGTTGTACCTGAAGAGATTATAGACAAAACACCATTAATGTCTAAACCTTTAAAAGTAGAAAATTATTTTGAAAATTATCCAGGTGATTTTCAGGTCGCAAATTTACGAAGTGAATTAAAGAAGAGAATCAATCGTATTATTAAGCGATACCGCCTTGATGAATGAAACATTTATTATGAAAAAAATGCTAACAAACATGCAAAATCGCAAATTTGAAATTTTAGTATGAGTGATTTTAATTTACGAAAGGTGAATTATAAGCAAAATAGTGAAATTAAGTCAAAATATCAACATATTCAAACCACCAGCACTTATCGAAATCAAGATGCCCAATTTAGATACTTCAATGATTTTATTAATATTTTTAATAATGATGGCAAAAATCTAGATGATGATTTCTTATATTTAAGATGATTGTATTATTCATTATCAATGAGTAAACATAGTCATCAAAAAGTTAACCTCTTAGGGACAGAAAAAGCTTTAAGAGATATTACTTTAACTGATTGGATAACAGCTATAGGAAAAGCAATTGCTGGGGAAGTTCAATCAATTGAAGCAATATTTCAAGGATTTGTTCAATATTATATATCGCCTGCTCCTAAAGCTTACTTGTGTGCAATGGATATGATTATGCGATATGACTCAAAGCCTGATGACGAAGTACAACGTTATCAACAATGAGCTCCTAAAATAAAAAGAGCAATTGAAATTTTTGAAATTACCCAAAATGAATTTAATATTCTCCCTAACTCTTTAGAACCACTTGATGGTAACGAACCACAATTTGATGAGGAAAATAAAGAAGAAGTAATGGGAATTCTGAAGGAATTAAAAAAAGTTGCCGCAACTATTTTAGAACAGGCTACACAACTAACAAGAGTTAATGCAATCGATTATTACATTAAGGAGAGAGTTAATGAGTAAAACTTTATTAAATAAAATAAACAATATTTTAGATATTGATATAACCGCTGCTTATATTAATTTATTTCATTATCAATCAAATATGATTCCACTATTGAATTATCATTCATTAAATGTGATTCGACAAAACTGACAAAATAATACTAATATTGAAATTGTTATCAATGAAAACTACCGTGATATTTTAGAAGCATGTAAAAAGATAAATACCTTTACAGAAATGCTTCCAATATTCGAACAACATGCAATCTTGATTTCTGAAGAACAAATATCAAAATTTACCAATTCACACGACTATTTTTTGTGTCATAAGAAGGAATTATATGAACAAGTAGAACAAACTTTGTTAGCAGGAACCTTACCTTTCTATCAACTTAAAGAATTAGCCTTCAAAACTTTTATTGAGGAAGGTAAACAAATGCTGAGTTTAACTGATGATTTGTTAGTAGGGAATATAAACGAAGTAAGTTTCAATGCACCGATTTTTGTTCGCGACATTGACATAGATATTACAGATAACAATCACATCGCAATAAATTTTACTAGTGAACCTTACTTAAATGAAAAACTAATTTTAGCATTATCTAAGGAGTTAAAGGTTGATCCTTGTCTGTTTTTAGATGCGAATTTAAAAAGTGTAACAGATTTCCAAAAAGTTCTTGAACCTATCATTCAATATTCCTTACAAGTAAACGATCAGTTACCACTTGCATCTCATTATCAAAATATACCATTAACAATCGTCCCCCAACGATGAATAGGAATTTTTGATATTAAACCCGGAAAAATTAAGACTGATTTTCTAGAACTTATGCATCAGAATGTAGAATTGTTAAATGACAAAATGATTCATGATATTGATTACTATATTAAGCAAGAGTTTGAAACTGATGCCTTAATTCAAATTAATAACCCGCTAAACATTTATCAAAAGTACGCTTTAAGAAGTGCAGTGAATGAAAACACCCTAATTTATGGTCCACCAGGAACTGGGAAATCTGAAATTATTACTTCATTAATAGCAAATCTATTAATTAAGGATAAAACTATTTTGGTGATATCAGAAAAAGACGCAGCCTTAGAAGTCATTAAACAAAGATTAAATAATTTATCTTTACTAGTTTTTTATTTAAGAGATATAAGTGACGAAAAGTTATTTTATGGACAAATAGAATTATTAGCGCGACATATGGGGTCTTTTTTCAATGAAGAGACACTATCTCCTTCGTTTGATTTAGCCCAAATGTATGCTCAGAATGAAAGAGTCTGTGATTACAATCGGGAAATTAATAAATTAAGAAAAGTATTACAAGAACAAATAGATTTTTATGTTGACAAGGACAGTAGTGGTAATGATTACAAGGATTATTTAACAGCCAATGCAACTGTTAATCAATTTGTTGAAACACATGAAGATGATATTACAAGTTACTTCACAGAATATAAGAATCATTATCCACGATTACAAACTCCTACTGCTTTTATTGCTAAGGTGGCGCAATATAATCAATTCCGCACACGCCATCAATTATCTGAAGAAGATGTAAAGACATTTGATAAGGAACGTCATGAACTGAATAAATTTAAAGTAGCAGCTGGATTAGATTACACTGCAAAAGAAACTTATATACAAACCCACCAGAAAGTTCAACAATTGCAAGAATTTATTAATGAACAAATGTTGCACAAGGATGCAGAATTCAATGAAAAGTTACTACAAGACCCATTCTTCTTTTATAAAAATTGAGAAAACTGACAACAAATAGAAAAACTCTTAGAAGCTTTTCCAAAAGAAAGTCTACGTATCAAACGTTTCCTTATTGCTAAACAAGCTAAGCATGCTAAACTTCTTATAACTTATGTTAGTAGTAGTAGTTATGTACAAAAAGAATTATTAAAAAGATATTATTATAAAGGTGATGTTAATAAAAAAGGATGCTGAAAGAAACATAAGTCTGATGCTTTCTATCAAGCTTTTTATCAATGTATTAAATTATTTGATCAAATTACTCCTTTTAAAAATAATACTTATCTATTATCATTACATAAATATGATTCAGCTATTTTTCATCCAGAAATTGTTTATTATTATACTCATCCTCAATTATTAAAACCATCATTTGTTGAATTTGTAAATCATGAAGTTGTGGCATTCGATCAACGAATTTTAAATCAATATTATTTTAAACATATTAATGCTATTGAAAGAGAATTAACTAATATTAACACTTACAATAGTGAAAAGTATAGTGAAAAAAGACATATTATTGAAAGAGACATTCCTTATCTCATTGATAATTATTTAAAACATAACGCTGATTTTATCATAAATATGGATAAGGTTATCTTAGATATTTGTTTACGAAATATTAAACACAAATTATCGTCTGCTCCTCAAGAATTACAAATGAAAATGCATCAAATGTTTCAAGTGTTAGGAATGGAAAGAAAACCTAAGATTAATGACTTTATTGTGAATTATATTGATTGTTTAAAATTAATTTATCCAGTATGAATTTCTAAACCTGCAATCATGTGTCATTATTATCCTCTGGAAGCAAAGGTTTTTGATGTTGGTATTTTTGATGAAGCGAGTCAAATGTTTCTAGAAAAAGCTTATCCTTTAATTTATCGTTGTCAGCAATTGGTGATCGCTGGTGATAATAAGCAATTAAAACCAGAAAGAACTCCTTTTAATCAATTGCATAAGTCTTCTATTATGGATGCTCCTAGTGTAGCAGAAATTGATTTTAATACTTCTGAGTCTCTATTAGATCGTGCAAGAGTTAGTTATTGAAATACTTTCACCTTAAGAAACCATTATCGTTCTATGATTAAGGAATTGATTGATTTCTCCAACTTTAGTTTCTATGATGGGAAATTAATTTTCGTTTCAAAAAATCATACACATAATCTTTCTTTAGATGTTATTGACAGTAAAGGAAAAGAAGAAAATGGAATTAACAATGAAGAAATTAAATTGTTAATGAGAACAATTAAGGATCATATTAATCGCTTTGTTGAATACAATATCACTAATATCTTAGTTATTTGTTACACCAGCGCGCAAAAAGAATTACTAATTAAAAAAATCCTGAAGGAAGCTAATCCGATTATTAAACAATGAATCCATGAAAAGAAATTAGTCATTAAGGACATTAGTAATGTTCAGGGAGATGAAGGAGATGTTGTGATTATCTCTAATGTCTTTAGCAGTCAATCTCCAAATTATGGTGTTTTGAGTGCAATGCGGGGACAAAACTATTTAAACGTGGCTATCACAAGAGCAAAAAAGAAAATGATTATTTTAAAATCATTAACATTCAAACAAGTTGTTAATGATTCATCCTTAGACCAAGAAGCTTTACAATGCTACCGTTCTTGAATACACTATTTAGATGAGTTGAAAATAAACCCAGCTGCTTCTTTAACACCAAGTCATCATAAGGTATCATTCTTTAAACAAGAAATTTATGAAACTCTAAAAACTCACCCAGATTTTAAATTCTATGAAATTTTAGAGCATGTCAATTTAGGTTCACTAGCTATTGATATAGCTTTCAAATGCAAAGGATCCTCTCATATTGATTTGATTTTAATTCTAGATGATTGAAAGAAAAACCTCACTTTTAATGAGTGGTTTGAGGATATTGATCAACAAGAGTATCTAACTCAAAGAAATTATCAAGTGTTAAGAATTGAAGAAATTAACTGAATGCAAAATAAAGAAGGCATTTTGGAACAAATTAAAAATATATTACCTAAATCATCAATTCCAATGTCTTCAACCCGATCGAAAGGAAAAATTCAAAAAAAGACAAAATTAACAAATTCTCAATCTATTAAACATCCTCATAATAGGAAGAAAGGAGGTAAAAGTTAGTAAAAAAAACTCTAAACTATATTAAATGCAATATAATTTAATTTATTAAATTATAAATACAAATAGAGATACATTGAGAGAAGAGCATAAAAGAAAGAAAGGAAGAGAAATTAATATGAAATTAAAAACTAAAAAATGAAAACATGTAGCCATTGCATTATTATCAGGGATTGCATTAACAGTTCCAATGGCAACAATTGCAGTTAGTTGTAGTAGTGGTGAAACTAGTGATAGTGGTTCTATAGAAGAAAATCATAACCCTGGAGATAATAATCCTGGAGCAGCTATAAAGCACTTTGATTTAAATGGGCAAAATGGAAATGAAACTTTTAATAAACCTGATGTCGACATTTATTTTTTTGAAAAAGAAAAACAAATATGAGACACTCAAAAAATATTGTGATTTGAAAATGATAAACCTATAACCTATACTTTTACATTTAATATTACTAATTGAAATGCGAGTATAAAAACATATAATTCTGATGGTAATTCAAGAAAATATTTTGTCGATTGAGGAGATTTTCTTGATGTAAAATTTGATGTAACTCCAAAACCAAACACAACTCAAGATACTTTTGATAAACTAAAGTTTGAAGAAAATAGGGATGAATATTCTAACAATCTTATTGTAAAACCATATCAAGAATGTTTTGTTAATTTTGATGGTATTCCTAGTAATGAATATAAATCCTATTTATCTAGTAATTTAGAAGATGTTCCTGTGATATTATTAACTGAAAATGATGGAATTTCTAGTGATGGAAGTTTTGATATATTAACTTTACAACCATATAAATGAACTTTTAATTTTGGAATTACAAGTATTTCTCCTAATAAACGGATTAGTGAAAGTGAGTTTGGTAGATTTGCTAATGTTTCTAGTGAAAATCAAAAAGATAAGTGAATCAAAGCAAGTCAGTGAACACTTGGCGAATTTGAATTAAATTGATCTATTGCGAAATCTTTTAAAAAGTAAATTTTCCATATGAAAAGAAAAAGATTAATCTTACTTGCACTTAGTGCAACAACTTTGATTGTGCCAATATGTACTTTTTCTACAATAAATCAACAAAATAAATTTAGTTCTAAGACTTTTGTGACAGAAAATCAAACAAGCATTAAAAATACTAATTATATATATGAAACATTTACAACAAATAATAACTCTGAAACAATAGATGATTTGATTTTTGATGGAACAACTAGTAAAACTATTTCATTAATTAAAGATGATGGAATCAAAAATCGTAAGTTTCCAATTTATTCTAAATACGAACCAATTACTAAAACAACTAGAAATTTTATAGTATTTGATATCAAGAAATATAAACCAAATGGTATGGATACAAGTGAATTTCTAAAAAATTTACATATCAATATTGATGGATTACATCGATGTAAAAGTATTAATGAAGTAAGTAATAATAAGAATTTTAATATAGATTATAACCTTAATAATGAAGATAAAAGTAATCTAATAGTAAGTCCTACTATCTTTGATAAAAGTAATAACAATAATTTATATGTAAGAAAAGAAAACAATTCTAATGCAGAACTAAAACTATTTTATAAGTTTGATATTGATCCAAAAATAAGATTCCAAGATTCATCAACAGGTTACGCTTATATCGCTCTTGATCTTTATCACGATGTAGTGAGAGATAAAACTAACTCTAATGTTATCATTAGTGACAAACTCTATATTAACCCATATATTGAATATGTACCAGGAAAAGATTTCAAACTTCCTTTCTCTATTCCTCCTCAAAAATTTACCATCTCTTTCTCTTCTCCTTTCTTTCAATTTAATAAACAGTTAAATACAATGTATGATAGCTATATTAGTGATGAAAAAGACTTTGCAATTTATTCTAATCTTTCAGAGGATGCTTTTAATTCTAATATAAAGGACTATATTTATTTAACTTCTAAAAAGAATGCTGATATTAATAATATTGCCCAAATTGAATTATCAGATGCAGCATCCGTTGATGGAAGAAAGATTCAACCTTTAGAAATCAATACTGCTAACTTTTACCTAGATGATGATAGCCATCATATTAATGATACCTTTAATATTAACATTAAAGGTATTAGCATAAGCGACATTCAACTTACTAAAAATACTGATGTAGTAGGTGAATGAAAGAGTATGCAAAATAAACTTCCTATCAATACTGACTTTAACTTCGATATTAGTGAGCAAGAATTTAAAGATGGTAATACATATATAGAAAAAACCTTACCAATATGTACTCAAGCAATCTTTAGTGAGTATCAAGATGGAGGAAATACCTCAGATCCTTTAACCTATAAGTATAGTGGGATGTGAATAAAATTTGGTATCACCAAAATTACTCCTTTTGTTTATACCATTAATAAAATTACTTTTATGGCAAAGTATTACGATGAGCATCAGGCAGCTCAAGCGAATATCTATCACTGAAGTGCTAATATTAATGCCTGTCGAAATGTAACAGTTAAAGTCTCTCCAAATAACTATAATTTTAACGAAATCTTTCAAAAATTATTTTTCATGCAAGGAGAAGTCCAAACTTTTTATTCCACCTATTCATCCAATATCTTTGATAATAGTTTTATCATTGATCCTACTACTAATAAAAGAATATTGTCTAATTATCAAAGTGTTTATGATTTTGCACTAAAAAGATTTATAAATGTAATGTTAGCAGAGAACAACTTTTTAAAAATGGCTAATATTATTATTCCACCCGATGCTAGTGAGGAAGCAAAACAGCATCTTATTAGTAGTGTTTTGAATAATCCTTTTGTGCAAACACAATATACAACTAATGAAAATGAATTTCGTAATGAAGGATATATGGAATTTAGGTTTTCTCCTATTAAACCGACTAAATTTTTTCAAACCTTAGATTTTATTCAAAGAGCAAAGATTAATATTAAGGAACAAAAAAATGAGTTAATTGATATCCAACTCAATACATTACTATTAAATCAAGAAGCAGCAGGCTTTGCTAATATGCAATCTTATATCAACACTTTAGAGTCTAAAACTTTTGAAGAACGATTATCTTATTTGAATGTTATTAATAAAGATACTAATTTATCTGCACCTTTTATAGTTAAGGATATCAAATTCGAAGCAATAAGAAATTCTGCAAATTTAAAAGTAACAGTCACAACCGTGGAAGATTACTATATGCTTGTAAACGAACATTTAATCAATACCATTGAATTATTTACTTTGCTTCCTTTTGAAACAGTAAATTTCGAAATGCAAAGTTTAAAAATTAACGAAGAATTGCTTAAAACTAGAGCACAAGAAGCTATTAATTATGATGAATTTGTTTACCTTAACCAAACTAGAATTAATGACTTTATCATTAGTCCTCTACCAGAATTTATTAAGGAAGCAACTTTCATTGCGCCACTCCCAGGTCATGAACATCAAATTAGAATTGAGGTCACACTTCACGATGAATATGTCTTCGAAAATAATACTAATCAAATGATTTATTCCATTAGTTCAATTAATTGGAAGGGACAAGATAATGAAGTTCAACCTGTTAGTTTTAATTTCAATTATGCAGGTTTTGCAAAAGAAGTTCTTGATTATAAAAGTGTTGAACAATTTATTACTAAAAATAAAGGTAATGAAAAAACTGTTATTAGTAAATACCTAACTTTTAATGAAGGTACGATTGATGATATCGATACGATTACTTTTAATTCATGAGACATATCTTCACGAATGATGAATATTGCATTTCAAGCAATGGATTTTAGAGAATTTTCTCTAAAAAATAATCTTTCTACTCCTGATCATTTGGTTCTAACTATTAATAACTTATTATTTAAAGATGAAAGTTCCAATATTTTCACTAAAGTCAATTATGAAATAGATTGATCATTATTAATAAAATCACTAATTAATTATCAACAACAACATGAAGAGTTTACTTTGGAAGAATTCCTTAATGAACATCCAACATTATTATTTGATTATAATAGTGTAACTAATTCAGTAATAAAATTAAAGCCATATGTCAAATCTATGATTAGAACTTTGCCTACTATTACAATTAAAGATAATCAAATTATTCTTTCTCTATCTCTTAATAGTGGATATTTTCTTGATGAATTAAGTGGAAATGAAGATTGCATCTATAAGGGCAATTATGAAATAGTAATTGATACTAACGAAATTCCAGAACATTATGATGAATTTGTTTCTATCAATAATAGTTATGCAGTGAATGTGGAAATCAATTATCATCATCTTAAACATGAAACTTCAAAATTTAAAAATATCGATGCTTTTATTCAATCACATACTTCTGCATACGATTTATTACCTTATTTAGTAATCAATCATAACGACATTAAAAAAATTAAAAATATTACCTTAATCAAAGACTCATCTCATAGTTTGACAATATCAGTGTCAATTTATGACAAATATTATTTTGTCAATGAAGGTCAAGGTATAAAAACTAAAAATTTTGCTATTGGTAATTTAGTTTTTAATGATGAAATAATTGAATTAACTCCGATTAGAATTAATATTAATCGCATTAAACTACAAACTATTTGTGAACAATATGACGATATAGATAGTTTTATTGCTACTTTTGATGGCAAAAATGATTATGCTAGTTTTGCTAGTTTTGTGGAAATTATTGGTGCAGATGCTAACGCAATTAGACAAGTAATCATCTCAAAGGTTAACGAAAATAAATTTAACTTAAATATCTACTTAAATAACGGGTATTACTTTTTAAATTATTCACCATTGCAATTAAATGCAATATATAGTGTGGGTAATGTGTCTTTTAAAAACCACATTGTCAATGTTACACCAATCGATATTGTCTTTGATGGTAATTTAATTTTGCAATGAGCAAAGCAATTTAATAATTTTAATGAACTTGAAAGTTTTATTTTTAGCAACAATCAGTGAAAGAAATTATTTGATGCTAGCATCATCAATTATATCGAAAATATTTATTTTCAAGAATTACGCAACCATCAAATCAAAATGACAATTACTTTAAAGGATGGTTATATAGATCAATCTAGTGCCACTAATATTGTTATTTATAATATTGGGAACATTTTATATCAAAACGATTCAATCAAAGATTTTCATCCGATTGAAATCTTATTTAATGAAAAAGCCTTTTATCAGTTAATGTCTAATACTCCCATCAATTCATGAGAAGATTTTTTATCTATAGCTATGCCGAATGTTTTAAATTTTAAAGATGCATATAATGGTATTTTTTGAACAAATGCTCAACAATTAAAAGATTTTTATATTTTTCAATTGGATGTAATTGACAATCAATTAGTCGTTAGAATACATTTAAATAATGGTTTTTATTTTGATATTAACAATCTATGAAAGGTTAGTGACACAATTGTCTATAGTGTACCTCAATTAACTGAATTTTATAATAGTGGTAAAAGAATGATAGAAAATCATCAAACCCAACAAAAAATTATTATTGCTTGTTCGATAATAATTCCTTTTATCATACTAGCTATCATCATGAGTATCTTATTTGTAAAGTCTAAGCAAAAAGGAGAAGAATAATGAAAAACAAAAAGAATGTTTCTAAAATTTTACAATGTTTTACTATTACATCATTAGTAGGATTATTTTGCATTGGTACCAATTTTTACCCCTATAAGCAAAATGATACTATTGATGTGGAATACAAGAATATTAAGATAGCGAATGAAGACAATAATAATTTAATAAAATTAGATTTAGATTTTCCAATGAAGGTTGAGGATGTTCAAGTAACTTATCACAATAAATGGTGAGCGGATTCTAATGCATCTAATTCTTTGTCAGTAATTGCAGATGATGAAAAAAAGGCAGATACTTCTTGTGATGCTATTTTTACTATTAATTTTAGTTTATTTGATAAGAATTCCCCTTTAAGTCAATTCTATATTGGTGAATGAGGAAGGCTGTTTGATGTGACTTTGACTCCTAACAAAACTGTTAATCCTGCAAGAAACTCTTTATTTAAATGAGAATACGGTAGAGCGTATAACAATGACAAAAACCTTAATAAGAATGGTTTTTATAATAATTATTATTTTGGACCTTTTTGATGAAATGAACAATATTTTGGAGATAATGTATGAAAAATAAAAAAAGGTACCCAAACAATAGCGAAATCCAATAATGAATCGCACACTTTTAGTATTAAAAATACAAATGCCTTAATTAATTCTAATTTTTCAGCTGAAGTTTATGCTAAATTTAAACATTATGAAAAAGAAGACTGAATCATAATTAAAGGCCTTGAATCTAAATATAGTGTGGATGACCAGAATTTACGTTGTACGATAAATTATCCTATTCAATTATTTTCACATGACGGAGCAGGTTTTCTTTCATGAGCTCAATGGCAACAAGCATATAATATTATTAGTTGACATCCTGCTTATTACTATGCATCTACTGAGTTGCATTATTCTTTGTTTGACTTAAACCTATGAAAACAATATTTTATTAATACAATTTGTGAAGAGATAATTTTAGAAAATACAAACGATCCAATTATCTTTGATAAGTTTAATGATGCTTCTACCAACGAGTTAGCAGTAAAGCAAATAATTGAACAAAGAATTCAAAAATGATATAAGAATGGGAGTAATGTTTTAAATAAAATTGGATATATTGCAAAATATGATGATAACGGAACTTTCTTAGATAAAACAGATGCGATTGAATCTATTTCATTAGATATTCCTGATGGTATTAGAGGTAAATCAGGTAGAATCAAAACTCATGTTACTATTAAATTAGCAGAAGGCCGTAGCTTTTTTTGAAATCAAGATAATGTGAATGAAGGGCAATCAATTGCAAGTAATACCATTTCATTCCCTATCGAAATTTCAGCTATTATTAATCCGGCATTAGATGTGGATATTGATAAATTAATCCATATCGAACCTTTTGTTAGTCCAATTAATGTCTACGACAAACGATCGGTGGAAAAACAGCTAAATATTAAGCTCACTGATAATAATTTATATTTAACTACTTTGCATAATTTTAGAGTAAATATTAACGAGCCTACTAGATCTGGGGAACTAGCTTTAATTGATCGTGAAAAATTAGGTGCAATTGCAAGAGTGGGAACAAACATCCATTTAACTTTAAGTTTTACTATTGGTAACAGTATTGTTCATAAGCAAGTACAATTTGACAATGTTTATAATAATGGTACCATTTTCCAAACAATTTCTTTTGATCCCACTGATTTCCAAGGAACTCCTCTTATTTCATGTGAACCTATCACATTAGGGTTAACTATGGAAAGAGAAAAAATATATTTATTTAATAATGATGTGATTACTTTCACTACTGCATCAAGTGATAATTTCAAAGAAACTATAAACTTAAAAATTAGTCAAGCACAGGTATGAATTCCTTTAGAACAACGAGTAGAAAAAGCTCGATGGGAAATGCTAGAACAGATTAAATATATCACTAATGAAAAAAATAAATTTAAATTTGCAGGAACATATCAAACTTCTAGTCCTTTTATTTTTACCTTAGATAATTTAATGCAAGAAGTTCCGGGAAACGTACCAGGGGCAAAACCCATGCTTGTGAGTCGTTACAAACCATTTATTAGAATGAATTATTTGTGAGACTCAGATAGCACTACCATTCCTGAAAATAAAGAAGATGATTATCCAATTTTTCCAAATCCTTCCAACAGTAGTGAACAGTCACAATTTATCTCTAATTTAGGAACTTTTATTATGGATAATAAACAACCCAACAGTGATTGTGAATTTAGTATTATCATCAAGGAATATGAGAACAAGCCTAATAGTAAACCAGACGATAATAAATATACTAAAATTAGATGATGATTAAATGTCAAAGTTAATTTGTCAAGTGAAAAAGCTCGTTTCGTTATGAGTGGATATCAAGATAACAAGATTATTCAAGAAGAAAACAAAACTAAATATTTTAACAAAGAAAGTCCTGAATATCGGGGTGAATATGTGGATGAAAAAACAGGAATGTTTAAACCTAAAATTGTTTGGGTCCATGCTCTCCCTCCTGAAACCTTCCCTTATGACCCACTAGATAGAAATGGTAATGTTATTACTAATGGTAGTGAAGATGCAAATGCTATTCATAATTTTGATGTAGGATATATTGCAGAAATTAATGCCACAGGTTTTGCTGCGAGTGATTATAACTCTATTACTACTTTTGGAGGTTATGAAACGACTTTTGATCAAAAGGTTTTTCATCCCAACGGAGTCACTCCTTATCAAGAAGGTTATATATATAATCAAGAAGATCAAATTTCTACCATTCATTCACCTCTTAGTCAAAGTGGATTACAAACTGTTAATAAAACAAATTTTAATCAAGTTGTATTAAGACTAAATGAATCTAATAATTATTTATATCAATTTATCAAGATTAATAGTCGTGAAGAGATATTAGCCTCACAAGGAGATATACTCAAACTTTATAGTGGTTATCAAGGCCTAGGAGTTGACCAGCCTTTATTTGAAGATTTTTTTGCTACATATCATGGTGAAAATTTTATAAAATATCTACAAGGCAAAAGCGAAAAATTAAAAGATGAAGAAAGTATTCGTGCTTTATCATACCCAGATTTAATGCAATATTGAAACATTTATGTTAATTCTCCTGAATGATACGCACAACCTGATGCTACTCCTTTAGGTAGAAATAATATTGCAAAATTAAATTTTGATCCATTGTTTCTTAAAGAAAATAATTTAGCAGTGTTGAAAGAAAAAGTCATTGCTGCCATTGCGAGTGAATTAAAAGATAAACTGGTACTAGCTGGGTGAGTACCAAACAATATTCAATTGATTTACCAAAGAGATTTTATTATTGAACTAAATGAAGAATTAATGATGAGGAAGATTGAGCAATTGCATAGTCAATATGCTATACCATTAGGGCAAGTCCAACCGATTGATTTTCATGTAACTATTAAAAAGGAAGCTTTTCAAAATAAAATTATGCAGTTAGAAGGAACTAATGTCATTAGTATTTTAAATAATAAAAATATTGATAGTATTATTGACTTATCACAGCATAATGCAGGGATTATTAAAATAAATTCCAATGTGGATGAATATGCACCCCTTAATCGGCATGAAAAAATTAACTTGATTGAAACAACTATCCTAAACCGTATCCAATATTTTTTGCAAAGTTTGTTTGCTGCTAGTGAGTTAGAAGAAATACAAACTT
>RCNI01002058.1_pt1 | contig 15865 bp, 7 predicted proteins | sample 2041151 | NCBI WGS metagenome assembly RCNI01 (sample SAMN09708214, study PRJNA481090) | feces metagenome | isolation source: feces | place: Antarctica: Albino Rookery | reverse complement strand
ATATGGGACGATCTGAGGATATTGGAAATTTATACGATAAGATGTTCGGCGCAGCGCCTGCCAAGGATTGGGAGGAGGGTGCCATTTATGAGGATGCTTACGGCTTCCAGATGCCCTATCCCAGCCACACCTATGCGTACACCTATGTGAAGGACTCCCCGCTGAAGGGCGAGACCATGACCGATGAGAACGGCAACTACATCGGCGAGGCTTACGGTGAAGTCGGTCAAAACGAGAAGGGCGTGAGCGTCTCTGCCACCGTTTCCACCAGCAATAATCAGGCCGCCGAGACTGCCGATCCTCTGGTAGATACCGGCATCTGCGAAATCTCTCTGCTCAGCGTTCTGCTGGGTGGTTCCGCCACTGCCAAGGAAGCGGTGGATCTGCTGGCTAACATTCTGGACACCTACGGTTCCGGCGAGTGCAACTCCATCATGATCAGCGACAGCAGCGAGACATGGTACTTTGAGATCGTTTCCGGTCATCAGTACGCCGCCGTCAAGCTGCCCTCCGACAAGGTCTCTGTCCAGCCCAACATCATGCTGCTGGGTGTGATTGATGTGAACGACACGGAGAACGTGGTGGCTTCCGCCGATCTCGTCAAGCTGGCTCAGGACAACGGTTTCCTCAAGACCGACAAGAACGGCAACATTGATGTGGCTAAGACCTATGCTGAAGAGAACTCCGGCAATGGTCAGTACAGCAGATACTGGCAGGGCCTGTTCTATGTGAACGAAGAAGCCGCCGCAGAACTGGATGTATCCAACATTGATAACAGCGTGAATCCGCTGCCCCTGCTCATTGACTCCACGAAGAAGCTGTCCACCCTGGATGTACTGCATTGGCTGGCCTACCGGGGCGAAGGTTCTAAGATGAACTCCAATGAGAACCCCGGCATCTACGCCATCGGTAACCAGAACCAGGCCGAGTGCCATGTATTTGAGACCAGAGCTAATATGCCCGACCAGCTGGCTACCATTCAGTGGCAGGCCATGGCAGACGCTGAGTTCTCTGTCTATGTTCCTTTCTATACGGCACTGGTCACCGAAACGCTGGAGAACTATCAGAACCCCGATATGACCCCGGTAGAAAACTCCATCAACTGGAACTTCCAAGTCATCAACGATCTGTGCTACAACCACCGCGATACTTGCGCTGCCAACGTGAAGGCTTACTTTGAGGAATATCAGAAGAGCTTGATTGCCCAGCAGCAGACCATTGATGCCGAGATGGCTGAGATTTATGCCTATGATCCCGCACTGGCTTCCCAGAAGGCAACCGAGCTGGGCCTGGATCTGTCCAAGCAGGTGCTGGAGATGAGCAACTCTGTGGTGAGCGAGCTGAAGGCCTATCTGGCCGGTGACATGAGCGAGGACTTCGTTCCCACCGCTATGACCGAAAATGTGATGCCCGTTTACAGCTTTGCTAACATCGGCGGTACCGGTCTCCCCGCACCCGAAAAGCCCGAGGATACCACCAAGCCTGACGACACCACCAAGCCCGAGGATACCACCAAGCCCGACGACACCGTCAAGCCTGAGGATACCACTAAGCCCGAGGACACCACTAAGCCCAGTGACACCGTCAAGCCTGCAAACCCGGACAAGGCTCCGGCAGCAGAGCAGAACACGGAGACCACCACCGCTCCCTCCACCGGCGATGCTATGAACCTGTGGGCATTCGGCCTTCTGGGCGTGACCGCTCTGGTTGGCGCAGCTGCCGTCGTCGTAGCCAAGAAGAAGCACACCATGTAACAATTACAAGAACACCCTCTGTACGCAAAAAGAGTGTCGGCCTCGCCGGCACTCTTTTTTCATTCGTTCCGCCCAGCAGACAGGGCAGGGGAGCGGCGGACGGAGAGGAAACGGCACACCTGCGGTGCAGTGCAGGCAAAGAATCCCGCAATCATTTTCATAAGTTGGATTTTTCTTGCAGCATTCCTCTCCTCCGCGTATAATAAGCCATAGAAGTTCAGATACCATAGATAAACCGGGGGTGGCAATATGCAGAACATGGAGCTCTATTATGATTTTTCAGGCCAGAAATTTGGCTATCCTCTCAGCCTGAGTATCAACGGATTTTCCCGAAATATCTTTTCCAGACAATCCAGTCTGGAGCTTTCCTATGTGTTGAAAGGGACGTACGAAGTCGTCACGACCCAATTCTCCTACACCTTGCAGGAGCGGGATATGATCGTCATTGCACCGTACGACATTCATATGCTGCACAAAAACACGCCCAATGATGCCGGGATCATTCTGACCGTCCACATTGACTTCAGCCGTATGGCGGATTCCATGGTGGGCAATCTGCACACCGCCTTCAGCACGGCGGTCTGTACGGAAACGAGAAACAGAGACTCTTATTTTCAGCTGCGCAATAAAATCGGCGAGCTGGCCTCGGAATTGATGGAAGAGAGCAACGATCTCTACCATATGAATGTCATTATGATGGAGATTCTGCGCATCGCGGCTTCCAAAAACTCGTTTTCGGTGGATGATCTCCCGCTGCACACCGACTATCACGAGAACTACATGAAGGCTATCAAGTACATCGACCGCCACTACAAGGAGGATCTCACCCTGGGGGAGATTGCCCGGCAGCTGTCCTTCAGTACGTCCTATACCTCCAAGCTGATGAAACGCTTTACGGGGATTCCCTTCGTGAAGTATTTGGCCTACGTCCGGGTACGGGCTTCGCTGGAAACCCTGCTGGAAGGGCGGGAGAGTATCGAAAAAATCGCTCTGGATTACGGTCTGCCCAGCTCCAAAGCTTACACGGAAGTCTTTCGGGAACTGTACGGCATCGTGCCCAGTGCCTACCGCAAGCAGTTCCAGAAAAATATGAAGTACAGCCAGGCGGGCGAAAATCAGAAGATGGTGCTGGATCAGGAACAGAAAAATCTGCTCCGCCATCTGGTCGAAGAGCGAGAAGATACCTTATATAAAGATCAGCTGTTGTCCGTCCGGAAGGAAGGGGACACGGTGGTGCTGACCATCGCCAAGGGGCAAGTCCAAATCGATCCGACCCCGGAAGGCAGCATGGTCCTGCGGATTACTAAGGCTCCCTAAGTGGGCTTTCTTTGAGCGGTCCTTTTTTGTCATATTTTTAACCAAGTTTTCATTTTGTTCTCCCAAACAGGACAAAAAACAACGGCTGATATCTCTCAGAGCGGACGAAATCAGCTGGCAGGTATGCTACAATGAAACCAATCAAAGAAAGGAGAACACGAGATGAACCAGTATCCGAATCTATTCTCGCCTATTAAAATCGGCAAAACCACTGTAAAAAACCGCATTTTTATGCCTCCTATTTCCACGAACTTAGCAGATAAAGGCTATGTTACCGACGAATTGATCCAGCATTATACCGCACGTGCCAAGGGCGGCGTTGGCCTGATTGTCACCGAGGTGACCACCGTTGAGCCTATCTATACATACCTGCCCGGCGATATGTCCATCTATGATGATTCCTTCATCCCGGGCTGGAAAAAGCTGACCGATTCTGTCCATCAGTACGGTGCCAAGATCCTGCCTCAGCTGTTCCACCCTGCTTTCATGGCTTTCAATATCCCCGGCACCCCCCGCTTCATCGCCCCCTCCAATGTGGGCCCCTACTATGCCAAGGAAGCCCCCCGTGCTGTCACTGTGGAGGAGCTGCAGGTCATCATCCGTCAGTTTGGTGAAGCTGCCGGCCGGGCACAGAAGGCCGGTGCCGACGGTGTGGAAATCCACGCAGCCCACGCCCACGGTCTGCTGGGCGGTTTCCTCTCTCCTCTGTACAACAAGAGAACCGATGAGTACGGCGGCGATCTGGATGGTCGTCTGCGCCTGACGCTGGAAGTGATTCAGGAAGTGCGTAAAGTTTGTGGTGAGGATTTCATCATCGACGTGCGTATTTCCGGTGATGAGTACACCGACGGCGGTCTGAATCTGAACGACGGCGTGTACATCTCCAAGCAGCTGGAGAAGGCCGGTGCCGATTTCCTGCACGTCTCCGGCGGTACCACCATCATGCGCGGCAGTGCGATTCCTGCCCCCGGCACCCCCATGGGCTCCCATGTGAAGATGGCCGAGGAGATCAAGAAGCACGTTTCCATCCCCGTTGCCACCGTGGGCCGCATCACCGATCCCTGGATCGCGGAGGAGCTGATTGCCAACGGCCGCACGGACATCTGCATGATCGGTCGTGCCAACCTGTGCGACCCCGATTTCTCTGTCAAGGCCGAGCACGGCGAGACGGACAAGATCCGTCCCTGCATCGGATGTCTCAGATGCCTGAACGGCATCATGTTCGGCAAGCGCGTTGCCTGCACGGTCAATCCCTCTCTGGAGCCGGAAAACGAGGAGACTCTTCCCGAGGCCCCGGTCAAGAAGAACGTGCTGGTGATCGGCGGCGGTCCTGCCGGTATGGAAGCTGCCTTCGTGGCTAAGAAGCGCGGCCACCATGTGGTCCTGTGTGAGAAGGACGAGAACCTGGGCGGCATGGCCCGTCTGGCGGCTGTCCCCATCGCCAAGGAAGATCTGACCAAGATGATCAAGTACATGATCGGCAAGCTGCAGCAGGCAGGTGTGGAAATCCGTCGGAACTGCGCCGTGACCGAAGAGATGCTCAAGGGCGAGTTCAAGGACTACGAAGTCATTGCCGGCACCGGTGCATCCCCCATTGTCATCCAGCCCTTCACCGCCTTCAAGCAGTGGATGACCGCTGACGATATTCTCTCCGGCAAGTCCTTCCCCGGCCGCAAGGTGGTGGTGATCGGCGGCGGGGCCGTGGGCTGCGAAACTGCAGACTTCCTGGCACCTCTGGTCAACGATCTGTTCCCCAGAAACCGTGAGATCACCATTCTGGAAATGCTGCCCGGCGTGATGCTCAACGAGTCCGGCCCGGGCCGCAGCCTGCTGGTCCAGCGCATGATGAAGAAGGGCGTGGAGATGATTTGCAGCGCCAAGGTCGAGCGCGTGGAAGAGGACAAGATCTTCTACTCCAAGAAGGGCCAGGAGTACTGCATCGACGATGCCGATACGCTGGTCTTTGCCGCTGGTTACAAGATCGATCCTCAGATGGAAGAAATGCTCAAGGCCTGCGGTGCCAACTATCATCTGATCGGTAATGCCGCCACCTTCGGCAACATCAAGGACGCCATCTCCTGCGGTTATCAGGTTGCCAAGGAGATCTAACCTTCCTTTACCTCCTCAAAATTTGATTTTTACTCTTTTCTCTACGAAAGCGAGGTCCCACTTCGGTGGGGCCTCGCGCTTTTTTTCGTCAGTTCCTTGCTTGCAAGGCCAATCGTCCGGCCTTTCCCACTGTCAGGACGGACACCCACTGCCACAAAGGAAAGGAAAATTTCAGTCTCGGTCAGGCCCTTCATTGACAAACATCGTGTTTTCCTGTATTCTAATGACAATAACATATGATTAGAGCGGTCACAAAGCAACTTTGTGTGTAAATGGGAAACCGGTGCAAAACCGGTACAGACACCCCTGCTGTGAAGTGGACAAAGGAACAAATGTCATTGGGCACTGCCTGAGAAGACGTTCCTGCGGATGAAGCTGAGTCAGAAAACCAGCCGCTGTGATTTTTTAGCATTCCGGGTGGAAAGGAAAAGTGCTGTAAACTGGGGTTGATCCCCTGCTGTTTTCATGTTCCCTGCCACCGTGCAGGGAACTTTTTTTATGTCTAATCCGTCTGTTGCAATTTGCGCGGGCATTAGAGTATACAGGGCAGAATTGGTGACTTTGCCTAAACGAGAGAAAGGAAGAATCTTATGACAAAAGCAAGACGAAGCGGACGGGTTTTTGCCCTTCTGCTGGCACTGCTGCTGACGCTGCAGTGTGTGCCTGTGGTACCTGCCTTTGCGGCCGGTGCGGCAGACGCAGCAACCAAGCTTCCTGATGACATCTTCTCCAACGAGTGGAATCAGGAATATGATGTGCTCTACCACGAAACGGGGAAGAGCTACACCTATCAGGGTAAGGATGTTACCTTCCCCGATGAAAACACCGTCAAAGCAGGCGATACCGCCTACACCATCAAGAATGCAGAAACCACCGTCACCACCAAGACGGAAAATGGCAAGACCACGGTTTCCTTTACCAATCTGGAAATCCCGGTCGACTACATTCCTCAGGAGTGGAGCTCTAGTTTCGCCGGTAGATTTTCCCTGCACTACCAGATGAACGGCACGGCCGTTGCCGCCACTGAGAGTGATCGACTGGTGACCAGCATCACCGTAGATACCCCCACCGATGGCACCTACACCCTCACCGGCGGCAAGCTTTTTGAAGCCGCCAACGAGTGGAGCGAAGGCCATGACTTCGGTCAGGGCGTCGTTCGGGAGCGCGAGTTCGGCTATCTGCCCGATGTGACCATCGTGGTGGGCAATGCCCAGACCCAGCCTGAGGTTCCCGCCGAGAAGCCCGCACCTCAGATCACCGCTAAGATCGGTGACCAGGAGCTGGCCATCACCGAGGTGGACAGCGGCATCTATGCCGAGCGCTGCCAGGTGCAGCACACCTATCAGATCAGCGTGCCTGAGTCTCTCAAGGGTGAGCAGCTCACCATCGCCGGTCTGGACGGCTACAACTATCGTGAGGTCAAGAGCGAGCAGTCCTGCTGGGGTGGCTTGACCAAAGCATGGCCCGGTGAGGTGGCTGTCAACGACTTTGGCTATCATCTCAAGGATCTGCACGATCAGTACGCCGCCGACTACAAGGACCTGCACATTGTCTTTACCATCGTCCCCGACGCACAGCCCGACCAGCCTTCCACCGACATTCCCTTCACCGCCAAGATCGGTGACCAGGAACTGACCGTGGCCGAGGTGGACAGCGGCATCTACACCGAGCGCTGCCAGGTGCAGCATTCCTATCAGATCAGTGTGCCCGAATCCCTCAAGGGCGAGCTGCTCACCATCACCGGTCTGGATGGCTACAACTATCGTGAGGTCAAGAGTGAGCAGTCCTGCTGGGGTGGCTTGACCAAAGCATGGCCCGGTGAGGTGGCTGTCAATGACTTTGGCTATCATCTCAAGGATCTGCACGATCAGTACGCCGCCGACTACAAGGACCTGCACATTGTCTTTGCCATCGTTCCCGACGCACAGCCCGATCAGCCCGCCGTGGATGCTCCTTTCACCGCCCGAATCGGTGACCAGCAGCTGAAAATCGTGGATGGCGGCGAAGTGGACTGCATGCAGTGGGGCAGACCTGCCAAGGCACAGTGCTACTGCGTCATCCTGCCTGCCAATACCCAGGCAACGCAGTTCACCTATAACGGCATGGGCGGCCAGCTGGCCGAAAACAACTGTGAAGAATACAGCAACTGGCTGTTTGATGACAGCGACAAGCAGCTGAACATTCTGGACAGCAATGGGTACTACCATATCGAGAACGGCAGCACCCTTTTCCACATCACCTTCCAGAAAGAGGAGACTCTGACCCCCGAGGGTCCGGAAATCCATCCTACGGACAAGGCTCCCTTCACCGCCAAGATCGGCGACCAGCAGCTCATCATTGAGGATGCCGGTCAGGTCTACTGCCAGCACACCGATGGCTTTTACACCGGCCCCGAGGGCACGGTGCAGGGCTACCGCATTGTGATCCCTGCCAACACTGACGCCAAGCTGTTCACTTACAACGGCATCGGCGGTCAGATGGCTGTCAACAACTGCGAAGAGTACGAAGAATACCCCTTCGACAACGAGGACGAGGACTTTAAGATTCTGGACGACGACGGCTTCTACCACTTTATGAGTGGCAGCGAGGTCTTCCATATCACCTTCCGTCATCTGGCCAACGTTGGCGAGCAGATCACTGCCTCCGCCCGCGATATTCAGCTCAAGATTGAGAAGGTCTACGGCAGAAATGCCTACCTGATCCATATTCCCGCCGCCGTTAAGGGCAGCACCGTTTCCGTCAACGGCCTCGACGGCTACCATTTCGAGGAAGTCGACGCCGCACAGAGCGGTGACATTACCGGCACCTGGGAGGCCCAGATCCTGGACAACGGCAAGGAGTACAAGCTCACCGACGCCAGCGGCAAGGAACTGTTCGTGCTCTTTGACCGTGAGCAGTCCGCTTCTGTGGATGTCCGCTTCAACGCTCAGATGGACGGCGCTTTCCTGCTGCCTCCCCTGAGCAAGGAAAATGTGGAAGCCGGTCTGGCCGGATTCTACGGTTACACCTACGATAAATCCGTGGGCAAGGACGATGTCACCGTGCTGGATGCTCTGGTCAAGATGCACCAGCTGGTGTTTGGTGAAGAGGACGTCAGCGCCTATCTGACCGTAACAGACGAGGGCTTCATCACCAAGGCTTTCGGCGTGGAAACCTCCGCTCTGGGCTATCTGGTCAACGGAAACTTCACCACCACCACGGCCAACCAGACCATTCTGCAGGCCGACGATACCTTTACTTTCTTCAACTATCAGGATCCCCAGTACGGCGACAAGGTCGTCTGGCTGGAGCAGAACAACGAACCCCAGACCCAGTTTACCGCTGCTGTCCATACGCCTCTGACGCTGACCGTCAAGAGCGCTGACTGGAGCGGCAACGTGACCCCCGTGTCCGGCGTACAGCTGGCACTGGTGGACAAGCTGGGCAACATCACTCCCATCAAGAGCGCTGTCACCAACCATCAGGGCACGGCTTCCGTGACCTTCGCTACCCCCGGCACCTACACCCTCACCGTTATCAGCGGCGAGGCAACCAAGGTGGTCATGCCGGTTGCTTCTGTGTCCGTCAATAAGGGCATGGTTTCTCTCTCCGTGGAGGCAAGAACCGCCGGCAAGGGCGATCTGATCCCCATGACCACCCTGCCCATCATGCAGGACGAGTCCACCGTCAAGGATGTTCTGGACACTCTGGCTGCCAAGAACGATCTTAATGTGGAATACAGCGACGACGGTGCTATCCTGCGCATCGGTGATCTGGGCACCAACGCTCAGGGCGGCGGCTGGAAGTGCTTCGTCAACGACAAGGTCATTTCCCACGCTGCTAAGAACCAGCCGATCCACTCTGACGACGTCATCCGGATTCGCTATGCCATGAGTGCAACGGGCAGCGAGCTGGAGGCTCCTCTGTATCAGTATCTGCAGACCCGCACCGAGCAGGCCAAGGAAAAGCTGCTGGACAACTACACCGAAAGCAGCAAGAGAGATCTCCAGGCCGCTATTGATGCCGCCGAGGCAATCCTGGCAGATGCGACCAACAACAGCACCGACACCAACAAGGAACTGCTGGTCAGCGACGGCATTGCCCAGCTGAATCGGGCAGAGGCCGAGCTGGTGATGGGCGGCGGCTCCACAGCCGATCCCTCCATCCCCGATGATTTCGAAAACGATCTGTGGCTGCAGTACGACTTTAAGGAAATGAAGATCGGCGATACCGCCAAGATCTATCCCCGCCGTGTTCCCCAGATCATCGACGATCCCATCAACAACAAGGTGACAAGACCCAACTTCCACTTCGATGTGGTACGCGGCAGCTCTGTCACCCTCAGTGGCAACGAAAGCACGGAAAGCGTCTCCGTCACCGCTGTCCGGGACGGTATCACCATTGTCAAGGTCACCTATGATGCCATAGGCGAATATGGTGCTTCCAGCCCCATCAACACCGCTTATGTGGTTTTCCAGGTCAACAGCACCCCCGCTGCTCTGGACATTACCACCAGCCTGTCCGCCATCCGTTCCTATGACACCATCTATTATGCAGAGGGCGACACCGTTCCCCATACCTTCAGCGTCGATGTCCCCGGTGCCAAGATGGTGGAAGTGACCTGCAACGATCAGGTTCTGACCCCCAACGAGGACGGCACCTACACCGCCAATCTGGAAAACCGGAGCAACATCCTGGGCATTCAGGCCTTCGATGCTGACGGCAACGTCAAGAGCTACTACCATGTGGTGGACGCCCGCAAGATCCAGATCACCGTACAGAATATGACCAACCCCGGCCAGCCCTTCAAGATCAACGACCGGGCCAAGGTCAGCTTCCGCGGCATCACCATGCCCGTCTACAAGCTGGCTACCATCTACAACCCCTGCTTCGGTTCCGACGCTTCCATTTGGGGCTCGGAAGCAACCTATGTCAGCTACCACAACGAGCAGCTGGGCGACTTCAAGGGCCAGTGCACACAGTGGGATCTGGCTACCAACAACAGCTTTGAAGTCCTGCTGTCTGAGGCTGGTGACTACACCTTCACCGGCGGCAACATCCAATGCTACTGGTGGGGCGATTCCCTTGGCTCTGACAAGGAGAGGGAAGGCTCCGGTTCTCCCAACACCAACGCCGACACCCAGCATGACACATTCTCCGTGCTGCCTGATTTCACCATCAAGGTAGAAAGCGAAATCAGCAGTCACGTCCCGGTCAGCGGCATTACGCTCAACAAGAACGAGCTGACTCTGCACGAAGGCGAAAGCTTCCAGCTGTCTGCCAACGTCCTGCCCGCTAATGCCACCAACCGCAACTTCCAGTGGAAGCTGAGCAACACCACCGGCTACTTCATCACCATGGATGAAACCGGCAAGATCACCGCTCATCACGCCAACCACGAGCACGTGCCCTTTGTCACGGTGAACGCTGTCACCGAGGATGGCAAGTTCGTTGCCAGCTGTAAGGTCACCGTGGTCAAGGCCGATGTCAAGCCCGATCATCCGAATCGTCCTCAGCCCGATGCAACCGTCCTCAACGGCGGCAGCCTGAACGTGGCCGCTCCTGTTGTGGGACAGACCCCTGCACAGGCCACCACCAAGGACACCGGCTATACGGTCGTCAGCACCAGCTGGAATCCCGATCACAAGACCTTTGCTGCCAACACCGCTTACAGCGTGGAAATCGTGCTGCAGGCAAAGGATGGCAAGTTCGCCAAGGACGCTGCCTTTACCATTAACGGTCACACCGCCGAAGTAAAGGCAAACAACGGCAGCCGCGTCACCATCGCACTGGCCTTTGATACCATGGGCCAGCCCACTGCTCCTGTCGCCCCCGTTGTCCCGCAGACAGGTGACAACAGTCTGACGACTCTGTGGTGCACCGTTGGTGCCGCCGCCCTGCTGGGTGCCGCCGCTTTGATTCGTTTCCAGAACGACAGCAAAAAGCGCAAGCACACTTCCCGGTAAATTTCTTTCTCCCCGGTTCCTCGCTGTGCCAGGGTCTTCTCTGGCACAGCAACGGAACTGTATGGAAAAACCTTTTAAGAACCACAAAAACACCTGATTTCTTATGAAATCAGGTGTTTTTTCTAGGGTGCAGCGGCTGCGAGTCCCACAGGGAAAGTAAACACAGGCTTCGCTATAACGGCCCAGAGGCGCCTCGCTGGTGCGAGCAGGGAGGTCAGGGGGATAACCGCCCCACTCCCCTGAAAGCGGGACAGGCCGCCGCATACAAAGCCGTATACTGCTCACAGTGGGTTGCAACCGACATTTTTCTTCCCGGCATAGCCGGGCTGCGGCAGCCACAGCAGGAAAGGCCCCGGCAGTGCTGTTGACGCTGCCGGGGCCTTGCTTCTTTCTTCGGTGCTCTTTTCGGCGTGTAAAAGGGAAGTGGCTAGCTTATTCCAGTGGACTGCTGTACAGCGGCGCTACTCCGCTGCACTGCAGCCAAGGCCGGCCAAAGAAGGGGAACAGCCGGAACTTCAGCCGCTTTTTGAACGCCAGCGTTCCGGGCAGATAGTAAATCTTACCGAATGGATAGTCCTGGGTCGTATACCCCGCCCCATGCAGGCGGGGGCGGTCCTGTTCCTCCACGAAGCGGGCCGACACTTCTTTCACCGGACCACCGCAGCTGTGATAGGACACCTGATAGAGCAAGATGTCCCGCTCGCCGTGCTCCTCCAAAAAGTCACACAGGCTTTGATGCAGTACGATTTCCATAAAAATCGCCTCCTGTCCATCCTCCCGGATTTCGGGAGAGTGTGTTTATATGATCTTGCTTATACGATACCACAATGTTTCAGGGGCGTAAGTGACATTGTTACACATCCCCACATCCCACCGATAGCTGGGGCAAGGCAGGGGAGAGGGGGAGGTCTTGACTGTCCCCGGCAACCTGTTATAATCGAACTGAGGCCTTCTGCGCCTTATACCTTATAAGAAATTCTATGGGAGTCTATCAGGAGGGGGACACAATGGACAAGAAACAGGCATGGATCCACATGGTGGAGGAAAAATCCCAGCATTATCTGCATCTGGGGGACGGCGGCTTCGACGAGAAGATGAAGTGCCATCTGGTGGCGTGTGACTATGAGGAACAGTCCGTCACTTACGCCTTCGAGACCCAGACCTGGCAAATCAACGAGAAGGGCGGCATCCACGGCGGGGCCATCGCCGGTATGTTTGACACCGCTTTCGGCGTCGTCGCCAACTTCACCGCCGGGGACAACGAAGCGACCACCACCGACATGACCATCTCCTTCCTGCGGGGCGTGGAGTACGGCATGACTGTCCACATGAAGGTGTATATCGTCAAGGCTGGGCGCAGCCTCATTCGCCAGCGTGCCGAGCTGACCGATGCCGCCACCGGCAAGCTGCTGGCCACTGGCAGCGGCAGCTGGATGCCTCTGTAACCTGCTTCATACCTCCAAGCTCAGGCCCTCGGGCCTGAGCTCTTTTTTTGCTATTATCCCACCGTCCATCTTTTGTATATACTATATATCATCTATTGTTAGAATTCCGTCCGTATAGTCACGCAAAAGCCGGCATTTTTACGAAAATTTTCTTCAAAATATTTCGTTTTGCTTCAAATTTAAATTGCAATTTCCTGAAAAATCCAGTAAAATAGCTTCACTTCATTTTTGGTCGTACACGACCACACTTTTAAGGAGGGCTCCTCTATGTTAGAAACCATCATGTCCATCAACTCCGCTGTCAACAGTTTCATCTGGGGCCCTGTTATGCTGGTGCTTCTGGTGGGTACTGGCGTCTTTCTGACGATTCGTAACCGCTGGTTGCAAGTCCGGCACTTTGGCTTCATCATGAAGAACACCATTGGCTCCCTTTTCCACAAGCGCGACAAGACCCGCACCGCCGGAAACCTCTCGCCCTTCCAGGCTGTCACCACGGCTCTGGCCGGTACCGTCGGTACCGGTAACATCGCCGGCGTCACCGGTGCCATTTTCCTGGGCGGCCCCGGTGCTGTCTTCTGGATGTGGGTCTCTGCGTTCTTTGGTATGTGTACCAAGTATTCCGAGATTGCCCTGGCTGTGAAATTCCGTGACACGGACGATGTGGGTACGCACCGCGGCGGTCCCATGTACTACATCGAACGCGGCATGGGCAAAAACTGGAAGTGGCTGGCCACGGCCTTCGCTCTGATCGCCGGTTTCGCTACCTTCGGTATCGGCAATCTGGCCCAGTCCAGTGAGATCTCCGGTGCCATGAGCGGTCTGTTCGGCGTCAACCCCAAGATCACCGGCATCATTCTGGTCATCGCCGTCGGTATCGTTGTTTTGGGCGGTGCCCACCGCATCGGCATCGTCACTTCCTACATGGTCCCCCTGATGTCCCTGTTCTACATTCTGGCCGGTGTCTCCGTAGTGGTGCTGCGCATCACCGACGTTCCCGCTGTGTTTGCCTCCATTATCACCGACGCTTTCAGCTTCCGTGCCGTCGGCGGCGGTGTCATGGGCTATGCAATCCTCGTCGCTATGCGGCAGGGCTTTGCCCGCGGCGTTTTCTCCAATGAGGCCGGCTTGGGCTCGGCTCCCATCGCTCACGCTTCTTCCTCCACCGAGGAACCGGCTGAGCAGGCTATGTGGGGCGTCTTCGAGGTCTTTATCGACACCATCATCATCTGCACCATCACCGCTCTGACGATCCTGCTCTCCGGCCTCGAGCTGGGCGAGGAGGCTCTGAACGCTTACGCTTCCAACGGCGCAGCCGCTGTGGCCGCGTTCAACACCATTCTGCCCGGTACCCTGGGCGGCACCATCATCCAGATCAGCCTGATCTTCTTCTCTTTCTCCACCATCCTCAGCTGGTGCTACTACGGCGAGCGCTGCTGGTTCTATGTGACCGGTGGTAACCGCATCATCACCATGACTTACAAGCTGGTCTTTATCGCTCTGTGCTTCTTCGGTGCTGTTGGTTCCGGTTCCCTGATGTGGAGTATCTCCGATACCCTCAACGGTATGATGGCCATTCCCAACCTGGTCGCTCTGCTGAGTCTTTCCGGTGTGGTCGCCAAACTTTCCAGCGATTATTTCAGCCACCACAAATAAATCTGCTCAAACTTTTTTCAAGTGTTCAAAAGAGCCTGTTTTCTTCTGAAAACAGGCTCTTTTTTAGTTCGTTTCGTTTCATTTTTTGCATTTTGCCGAATTTTGAGATTGTTATTAATTTAATTTTCATTGAAAATGACCTATGGCACAAGTATAATAAAGACAATCTATTATTAATTATAATAGATAATTAACGATTGATTGTGAGGTTAAGGCATGTTAGACAAAATTGCATCCATTAATGACGCCGTCAATAGTTTTATCTGGGGACCCGTCATGCTGCTACTCTTGGTCGGCACTGGTATCTATTTAACATTTCGTAACCACTGGGTACAGGTCCGTCACTTTAAGTACATTATGAAGCATACCTTTGGTGCCATGGTCAAGAAGAAAGAGAAGTCCTCAGACGAGGACGAAGGCAACAACCTCTCTCCCTTCCAGGCCGTGACAACCGCACTGGCCGGCACCGTTGGTACCGGTAACATCGCCGGCGTGACCGGTGCCATCTTCCTGGGCGGTCCTGGCGCCGTGTTCTGGATGTGGTTCTCCGCTTTCTTCGGTATGTGCACCAAATATTCTGAGATCGCTCTGGCCGTGAAGTTCCGTGAGACCGATGAGCGCGGCGACTTCCGCGGCGGCCCCATGTACTATATTAAAAATGGTATGGGCAAGAAGTGGAAGTGGCTGGCCTGTGTCTTCGCACTGATGGCTGGTATCTGCACGTTCGGTACCGGTAACCTGGCTCAGTCCAGTGAGATTGCCGGTGCTATGACCGGTCTGTTTGGTCTGGATCCCCGCATCACCGGTGTCCTGATCATGGTTCTGACTGGTATCGTGGTTCTGCGCGGTTCCAAGATGATCGGTATCGTCACCTCTTACATGGTGCCTCTGATGGCTCTGTTCTATATCGCTGCCGGCCTTGTGGTCGTGGCCCTGCGTATCACCGATGTCCCCGCAGCGTTCATGGAAATCTTCAAGTCCGCTTTCAACTTCAAGGCTGTCGGCGGCGGTGTGTTCGGCTACGGCATCCTGCTGGCAATGCGTCACGGCTTCTCCCGCGGCGTGTTCTCCAACGAGGCCGGCCTTGGTTCCGCTCCTATGGCTCATGCTTCCGCTATGGTCAAGACTCCTGCGGACCAGGCTATCTGGGGCGTGTTTGAAGTGTTCAACACCATCCTTATTTGCACTATTACTGCTCTGACCGTCATCCTGTCCGGCATCGAGCTGGGCCCTGACGCTCTGAACAGCTATCCCTCCAACGGTGCTGCTGCTATCGCTGCATTCAACACCATCCTCCCCGGCAACCTGGGCGGCATCGTCATTCAGGTCAGCCTGATTTTCTTCTCCCTGTCCACCGTTCTGAGCTGGAGCTACTACGGCGAGCGTTGCTGGTACTTCCTGACCGGCAGCCGCACGGTGACCATGATTTACAAGCTCCTGTACATAGGCCTGTGCTACGTTGGCGCAACCGCTTCCAGCGCTCTGATCTGGGGCATCGCCGATACTCTGAATGGTATGATGGCTATCCCCAACTTGGTTGCTCTGTTGAGTCTGTCCGGTGTGGTGGCTAAGATCACGAAGGACTACTTTGCAAAACATCAATAACCCATAACATCCCCAAGCCGGTACGCATTTGCGTACC
>RCNI01001034.1_pt1 | contig 15889 bp, 9 predicted proteins | sample 2041151 | NCBI WGS metagenome assembly RCNI01 (sample SAMN09708214, study PRJNA481090) | feces metagenome | isolation source: feces | place: Antarctica: Albino Rookery | reverse complement strand
GATGGTTGCCACGAGGAACAGCACAATTACGACAATACCCAGGGCAATGCCCAGGAAAATCGGCACCAGATTCGGTTCGCGCAAACGCCGCAAAGAGTTGCCCAGGCGCTTCTCCACATTTGCGATGTTGTTTTCCGCGCCGACCACCGTCACACGGTCGCCCATCTGCAATTCAAGCATAGGGCTGGCCACCAGATCCACACCGGCACGGTTCACCCGGGTCACGTTCACGCCATAACCGCCTCTCAAATGGAGGTATCCCAACTTCTTGCCGTTGATTTCCGGACGCGTAATCAGGATACGCCTTGACACCATGTTTGCGTCGACGCTGTCCCAGTCCGCTTGGTTCATCTCGATCCGCACGCCCAGAAAAGCTACAATGGCATCTATATCCTGCTCCGCCACAATGACGAACAGGCGATCACTCTCGTTCAATATGGTAGTGGAAGTCGCCGTTTCCGGCTTCCCCTCTTTTGTCAGCACTCGCGAAATGACGAATTTCTTGTTGATCAGATCCGCGATTTCCCGGATTTCCTTTCCAAACAATCCGGGATTCTTCACCAGAATGGAAATACGGGTCGCATGGCCTGCACTGTCTCCGGCACTCTTCTCGGCAAAAGCCAGTTCTCGGTCCAGCCGGATTCTGAAAATATAGCGTATCAGGATAATGGCAAGGATGATTCCGACCACTCCCAAAGGATAAGCCACGGCATAGCCCATCGCAATCTGCGAACCTTCATTGCCTGTCATATCGAAATAAGCCTGCTGTGCCGCACCCAATCCCGGGGTGTTCGTCACGGCTCCAGAGAGAATGCCCACCATCGTCGTCACATCCAGACCCGTAATCTTATAAATGACGTAGGTAGTCACCACCCCCAGCAGTACGATCATCGTCGCTAGGAAATTCAATGTCATACCCCCCTTTTTGAACGAAGAGAAAAAACCCGGCCCCACTTGCAGGCCGACAGAAAATACAAACAGGATCAGACCGAATTCTTTCAGGAAATGCAAGGCCCTAGGGTCCATTCTCATCCCGAAATGACTCAAGATAATCCCAACAAACAGAATCCAGGTCATCCCCAAAGAGATTCCGGCCACCTTGACCTTCCCCAAGAGGATCCCGACAAAAACCACGACAGCAACCAACAGAATTGAATGTCCAATTCCCATCCCGAACAACAAACCGTTAATCCACTCCATATAAAAAAATTAAGTATGTTTTACAAAGTCGCAAATTTAGCAAAAAAACATTAATAACCTATTATATTTCACAAAACAAAAAAGGGGGGTGCCGAATAGCCGGTACCCCCTTTCCTATAGGATATTACAGAAACGATTATTTCTGACCTCTTTTCTTATACTCTTCCAGACCCTGTTTCAGGAATTCCACGAAAGCATCCTTGTCCAGATTGTGGCCGCGTGCAGGAGCCAGTACATGCTGCTGCAGATCGTCGTCATGTCCGCCACGGCTATCGAGCAGGATATAGTTAGGCTGTGCATTGGAGGCAAATTTCTTGATTTGGAAATCAGCGTTCTTCTTGGCCAATGTCTCCTTTTTCTTTCCGTCGTATTCGGATACGTACCACTCCTCTTCAGGCAGTTTGGTCTTGTCATCCACATAAAGGGCGCAGATCACATAGTCCTCTTTCAGCATCTTCAGTACCCGCGGGTCAGACCATACAGTCTGTTCCATTTCACGGCAATTCACGCATCCGTGTCCCGTAAAGTCGATAAACAAAGGTTTATCCTGAGCCTGAGCGCATTTCAATGCCTGCTCGTAATCAAAATATCCGTCCAGTCCGTGAGCCAGGTGCAGGAAATCCGCATATTTCGGAGCCTCGCATTCTGCCGGTTTTGCAGAAGTAGCAGCCACTCCGCCGCTTACGGCGATATTCTTCACCTCTTCACGCACGATGCGTCTTACATCGAAGTCGATGGTCTCCTGCGGTGGGAAATAACCTGCCAATGCTTTCAGAGGAGCACCGAACATACCCGGGATCAGATAAATTACAAAAGTAAATGTAGCGATGATGAAAATCAGACGCGGAACGCCGATATAAGGCAGGTCGCTGTCGTGGGCGAATTTCAGTTTGCCCATCAGATACAGACCCTGCAGAGTAAATACGGCTACCCAGATAGCGATATATACTTCACGGTCCAGGATACCCCAGTGATAAGTCTGGTCAGCCACCATCAAGAACTTGAATCCGAGGGCAACCTCAATGAATCCCAATACCACCTTAACAGAGTTCAACCAACCTCCTGATTTCGGCAGGTTGCTCAATTTTGAAGGGAAGAATGCGAAGAATCCGAACGGCAGGGCCACTGCAACGGAGAATCCCAGCATACCGATAATAGGACGCAACACAGAACCGCGTGCAGCCTCAACCAACACAGTACCTACGATAGGGGCGGTACATGAGAAGGAAACCAGCACCAAAGTAAATGCCATGAAGAAAGCTCCGATATAGCCTCCCTTGTCAGCCTGTGCATCTGATTTGTTTACAATCCATGACGGCAACACGATTTCGAAAGCTCCGAAGAAAGAAGCGGCGAAAATCATGAAGATCACAAAGAAGAATACGTTAGGAACCCAGTTGGTACTCAACCAGTTGATAAAGTCAGGACCTAACAGCATAGAGATAATCAATCCCAATGCGGTATAGATAGCGATGATTGACAGAGAGAAGAAGATAGCCTTGGCTTTTGCCTTTGCCTTATTGGTATCCCCGTGCATGAAGAAAGAAACTGTCATCGGGATCATCGGGAAGACGCAAGGCATCACCACTGCAGCCAGACCGGCAACGAATGCACCCCAGAAGAACAGCCACAAGGAGTCGTCTTTTCCTTCCTCTTTTTTCTCGGCAGGAGCAGCCTCGACCTTAGTTGCAGCCTTAGCCTCCTTGATTTTGATGTTGAACTCTTCTTCAAACATCACACACTGCCCTTCACGGCAAGCCTGATATTCCAACGAACCTTTGACAGAAGCGATAGAAGCGTCCGCAATCGTTACTTTCTGTTTGATCACATACTCGTTTTCGAATGAAAGGACGTCCACCCCGAAAGTTTTGTCAAAAGTCTTGATTGCTTCGTTTTCAGTAGCCTTACCTACCAACTTGATACCTTTTCCGGCATTTTCGATGGTCAGGGATGTAGCCATTGGACCTCCGGCAGGAGTGTACATAGAATAGATGTGCCAACTTGGCTCGATAGTAGCTTTGAATACCAACTCGTATTCATTGTTTCCCAAACTTTTCTGGGAAAACGACCATTTTGCAGGATTTCCGACCTGAGCAGATACGGAGAAAATACCCACGACGACCGTTAATAAAAAAGCGAATAAACCTTTTTTCATAAATTTACTTCGTGAATTATTAATAAAGTGATTTCATTTTTCCATGGCTATGCACCTCATGCTGAAATTTTACACAAAAATATTATTAATTTTTTTCACAATAACCATAAAAACAAGTTTAACATATAATTAATTGGGATTACAAACTTTTTCAAGTTTCTTTAAGAAGCTTTCTGAAGCGAAAGAGGCTGGAAGCGGCACTTTCCCATGAAATACCGTTTCCAGCCTCCGTATGCTTTTTTCTGATTTCCTACTGTTCCAGCTCTCTATTATATCTATTGTAGAAATGGTATTCGTAAATATAATAGGAAGGGACATCTATCACTCTCAAAGAAATATGGTATCTGAAAACCCATCTTCTACGCAGAGACCACAACCCTTTCTTGAGGTAAGCCCCCACAAACGGGTGGACTTTCAACACGATATTCTTGATTTTCCTTTCACTGGCATAATATTCAAGCGCATCCTCAATCTTGTCAATCACCAGGATCGCGGCTTCCGCCTTTCCTGTGCCGTGACAAACGGGACAGAGCTCCATCGTGTCGACCGTCATTGCCGGGCGCACCCTCTGGCGGGTGATCTGCATCAGTCCGAACTTGCTCAGCGGCAAAATAGTATGTTTTGCCCGGTCGATTTCCATACACTCACGCATCTTGTCGAAGAGCTGCTGTCTGTGCTCAGCTTTCAGCATGTCGATGAAGTCGATGACGATGATACCTCCCATATCCCTGAGCTGCAACTGCCTCGCCACCTCTTCGGCAGCGGCGAGATTCACCTCCAGGGCATTGGTTTCCTGGTCATCGCCCAACTTGGTACGGTTTCCGCTGTTCACGTCAATCACGTGAAAAGCCTCTGTATGTTCGATAATCAGATAAGCCCCGTTTTTAAAAGATACGGTCTTACCTAACGAAGATTTTATCTGCTTGTCAACACCGAAATGGTCCAGTATGGGGATTTCGGGAGATACATATTTTACAATATCCTGTTTTTCAGGAGCGATTGTACTCAGGAAATGTCTGATTTCCTTGCTTAATGTGATATCGTTCACATAGACATTCTCGAACGATGGGTTCAGGATATCCCTCAAAATGGCGCTGGTCCTGTCAATTTCGCCCAAAATCAGCTTCGGGGGTTCCATCTCGCGAATATGCTTGAAGGCGGTTTCAAAACGTTCCACCAGCTCTTTCAACTCCGCATCGAAGACAGCCACTTTCTTTCCTTCGGCTACCGTACGTACAATGACTCCGTAATTCTTCGGTTTGATACTCTCTATCAAACGTTTCAATCGCTTCCGTTCTTCTTGCGACTTGATTTTTTGAGATACCGACACTTTATCCGAGAAGGGCATCAGCACCAGATTGCGTCCTGCAATGCTCAGTTCTGAGGTCAGGCGCGGCCCTTTGGTCGAAATGGGTTCTTTCGCCACCTGTACGGCCACCCACTGTCCCACGGTCAGTATATCTGAAATTTTTCCATTCTTGACAATCTCCGGCTCCAGCTTCAGCTTTGACACCGGCATCCCCTTGCGGGCGATACACTGCTTGATATAACTGTCCAGAGAATGAAATTGCGGACTTAAATCCAGGTAATGTAAAAAAGCGTCTTTCTCGTACCCCACATTTACAAAAGCAGCATTCAAACCCGGCATGATTTTCTTCACCTTGCCCAGGTATATGTCACCGACGGCAAACTGCATGCTCGTTTTCTCCTTGGTCAGTTCCACCAATTTCTTTTCACGGAGCAAAGCAATTATAATTTCATCTGCCTTTACATCTATAACTAATTCACTGCTCACTATTACTATTGATTTAATCAATCAAAATAAGTCCTGTTTCTTTAATCAAATAAACCTAAAGACAAATGCCTTTAGGTTTATATCTTTTTTCACAAACGCGAAGTTTACTTCTTCTTATGACGATTCTTTCTCAGTCTCTTTTTCCGTTTGTGTGTCGCCATCTTATGTCTTTTCCTTTTTTTTCCACTTGGCATAACTTCCTCCTTTCTTATTTTTTTACGTTGTCCTTAACTTCATTAACAAAACTCTTTGAAGGCTTGAATGATGGAATGTTGTGAGCCGGAATTTTAATTGTCACATTCTTAGAAATGTTACGGGCAGTCTTTTCTGCTCTCTGCTTGACAACAAAACTTCCGAATCCTCTCAGATAAACATTCTTTCCTTCAATCACGGAATTTTTAATTGATTCCATAAAAGCCTCAACAGTAGCCTGGACAGCCACTTTCTCAATCCCAGTCGTTCTCGAAATTTCGTTAACAATATCCGCTTTTGTCATTTTTCCTTATAATATTTAATTTCAACAATATATTTCATTCCTCATTTTCAGTCTGCAAATATAAGGCTTTTCCGTTAAGTATGAAAAAATTGAAGTGAATTTTGTCTTTTTTTTTCCATTTCAGGATTTTTTCCTTATCTTCGCTCACAACTATATACAATGGAACAACGATAGTTTAACACAAAAACAAGAATATGGTTAACAAGGTGATTTTAATAGGAAATGTGGGAGCGGATCCCGATGTAAGGTATCTTGACGGAGGTGTCGCCGTTGCGAACATACGTCTGGCAACTACCGAAAGATACAGGAACAGGAATGGTGAAAACATCGACCAGACGGAATGGCACAACGTTGTTCTCTGGAGAGGGCTGGCCGAAGTCGTGGAGAAATACGTAAAGAAAGGAATGCGTCTCTACATCGAAGGACGCCTCCGCACCCGTTCTTGGGACGACCAGAACAGTGTAAAACGCTATACCACCGAAATTTTTGCCGACAACATGCAGATGCTGTCGCGTGCGGATGACAACAATGCTCCCTCCTCCCGCCCGGCATCCTCATACACGGCGCCCTCCCCGGCATCCTCCCCGGCCGCACCGTCAGCCTACCCGCAACCGGCCGCCGACATGCAGGCCGATGACAGCGATGACCTGCCGTTCTAAAAGAGAGGCCACGGGAACAGCCGCAGAAAGTTGCAGACAAAAAGTAATGTATGCAAATCGATTGGGATATATGGATTTTTTCCTACATTTGCATACCGCTTCCTGCCTGCAGCTTTTTTTCGCCGTGCGGCAGGGAAGCCCTGTATATGTATAACTAATTCACTTGATTTTGGAAACGGACGCTTATGGCGCGGTGCAAAGTATCTTCCGCGGCACTTTTGACATCATCGACATCATTCTTATCATTGTTCTCCTGCTATTGCTGCTATTCTCGGCATCGGCATCGGCTTCTGAAGTCGCCTATTTTTCACTCACCCCCGGAGATCTGGACAGACTGAAGGAAAAGGGATACAACAAAATCCTCGGACTGCTGAAAAAGCCCGACCTACTGCTATCGACAATCCTTATCACCAACAACTTTGTCAATGTCGGCATCGTCATCATATCGAGCTATCTGGTCAATGCCTTCTTCGATTTTTCCGCCTACCCGTTACTGGGATTCGTCATACAGGTGATTGTCGTCACCTTCATCATCCTCCTTGTCGGTGAGATCATACCCAAACTGTATGCCAACCGTTCGCAGGCCAGGGTGGCCATCCTCATGTCAGGGCCGCTGACCTTCGCCAGCTACATCTTCCGCCCACTCTCCCTGCTGCTGATAAAATCCACCTCCGTCATCAGAAAACGGATAGCCAAGAAAGACGGGCTCTCCATCGACCAGCTGTCAAAGGCCCTCGAGCTGACCGAAGACGCAGAAATAGACAACGAGAAGGACATCCTTGAAGGAATCGTGCGTTTCAGCAACATCAACACCATCGACATCATCCAGCCGCGCATCAACATCATCGCCCTGGATGTCGAAGACGACTTCGACACCGTCCGGAAAACGGTCATCGAGCACGGATATTCCCGCCAGCCCGTATTCCGCGAGAACCTGGACAATATCGAGGGGATTCTCTACGTCAAGGACCTGCTGGCACACCTCAACGAGCCGGCCGACTTCAAATGGCAGACCCTGATACGTCCGGCATATTTCGTCCCGGAAACGAAAAAGATCAACGACCTGCTGGAAGAGTTCCAACTGAAAAAAGTGCACATGGCCATCGTCGTCGACGAATACGGAGGCACCTCAGGCATCGTCACCATGGAGGATATTCTGGAGGAAATCGTAGGGGAAATCAATGACGAATACGATGAAAAGGAGGAGACCTATATCCTCCTGAAGAACAACACCTATATTTTCGAAGCCTGCACTCTGCTCAACGACTTCCTGAAAATCGTCGGTACCGACCAGGACAGCTTCAAGGACATCGAAGGGGAGGCGGACACACTGGCAGGGCTGATTCTGGAGATCAAAGGCGAGCTGCCCCGCAAAAACGACGTCATCACCTACCGTGGGCATAAATTCACCGTGCAGGAGGTTGACAACCGCCGCATCAAGAAACTCAGATACGAAAAAATCCCTTCTGACGGGGAATAACCCTACCGGTCGGCCGTATAAGGCACCGGTATTTTCAATATTCCGCACATCACCGACAGGAGTTCGGTCATCATACACCGCGGCTTCAGGTCCGCCGGCACTCCCGCCCCGTAAAGATAGAGGGGCACCCGATGGCGCTTGCTGTAACGGGCATAATAATCCTCACGGTCCTTCAAATCCCCCACCCACGCAGGGAGCAGCGAATAGAGGACATCGCCGCTTTTCTTCTGCGAGAAAGCGTTCCGGAACAGTACGCCCGATCCGGCAGCCGACGAATTATGCGTCAGGGCATGGGCGGTCATCACGTGGGACACCCCTTCAAACTCCACCAGGAAATCGGTAATCCGGTCCTGCATCTCCTTCAGCGGGATCTTCTTCCTTGCTATCAGCTCTCGGTCCAGGTAAATCTGCGAGGCATCGTAATCCGCCACCCAATCCCCAGGCCCGTACATCGAGCTCAGGAACGACTTCATCAAGGCCACAGCCTTGAAAATACTGAAATACTCGGAATTCAGCCGCATTTTCTGCAGGTCACGCGGCAGCAGCTCCCGGGCTTCCGAAAAGGTGAGGAACACCGTATAGTTCCCCTTCCCCACTCTGGCGTCCAGCTCCTTCAGCAGACGCTCCACATCCCTGTCCAGGCGCATCACGACATCCTGGAACTCCCTTGAATAGACATCATAGTCCCGGTTCATATAGTCAAGGCACGAAAAATTCAATGCCAGCAGGTCGGCGTCGTTGTCGAACCCCAACTTCTCATTCCTCACGATTTCCGCTGCAAGGTCGGCAACCAGCGTATTCACATAAGGGGTCGCCTTCAGGATCCGGTAGGTATCGTATTTCCGCTTTGCCTGCATCAGATCATAGAAAAAGTTACTGGCAAGCCCGACCTTGCTTTTCAACTTCAGGGCCGTCCTGTTGGCATCCTCATCCGCGAGCGACATCCAGCCTCTGCGGATAAAGGAATCGCTCTCCATCCTTTTATTGTAGTCGGCCAGCCACCCCGGCAGGGTATCGGCATAATAGCTGGAAGATATCCACCTTCCGTTCTTCTCCCCCAGCCAGAAGGCCATATCGGCCGCACCTCCGCCGCTCAGCACAGCCTCCTCGGCATTCGCGGCAACGCTGTAGATCTTGGAAAACACACTGTTCATCTTCATCGCGCTTCCCAGTGTCAAGGCCTCCAGCTTGTTCGGAGCCATCCCCTGGCCGTAGGCCCCTATCAGCATATAGGTGTTGTCCAGCACGCTGTTCACCCGTTTCCTGCGCAGGCGGTCGTACCACTGATGGGCCACGATGCCGTGTTCCGACGGCAGCATCCCCGTATAGATTGTCGCATGGTCCACGCCCGTCTGCGAATACATATAATTATAATCGGCAACCGTCTGCCTGCCCTGTCCGATGATTCTCTTCAGTCCGCCCTCCAGCAGGTCGTTTCTGTAGATCATCAACCATTCCGGATAAAAATTGCTGATGGTGATGCCCACTACCAGCCTCGTCTTCTCCTCCACCGCAAATGCCTGCACACTTGCTGCCAGCAGAATTGCCAATAATACCTTTTTCATAATTCATTTCTTTTAACCGCTACAAAAATACATCAAATGAATGAAACTGCCAATTGAAAGATTTTGATTCATCTAACTGCATATCCGCCAGAATCATCTGCCCGGAAACAATAATTCACCGCCATTCCTATTCCATCCTATTGTTTTGTTTACTATATTTGGGGGTATCAAAAGGGGAAACAACACCATGACAAAAGAACAATTCATACTGGCCGAAAAGCTGCGCAAGTACATCTCGCGTTACGGCATCAACGATTTCAACGAAGAGCACCTCACCAAGGTAGGGCTCACCCTCGGAGAGCTGAAAAAGAATTTCGCCAACCGTCAGGAGATGGTGAAAACCATACTCGAACACGAAAGAAAATGCTTCGAGAACATATTCGACGAATACGAATTCAAAGATTGGAACGCCATAGACATCATGCTTATCATCAGCAATGAGATCTGTGACCGTTTTTTCGATGTCAATCCGGCCGTCACAATTATGCTATCGAAAGTGTATCCTGAGATATTCGAAGAACACCTCCAGCTCCGTTCCGACTTCGTCTTCGAGAAGATAAAGATCAACATAGAGAAAGGCATGGCACAGGGGATGTACAAGAAAGACGTTTCCAGCGAGATGATCGCCCGGATGTACATCGCCCGGCTCAACGACATACACAATCCGGAGATATACCCTCCGGAAGGCTTCACGTTCGCCACCGTCTTCACCACGCTTATCGACAATGTCGTAAAAAACATCACCAACGAAGAGGGACGCGCCTACTACAAACAGCGCAAACAACTGTACAGCGTATTGAATTTCAGATAAACCTGCCGACAAAAACCTAATACCATGAAATACCAAATAGACGATATCGACCGGAAAATTCTTTCCTATCTGGTAAAAAACATCTGTTCCGAGAACAGATGAGAAAGATAAAAAGCTATAGGCTCCCGCCTATGGCTTTTCCTTTATCGTCAGGGCCTCCCCGCCTTCATAGTCAGCCTCCCACACCGTCCCTTTCCGACAGTCTCCCCGGACAATCACCTCCGCCAGTCCGTCCTCCAGATACTTCTGGACGGCACGTTTCAGCGGACGCGCACCGTATTGCGGTTCGTATCCCTTATCGGTGAGGAAATCCCTTGCCTTTTCCGTCACCTCCAGACGGAATCCCAGCTCTTCCACCCTCTTCAGCAGTCCCTTCAATTCGATGTCCACAATCGCATGCAGATGCTCCTTCGTCAAGGGGTTGAAAATCACCACATCATCGACACGGTTCAGGAATTCGGGCGGGAAAGTGCTCTTCAAGGCCTTCTGCACGATACCCTTTGCATAACGGCTGTCCCCGCTCCGGTCGGCCGCCAGGAAACCGATGCCGTTGGCAGCCTCCTTCAACTGCCGGCTGCCGATATTCGAAGTCATGATGACAATCGTATTCTTGAAATCCACCCTGCGTCCCAGGCTGTCCGTCAGCTGTCCGTCGTCCAGCAACTGCAGCAGGATATTGAACACATCCGGATGCGCCTTCTCAATCTCGTCCAGCAGGACGACAGAATAGGGCTTTCTACGCACCTTTTCGGTCAACTGTCCTCCCTCCTCATATCCCACATATCCGGGAGGCGCCCCCACCAGCCGCGACACGGCGAACTTTTCCATATACTCGCTCATATCGATACGAACCAGCGAATCCTGCGTATCGAACAGATAGCGGGCCAACACCTTCGCCAGCTGCGTCTTGCCCACTCCGGTAGGCCCCAGAAAAATAAACGATCCGATCGGACGGTTCGGATCCTTCAGCCCCGAGCGGTTGCGGAGAATGGCCTTCACGATTTTCCCGACAGCCTCATCCTGTCCCACCACACACTCCTCAAGCTCCTCACGCATGTGCAGCAGCCGCTCCCCCTCGGCAACGGCGATACGCTGCATCGGCACACCGGTCATCATCGCCACCACCTCAGCCACCTTGTCGGCATCCACCACAATACGGTGTTCGTCCAGCTCATGCTGCCACTCCGTCTTTGCCTGTTCCAGGCGATCCTGCAGCTGCCGTTCCTGGTCGCGGAAAGCCGCTGCCACTTCGAAATTCTGCAGATGCACCGCCTCCTTCTTCCTGTTCTGCACGTCCTCTATCTCGTGTTCCAGATTCTCGATTTCCGACGGCACCGCCACATTCAGGATATGGGCCCTCGCCCCGGTCTCATCCAGGGCGTCGATCGCCTTGTCCGGCAACGCACGGTCGGACACGTAACGCTCCGTCAGCTTCACGCACGCCTCGATTGCCCCATCCGTATAGCGCACGTTATGATGATCCTCATAACGCGGCTTGATACTGTTCAATATATCCACCGTCTCCCCGAAAGTGGCCGGTTCGACCATCACCTTCTGGAAGCGGCGTTCCAACGCCCCGTCCTTTTCGATATTCTCGCGATACTCGTCCGGAGTCGTGGCGCCGATACACTGCAGCTCGCCCCTCGCCAGGGCAGGCTTCAACATATTGGCGGCATCCAGGCTCCCTCCGGCCCCCCCGGCACCGACGATGGTATGAATCTCGTCGATGAAAAGAATGATACTTCTGTCACGGGACAGCTCCTTCAGCAACATCTTTATCCGTTCCTCGAACTGCCCGCGGTATTTTGTTCCGGCCACCACCGATGCGATATCCAAGGCCACCACCTTCTTGTCCAGCAGCGAGCGCGGCACCTCCTTCCTTACAATCCTCAGCGCCAGCCCCTCGACAATGGCCGATTTTCCCACTCCCGGCTCGCCCAGCAACACCGGATTGTTCTTCTTCCTCCTGCTCAATATCTGCGCCAGCCGTTCGATCTCCCGCTCCCTTCCGATCACCGGATCCAGCATACCCTCCCCGGCCGCCCGGGTGATATCCCTGCCGAAACTGTCCAAGGCCGGCGTCTTCGCCTGCCTGGCAGGCGCCATCGGCGGACGGTAAGCATCGTAATAACTGTCTGCGCCGTCATTGTCATCGTCATCCTCCTCCCCGTCGTCACCGCCGTCGCCTTCGCCGAAATCCGACTGCATGCGGCCCCTTTCCTGCAAGAGAAGCTCCTTGAAACCGTCATAATCTATCCCCATGCCCCCCAACAGGCGGGTGACAAACCCCGCCCGGTTCCGCAAGACAGCCAGCACCAGATGCTCGGCACCCGGATCCGCATCCCTCAACTGCCAGGCCTCATCCATCACCCTCCGCAAAATGCTGCCGGCGGCCAGGGTGAAATCCAACTCCCGCGCCATCCTGTCCTCAGAAACGGCATTCCTCGCCACCTTCTTCTCCAGCTTTGCCTTCACCCCGTCAAAATCCATCCCCATATTCAACAGCAACCCGAGCGCCGGATCGCTTTCCATACGCATAACCCCCAGAAACAAATGCTCGGGAGATATCCTGACATTCCCCAGACGCCTTGCCTCCTCACCGGCCAGCGTCATAATCTCTTTCAACTTTGTCGTATCGCTATTCCTTGACATAAACCACACAATTACTTATTCAACAAGTCGTAAAATTCCTTTTCCGAAATAATCCCCGTACCCAGCTTCAGCGCTTTCTCCATCTTGCTTCCGGCATTTTCCCCGGCCAGCAGCCAGGTGGTCCTGGCTGACACGGAATCGCTCACCTTCCCCCCCGCATCCAATATCAGCTTCTTGAAATACTCCCTGGGCCGGCCCAAAGTCCCCGTTATCACAAAAATCTGCCCCTCCAGCCGGTTGTCTCCCCCCTCCCTTTCCCGAAGCTCCATATCCACTCCGGCAGCGGCCAGCCGCCTGACAATATCCCTGTTCTCCTCCTTCCCGAACCATCTCAAGATACTGCCGGCCATCTGTCCACCAACATCCTCCACCTCGGTCAACTCCTCATAAGTGGCCTCCATCAGGCGCTTCATGCTCCTGAAATGCCCCGCCAGATTGCGGGCCGCCGTCTCCCCGATATAACGGATGCCCAAGGCATACAGCAAAGCCGGGAAACCTGCGCTTTTCGAACGCCCGATCCCCTCCATCAGATTGCTGACGGATTTTTCCTGCATCCTGTAGACATTCAATGTATTCAATTTGCGTACCAGCTTCCCGTTTTTACTGAAAAAACGGGCCACCGCCTCCGCCAGGCTCCGTCCGATGTCCTCCACGGCCGCCAGCTCATCTTCCGATGCCGCCGCCAGCTCATAGATATAGTCAAAACGTGACGAAAGCAGCTCCGCCTCATGCCTTCCCACCCCGGGAATGCCCAAGGCGTATACCACCCCATCCAGAGGGACCGCATCCGCCTCCCCCGCTTCCGCCAGCCGGTCCCTGACCTGGTTGAAAGGCATCCGGAAATATTCCAGGATACGGTCCGCCATCCCCTCATCCTCCACCACCTCCACCAGCTCCGCCCTGTCCGCCTGCGCATAGGCGGACAGACTGCCGAAATGTCCCGCCAGCTCCCCGGCCAAACGCGAAGAGATGTTCCTGACTCCGATTTCAAAACCGTAAATCACCTTCCCCAACGGGATGCTCGTCATCTCAAAACTCTCCGGATAGACGATTTTCTCCAGCCCTGTCAGCTGCTCCCTCATCTCCGGAAGGCTGTAGATATCCGCCACGTCACGGATGAAACCCTTGTCCAGGAGCAGTTCGACGGTCTCCTCCCCCATCCCCTCTATATTCATAGCCTTGCGGCTGACAAAATGCTCTATTTTCCCGGCAATCTGCGGGGGGCAGTGCTCTTCGTCGGGACAATAAAAATTGGCCTCGCCTTCATTCCTCACCAAGGGCCTCCCGCATTCCGGACAACGTGTGACGAATTCCACCGGCCTTGCCCCCTCCTTCCGCGCCTCCCTGTTGACCCCCACGATTTTCGGGATAATCTCCCCTCCCTTCTCCACATACACACGGTCGTGCTCGTGCAGGTCCAGCGAAGCCATGACATCCGCATTGTGCAGCGAAGCGCGCTTCACTGTCGTCCCCGCGATATGCACCGGTTCCAGATTCGCCACCGGCGTGATGCTCCCCGTGCGCCCCACCTGATAGACTACATCCAGCAAAGCGGTCTCCACACGCTCCGCCTTGAATTTATATGCGATGGCCCATCTGGGCGACTTTGCGGTGTATCCCAGCAGACGCTGCATACCGATATCGTTCACCTTGATGACGATTCCGTCGATAGGCACCGGCAGCCAGGCACGCTCCTTGTCCCACTTTTCAACGAAGGCCCACACCTCCTCCATGGAACCGGCCACCTGCAGATTGGGGGCCACATTCAAGCCCCACTCCCTCGCCTTCATGAGATTTCCGTAGTGCGAATCCGCAGGGAGATCCTCTCCGGGCAAATAATAGAGATAGCAATCCAGGTGTCTTTTCGCCACCTGCGCCGAATTCTGCAGCTTCAGTGTCCCGGCCGCCGCATTTCTCGGATTGGCGAACAAAGGCTCTCCGGCTTCCGCTTTTTCCCGGTTCAGCCTGTTGAACACGGCAAACGGCATCAGGATCTCGCCCCGGATTTCAAATTCGGCGGGACAGCCCCCCTTCAACCTCAGAGGCACGGTGCGGATGGTACGTACATTGGCGGTCACGTCATCCCCCGTCGCCCCGTCGCCCCGCGTCACCGCCCTCACAAGTTGCCCGTCCACATAGGTCAGGCTGATGGAGGTGCCGTCGTATTTCAACTCACAGACATACTGCACCTTATCGCCCACCACCTTGCGCACCCGCCGGTCGAAGTCGAGCAACTCCTCCCTGCTGTAAGTGTTCCCCAACGAAAGCATCGGATATTTATGCTCCACCTGCGCGAAGTCAAGATTGATATCCCGTCCCACCCTCTGGGTAGGCGAATTGGCGTCATACAGCTCGGGATACTTCGCCTCCAGCCGCTCCAGTTCGTGCATCAGCCCGTCAAATTCGCGGTCGGAAATCTCGGGCGCATTATCTATATAATATTTATTGTTATGATAATCAAGCAAATTCCTCAGCTCTATAATTCTGTCCTTGTCCATTCCGAATTCCATTAAAATACAACCTGCAAAAGTAATGAAATAAAAAATAGGAAAAGAATGCCCGTTATTGAAAATTATATTCTATTTTAGCATGCTGAAAATTGCAACCCTACATACATGATAACCAGAGTATTTATAATCATCCTATTCATAATCACAACTCTCCGCGCCTCCGCACAGTTTGTCAATTTCGGACAAGACCGCTCCTCCATCCGCTGGAAACAGATAAAGACAGAAAACTTCCAGATCATCTATCCCGATTTCTTCGAGGAGAACGCCCAAAAGGCCGCCAACATCTACCGGTGTCTCTACCGCCATGCCAACAGCCTTCGTTTCAAGCCGAAACGCATTTCCATGATCCTGCATGCCGACGGAGGCATCTCCAACGGAAGCGTATCCCTGGTACCCCGCAAAAGCGAGCTCTACACCACCCTCCCCCAGGAGCCCTCGGACTACTGGCTGGAACATCTCTGCATCCACGAATTCCGCCATGTCGTACAGCTTGACAAAATCAACCAGGGGATGACCAAAGGATTCTCCTACCTGTTCGGAGAGATATTCCCGATAGCGGTATTCGG
>RCNI01001032.1_pt1 | contig 15899 bp, 11 predicted proteins | sample 2041151 | NCBI WGS metagenome assembly RCNI01 (sample SAMN09708214, study PRJNA481090) | feces metagenome | isolation source: feces | place: Antarctica: Albino Rookery | reverse complement strand
CTTGAATAGTTCATTGAATTTATCTTCATCAATAGTTAATCCATCATCAGTAGCTAGTTCTTTAATTAATTCAATTGGGAAACCATATGTTTCAACTAATTTAAAGACAACTTCTGGAGCAATTGTTTTCTTTTTAGTATCAATTGATTCTTTATATAATTTGAATCCTTGGTCTAGTGTCTTTTTAAAGATGTCATATTCTTTGTTTAAAACTGCAATTACTTTATCTCTTTGTTCAATTAAATAAGGGTAGTAACCTTTCATAACTTCAATGATTGCATCTACAATTGTTTCAAAGATATTTTCTTCAATACCTAATGTGTGGCATTTAACAACTAATCTTCTAATTAATCTTCTAAGGATATATCCTCTTTCTTTGTTAGATGGGATAGCACCATCTGCAATAGCAAATACTGAAGCTCTAGCATGGTCTGCAATTACTTTATAAGCTAAGTTGATTTTGTGTTGTTTAGCATCATTGCCAAAATATGCATCCATATCATATTTAAATTTAGATTTAGTTTGAATTTTTTGAATTACAGTTTGGAATAAGTCTGTATCAAAGTTTGTTGGTACATCTTGAGAGATACAAGCGATTCTTTCAAGACCTGCACCAGTATCAATATTCTTTCTCTTTAATGGCGTGTAGTTATTGTTACCATCATTATTGAATTCTGAGAATACAATGTTTCAAATTTCAACATATCTATCATTTTCAATATCTTCAAAGAATAATTTTTCACCAATTCCTTTTGGATCATATTTAGGACCACGGTCATAGTGAATTTCAGTACATGGACCACAAGGACCACTACCTACATCTCAAAAGTTTCTGTCTCTACCACATTTTAAAATTCTCTTAGGGTTAACACCCATTTTAACTCAAGTATCAAAAGCTAATTGGTCATCTTCAAAAACTGTGAAATATAAATCATCTAATGAAATTTCAAATTCTTTAGTTAATAAGTTAAAAGCTAATTCAATAGCATGTTCTTTAAAATATCCACCAACTGAGAAGTTACCTAGCATTTCAAAGAATGTGTGGTGTCTTGCAGTCACACCTACATTGAAAATGTCATTTGTTCTAATTGATTTTTGTGAGTTAGTTAAATTTGGATGAGGAGGATTTTCCTTCCCACTGAAATATTTTTTTAAAGTGGCGACACCTGAATTGATTCATAATAATGAGTTGTCATTGACTGGAATAAGTGAAGCTGATTCCACTTCAAAGTGATCATTATTTTTGAAATAATTCAATCATGTTTGTCTAATTTCTTGACTAGTCATCTTTTTCATAATGTGCCTCTTTTATATGTATGTAATACATATTAATTATATAAAATGTGTTTGTTGTAGTGCAATTTTATTGATTTTAGTATAGTTATTTTCAATTTAAACTATAGTTTTAGTTAGCAATAAACATTAAATCTTATAAATATAAATCCTCATACTAAAGGTTATTTACAATTAAAACTACCTTGCTTGATTTTATTGGCTATTTATGTACAATGCAAGTATGAAATGAGTTAAAATTAGAAAACTAATCCTATTACCAATAATATCTGGAGCTATGCTATTATCATCCATTCCAATATTAACTGGTTGTAATCCTACTAGTGCTATTGTTGAGCAGTCTCAAGAAGAAGACATTAAACCAGAGCAACAAGAAATTAAATTTGAACCTAGATTGTGATTTAATTCCAAAAGAATGAACAACCACTATCTTGAGGGTGAAGTAGTTACTATTGGAGCAGATTTATTTCCTCAAGGTGTGTTCGATGTAAATTATGCATGAGATACAGAAGGAATAGATACCAAAGTAAATACAGTAACTCCTAATTGCATTAGTTTTGTAGCTCAATTATCTGATAATGGTAGAAAGATTAGTGCAACTGGTATCAATAATGATGAAATCGTACAAGCATCTGGTTGCATACTAGTTTCTCCAAAGAAGAATGATGAATGAGATACAGCTCTTTTAGTCAGACAAATAGCTGATGATGAAAAGAACCTTTGCATTTGATTTAGTAATAAAGACATCAATAGAAATTATTATGTTGAAGGAGATTGAATTCAAATTGGAGCCAAAATGTTTCCTGCTCAAAAAGATGAAGTTACATACATATGAGAAATTATAGATAGTGATACTAATGTCATCAAAACAAATATTAGCAATAATGAGTGTTTTGCTAGATTTCAAGCTAAGGCATGTGACAATGGTAAATGAGTAAAATTGTCTGCTTTACACAATGACATGGTTTATGTTGAATATCTATTGCTATCTATAAGATCTCAAGATAGAACTATAAACCAATTATATGATGTAAGATTGAGCGAAGATATATCTAATCTAACATCAAGAATGGTAAGTCATGAGAATGCAAAAAACCTAGAAGCCTTTTGTGATAAAATAGATAACTCGTTCTATCAAACTATCGATACATATAAAATACAAAAATATCTTGCACAATGAGTTTTTAGTTTTATTGATAATTACACTAAAGAAAGAGATCAAACTTGTAAGGGCTATTTAACTAATATAGATGTCAGATGAAATGATACAACTCATAAAATAAATGGAATTATTGAAATAGATTTTGATTGACAAAAAGATATGAGTGCTACAGCACAAGAATTAAAAAGAAAGAAGAATGATTCTGAGAAGTTTACATTTACATTCAATGAAAGTCCTATTAAGTCATATGTAAACTATGCTTACAATAGTTTTATTAGTTTCAAAATAGATGTATATAAAACTAAACACCTTGTTTTAAAAAATAATGGAATTGGAAACAAAGCAATAGAATATAACAATGAAAAAATATTATTAGATTGTAACAATGATATTTGTATTGATTTAACTAACTCACCATTCACAATTGATTTTGATACATTCTATGAAAACATGCATTCAAATAGCATATCTGAATATGTGAGTCGTTTGAATAGAGAATTAATCTCTGCAATAGCATCACAATCTTATTGATTTAAGTTTGCTGGTAACCATCCTATCACTGGACAAGAATTAACAAAACCAATCTTTACTGTTAAAACAAACTATGATTATAGATTGTTACAAAGTTATGAAAGAGAAGCAATTACAAATGATTTAACACCTATTCTTCATTTTATAGATGATAAGAACCAATTACACATTACAGAAGATTATGTATTCATTGAATGCTCAAATATAGAATTAGATAGAATTGTCAGCATAGTATCTACAACTACAAACCAAGTACAATCTAGAGTTAGACAACTTAATAATAAAAATAACATTCTACTTCAAGCTGAAATTATTAAAGACCATATCATTCTCCACAACAAAGATTGAATTGGACAATCTTGATTAGGAACACTTAGTCTTCTTGATCCCATTGACAGAATCAAAGCTATTTATACATTTATACTGGGCCATGTAGAATATGATTTCAATGAATGTGAAAGTCTAGATAGCATTATTGGATATGTTGATCAAATCTTATCATCAAAAGGTATTGCAAAGATTTTCAATTACTTTGCATCAATGTTAAATGTAAAGTCAATCTTTATAAGAGGAATTAGTGATAGTACTGTTGATCAACATTTAGAAAACTTTAATGCAAATAACATGCATGCTTGGAACTTAGTATATATAGGTGATGATAAATGAGCATGATGTGACCCTACATGAGATATTATTATTGGAAATCAGCAATCTTTTAGATATTTCTTAAATGATACAAAAACATTCTTTTTAGACCATGGTCATGTTTGTGTAACTAACTGAGCTGAAGGAAACCTTTTACCTAATGGTTCTTATGTGATACACTTATAGTTGTATTTAAGGAAAAAATATGAAATATTCAAAGATTTTTATTGCTAATGATCATTCAGCTGTTGAAACTAAAGAAGCTGTTACTCGTTATTTAGAAGCTAAAGGTTATGAAGTTGTCAATTTAGGTACAAATACTGAAACATCAGTTAACTATGTTGATTATGCAGATAAATGCGCTTTATGTATCCAATCAAATCCAGATGCATTAGGAATTGTTATTTGTGGAACTGGTGTAGGTATATCTATTGCTGCTAACAAGAATAAAGGGATTAGATGTGCTCTTCTATACAACGATTCAGTAGCTAAATTGGCTAAACAACATAATGATGCAAATATCATTGCATTTGGTGCAAGAGAAATGAAACTAGAAGAAATACTAGAAAGACTAAATATCTTCTTAGATTCAGAGTTTGAAGGTGGTAGACACCTAAATAGAATTAATTCAATGAATTAATATCAATAAGGTTCAGCGAGATGCTGAACCTTTCTTTTACTATGGCAGAATATTTCTAGCTTGGCAATATTTAAATCTTAATTTTGTATTTCAATTCATTTTATATATGAATTTAGCATTTGTTTTAGCATCCTTAAGATTTAATAATAAATCTTTCTTAATATCCTTATCAATATTTGCTTTAGTAATCTTATCAATCAATAACATTTCTTGTAATCCAATATAGCTAGCAATATATTTAGGGACTTGTCTATTACTAATAAGATCTATTTGCTTGGTAAAAATATTTACATATTTTTTTAGCGATGCACTAGTTTCTTTTTCATAATTACCATATGAATGGTAATAGAAGAATGAGTTAGTTAATAAGAAGTTATCAGCTTTTAAAATTGCATATGATAATCTTGATATACCTGTTTTATAAATATCTATATCATCAAAGTATTTGAAGTGTTTAGCTATATATTTTCTATTAAACAACATTCCATAAATAGAAATATAATTACTACCAATAAAATATTCTTTATTATCTTTAGCACATCTATTGCTGATTATTCATTGGTTATTATTTCCCCTATCATTGATAATGAATTGTGGATAAGCAATAATATCAAATTGCTCATTTTCTAAAGGAAAATTAATTCTTTCACTAGATCTTGGGTGGATGTAATCATCTGAATTAATTAATGTAATATATTTGTTCTTAGTATTGTTGATAATACTTCTAAATATTTTCTTAGAGCCATTACCATCTTTAAAGATTACTTTGATAGACTTATAGTTTGGATTAGATAATAATAATTTCTTAACCTTTTCCTTAGTTGCCAAGGACTTTACATAAATAACTATTTCTAACTTTTGTTTATTTACTAAAATTGAATCTAAACATCTTACTAAATTACGATGATTAAATCTATTTACTGTAACTACAAATGAAAGTGAATTGATTTTAGGTTTAATAGGAATGTTATAAACTTTTCTAATATGTAATACTGCAATCTTATAAGCATAATAGAAACTAATTAATATTGTAGAGAAGATTAATGGAATATAGTTTGTAAAGATTCTTCATAATCCAATCCCTTGAGTGATATCATATAAAACTCTATCACCAACTAAATTAAGATCAGAGAACAATGAAGATAATGTAATAATAGTTACTTGAATAGTACCTTCAGCTCCTGGAATAGGAATGAAGTTATTAGCTGTGATAGCTACATTAGTAATGTTAAATAAATAATTTGAATTAGCTCAAGTTGGTTTTACTACACCAATTAAAGATAATGAGGCAAATACACAAACATACAATGTACAAGTACATAAAGCATTAAAACAAATGATAGCTAAATTTAATTTTCATTCCTTCAATTCTTTGGTAAATCTCTTTTTAAATGCATTATCAACTTTATATTTTTGTAAGATTTCTTCTTTTGTTAAATACTTTCTTCCTAATTTTCTTAGGATAAAGTTTGATAACATTGAAATTCAAACATGAACTTTATTAGAGTGGCCTACTGTTAAGAAGAAAGATAGGATAATAAAGTTAACACATAATCCAGCAAAAACAAATCAATAGATTGTCATTCCTAGTGCAGTTCTAGTTACTGTTCCATAGAAAGCACTAATATAAATAAAACTTGGTATTGTAATTAAAATTTCAGTTACACTAGCAAACACAGTACCAATTAATGAAATAGCATTAGCATCTTCTATATCCGCTCCCCGAGATTTCATTCAATAGATCACATATGGTTCACTTCCAGTAGCAAATGGTGTAATTGTATTAATAGTAATTATCTTTAAAAATAAAAAGAAGTATTCTTGACCTGATATCTCTAAACCTAATCTTCTCATTCTAGGTTTTAAATACACCATAGTACTTAAATACTTAGTTACTGGAAACATTAAAAGTACAACAACTAATAAAGCAAAAGCATTATTTCTTTTAATTTCTCTGCCAATACATGAAAAGATATATCCAATATCAATCTTTAGAAATATAAATGTCATTATCAATACAGATAAGAACACAATGCCACTAATAGTCATTATAGTAATTTTCTTAGGATTAAAGAACTTAGCTGTATTTATTTTATTAATAAATATTTTTCTACGCTTCATAATGTACTAATTTTATCAAATAAAATTAAGTATTTCATATATATGAAGTTAATTGCCCCTAAATTGATATTGAAAACCAATTGTGTATAATAATATAAATATGCACAATTATATTGAAGAAAACAAATTAATTTTTATTCAACAACCTTTTAATGAACTCATAGCTTATATGAGTGGTAGATTTGAATTAACCGAATGTGAATGGTTATTTTGATGATGCAGTAGAATAATTCGTTATACAAACCATTTTAAGAACACTAAACAATACCAACAATGAATTAATGATGGAATGAAACTGAATCATTTAAGTAAATTATCTATAAGTCTTATTGAGAATAATTTAATTGATATTGATTGTGCTCTAGTACTAGGTTTTGTAATTGCAGATAAAGAAAACCATAATTTTAAAAAGGAATTATGTGAAGCAAGTGCCAAACTTAGTAGCGATCCTCATTTAGTTTATAATGAATTGATGTTTAACACAATTACATTTATCAAATCAAATTGACCTGATACATTCTATAAAAAACATAAAAAGGACTTTGATGATTTTCTAAATAAAAAGAAAATCTCAAAAAGAATTTATTCTTATTATGATTTCATTATCCAAGCTGAATTTACCTTATCATCATTTGAAAATAAGATAGCAAGTATTTTAAAATCTAAAACTTCATTCGATCGTATCAATAGATTATGAACACTTTATAACAATAGTTTGGATATGTTTACTAAATATGGATTTGTATTAGCTAATCAACCTCAATGTAAATTATCATATAATGAAATATGCAAGAAAACTATGGCTAAGTTTGAATCACAAACAGTACCTAAAGATTTTATTAAGACAATGGCATATATTACAGATCCTAATAATGAATGAGAATTAGATGAAAAACAATTATTAGAAAGAGAATTTATTCTATCTCAGTTAATGAATAATTTCTTTGATTCAATAAATAATGAATGAAATTATGTGGTTAAAATCTCCCATCTACTATAGAATTAAAGAAAGAGGTCATTATGATTATTAGAGAAAGACTTAAAAACGTAAACTGAGAACCATTAGATTTATTCCACAATAAAATTCAAAAATATATTAAGAAGAATATGAATAAAATCTTATTTGCAGCTGATGAACTAACATCAGTAGATAAACAGATATTAAACAATAAAGCAAGTGCAATGGCTAGTGAAGAATCATTCTGAATGAATCAATGTCAACAATATGCTAAATACATGCCATCAATTGACTTCAATACTTTATATGATATGTACTACATCATTTGTTTAGGCGCTGAAGTAAATTATGGTAAATGTAAGGATTTATTATCAGAACTAATAGAAGCACATGTTGCTATTAGAACTTATGTTGATGATAACTTTAGTGATATCATTTTAAGAACTATTGATGATTCTAATCAACAAGAATAGTATTAAGACCTATTTATAATTTCATAAGCAGTAAGAAGATATCTTACATTATTTTGTTGTGCTTCACTCAGACCTGAAGCTTTAATAAAATCACTCTTTAAATTGGTTGTTAAATGAAACTCATTAGCAATAACATCTCTAAATAATAAGTATTTATACTTATGTGGTTTAAATTCATAGACAAAAAGGTTCACCCATAATTCATTAATTTGACCATTAAAAGGTCTTATATCATAATTAAGAATTCTCAGCTTCTTAGTTAAAATACAAGCAATTATTTTGTCATATATGCCAAAACTAAATGTAGATCCAATTGTAACCTTATAAGTATTTATACTTAGGAATGAAAATTGATTGCATTCCATCAAATATCCAAAAAGTTCTAAGGATGAATTTGGGATATTAGCTATAAAATCTGTTAAACCAGTTCTAAAGAAAGCGCTTCATCTAATAACAAAGCTGCTATTGTTTTCATTATCATCAGTGTCTTGTGATTCAATACTAAACAATTTAATATCAGATTCTGTGAAAGCTCCACCATGAATAACATTATTTTTTACTCAAACATCATCATTCTTATTTGATATATCTTTGATTCTAAAGATTTTTACATTAGAGTTGGCAAATGCTCCTGGATGAATAGATATTGATTTAGATGCTACTTGAACAGTTGTATATAAAACATTGCAACTCATAAAACAATTAGATGAGAAAATAATTGATTTAGTTGCCGAACCAAAATCTATCTTAATGGTTTGTATCTTAGAGAATACAAATGGATTATAAAAGTCTCTAGCAATTACAATACAATCTGCATAAGCATTGCTTAATTGATATGCAATATATAGTGGATTATCAGTTAATCTATTAGCTATAGTTAAAGCAGTTAATCTGATCTGATTATTACCAAAACTTTCTTGGATACATAAAAGGTTAGATATCACTTTTAATTCTCTATTGTTTTTATTTACTCTAATGTCTCAAACATTAATCCAAGCAATACCATAATCTTTTGGCGATATTAATGAGATATATTCTGGTAATGTAATATGAGCTAAACTTACTGGAATATTATCAAATGCATTATAGGTAATCATTGAATAACCAACAAAGTCTATTTCATCTAAGAATTCTTTATTTTCCCATTTCATTCCTTTAGTAAAGTTGAAGGTAGTTTTTTCTTTATCTAATACTTCTTCACCATTAATGATTTCATTTGATGATCTCTGTATTGTAGTTATAGGATTAGATTGTATTAATGATAATGATACTAATGGAATAGAACAAGTTAATAATGATATTAATAATTTAACTAATTTCATAATTATCTCTAATTATTATTTGAAAGATATTAACACAACCATTTCTTTTTTATGTTTTTGTATTTGTAATCAATAGCATCTTCATCCATATATGCAACATTCTTAATTTGTTCCTCACTTAATCCTGAAGATTCAATATCTTGCTTTTTCATATCAGTAATTAATGAGAAGAATTTAGTGTTTATATTAGCAAGCAGTTTGTAGTTGGTAGAACTATTTAAGATACCATATTTACAAAGTATTATTAGTTTCAATGCATTATAATCACCTTCTAAGATTCCTTTAGAATCTTTTCAGATTAACATTTCTCTGCATTTTAAATAAAAGTCTAAATTGTCATAATGTTGAGTTAATAATTCTTGAGCTTGGAAAGTTTGTGTTTCAATATTAACTATTCTTAATCTCTTGCAATCTCCAAACATCTTACCTACATGTAAATTATTTCTGTAATCCGTTATTTTAAATAAATAAAGCAATGATTCATTAAAAGCATCATCTCCAATATGTACATAATCACCATTCTTATCTTTAGCTACGTTACGTTCTAAATAAAACTCCATTAAACCTGATTGTTCAAATGCACCTTTATTAATTGCAATGCTAAAGTCTCATGACTTGTGATACTTTTCATAGTAATCCATAGCATACATTTTAAATACTCTAATATTAGATCTTTTGAAAGCATATTCATCTATTGAGAATCCTGAACATACTATCACTGAGACTGGATAGAACTTATAGCAGTCTTGGAATGCATATTTCCCAATTCTTAAAGGAACATTAGCTATCTTATAATCAATAATCATAAATTCTACATAAGTAAATAATCTTGGATCATAAAAGTTATTAGCAATTTTTAATTCTTTAGTGAATCCATAAGCTAAATCTCTATCTATAACAATATTGCATTTCTTTCTTCTGTTAGCAATTGTTAATACCACATTGTATTCACGATGTTTATCACGATATTTAGCTACTAATAGATTATTTCTTACTCTTAATTTATAATTTCATATATTTACTCTAATGTTTTCAACATTAATTCATTTGATTGCTTCATTGCTTTGTAAATCTACAACTACATCTTCAGGGAAATCAATATATGTCAACATATATTTCAAATCATCAAATGCATCTGTTGCTATAATCTTGTATTGTTTTAAATCATCTTGCTCTAAACAAGTTTTTTTAAATCATATATTTCCTTCATTAAAATTTTCTGTTACTTTTTCTTTGGTTAAGGTTATTTCTGACCTAGCTTCTTTTGAAGAGAAATTAACTACAGGATTTAAAGCATCATTCATAGCATTAATTCCTAATGGAAGAAATGCGTTAGGTATCATCATTAAATAAGGTAAAATCTTTCTTAATATCATATTATCTCCTTTTTATTGTTGGGTATTTCATAGAGGGTGGATATAAGCATCTATGTCATCTACATATTCCACATCATCTATTTGTAATTCTGTTAATCCAGATTCATCTACAAATGAATCTTCTAAATTAGTTACTAATCTAAAATGTTCAGCACCAATATTAGCAAATAGGTTATCATTTATTAAGTCATAATCAACCTCATTGATTAAAAACTTAATTTGTAGTCCTGTGTATCAAGAACCAAATAATCCATCAACATCATCCTGCTTAAATGAATTACCAATAATAACAATCCATACATAATGGAAATCATTGATATCATATAACTTAGTTAACTTTAAGAAGTTTCCATCAATGAAAACATATCTTAAATGATAACAATCATTAAATATTGATTCAGTTGATATATCACATTTGCTTGCTTTAATAGAAAATGATCTTATCTTAGAATTAATAAATGCATTTTTAAATATAAGAATCTGTTCTGGCCTATTTAGGAGTGTTGATTTGAGATTAATATTAAATCTGAAAAGAGATGATTCACAAAATGCATAAGATTGCACTATAACACCAGCTACATCTTTTTGCCGTTGTAATAATAAAGACATAAATAGATATCTATGATCCTTTATTACAAATGAATTTAATTTAGTAAAAGCAAAAGCAGCTTTACCGATATAAACATTACATGTATTAATCCTTATCTCACCATCTAGCTTATCACAATTTAAAAAAGACCTTTTTCCAAACCTTACTAGAGTTCATCTCATAAGTGATTGAAAATCAATTTTAATTGAAATGATATTTCTAAATATTTCAGCATCATAAAAATCAGCTGATATGTATAGAAAATAATCTTCATATTCAAAATAATCTTCATTGATAAATAACACATGCTTAAATGTTCTATCAGCAATGGTTATGATTTGTGTGATGTCATGATCTAAATGTTGTGATCTATATCTTGTGATTAATAGGTTTGCATTAATTAATAAATCTTCATTTTCATCTTTAACCTTAATAGCGAGAACTTGACGTCATTTAATTGCATAAACACTTCTATAGTATTTGTTTTTCTTTCCTTGTTTCACAAAAATTGTATTATTTGGTAATTCTACATAAGTTAATGGATGATTAATGTAATCAAAAGCATCATAACTGATAAATTGATATTCTTCTAAATCATTAGCACTGATATATTCTTTTAAATACCATGGACCACCATATCAGAAATTATGCTTAACTATTTCTCAAGTTAAAACATGAGATCTAGTTTCTACTTTATCTCATCCATTCATTCTTGATAGTTGAATTGTATTTGGTTGAAAATAATGCATACAAGGAATGACAATACATAAAGGTATTATCAAACTTGATAACATTCTAAGATGATACATAATGCTCACTTTCTTTCTAGCTTACTTATGAGCAAACAAAGAACTTTAATTTATATTATTCTTTAATCCAATTCAAGCAAAACCAAAATTTGATTTTGTTAAGTCATCGATAGGTTGTTCTACCTTATTGGCCACATCAGTTGCATTGATAGTAAATGCATCTAGCATAGTTTGAGAGTCAAAGTATTGATTCGGTGTTTCAATATAATCATATAGTTGTTTTAGTGGTGTAGTATAGTTTACACTATCAAAGTTTTCAAACACCATTGATTCTTCTGGTTTATCACTAGCATTAAAATTAAGACACAAATCATTAATTAACCCATAAGCTTTGGATAAATTGTTGCCACTTAATGTTTTATTAAATACCATCATATCTAATGCCATTACATTATCTGTTGGTCTAACAATGTGAAATGATCCATCTGGGATATTTGCTTCATTATCTCCACCTGATGCTGCATAGATAGCATCACCATTAAACATAAATCCACCCTTAACTGTTTCTTGAGCTACTGAATTTAATACTGTAGTTGAATCAGAATTAAATTTGATAGGTAAATCTCCTAGTCTATTAATTTGGTTGCTAAGAATATCATATGTGTTAGTTAAATCATTAATTGTAGATCCTTGAGGAGGATTGACATTATGATTTGTTTTATCTTGGATTACTCTAGGAATACTATAAATAGTTCTAGCATCATCCAGACTAATTAATTGAGGACGATGGTTAGCTGTATGGAATCTTGGTTCATCAACAATAGCTGCCATAGTTTGTTCTCAAGTTACATTACTTGCTAGTGCAGGTATTTCACTACCTCTATAAGCAAATACTAAGTCTTGTAAGAAATATGGTACACCATAGTTTAATAGATTATCATCAGGATCACCAATATGACCATTACCATCTAAATCATAAGATTTTAAAACGTTTTGAACAGTTGGAGTAAATAATGTTAAGGCGGTGGTTGCATCATTGATGCCACTAATACCAAATCTAGTTCAATCTAATTTTTGAATAATCCCTTCTTTAGCTCAATTAACCACCTCATAAGTAGTTGTATTAGCTATATCGGCACTATTACCTTTAATTAATTTCTTAGCACCTTCTACATTTTCAAAGCTATCAAATGAAACACCATATTTAGATTCTAATTGGTTTTCTACATCTTTAGACATATATGATTGGTAGTTAGCTAAAACAAAATCTCTTTTACCTAAAGTCAAGCTCACTGTAATTAATGATACAGGAACTGCGATAGCACCTAAGATTGCAGCGCCGATTCAATACTTCTTAGTCTTTTCTGTGAATATCTTTATCTTTTTCATGAGCTTACCTCACTTGCACTAGTTTTCATCACACTAGTTAGTTGATTAATCTTTTGCTTTTTAGATTTTCTTCAGCCAACATATGATTTGATACTAATAACCAAAATAAAGATCACAATTAATAATGAACCAAAAGCTACTGCTCAAGCTTTGATTCCTTTTGTCATTAAATACATTTCAGTTGAGATAGTAGTTACTCTACCTCTAACTAAGTTTGTAATAATAAAATCATCAAAAGACATTACAATCACTAAAGCACATGCACTAATTAACGATGGTAATAAATACGGCACTACAATGTTGAAGAATGTTTTAAATGAGCTATATCCTAAATCTTTTGATGCATTAATTAAATTTGGTTTAAACTTTTGCATTCTAGGATAGATTGAAATAATTGCATAAGGAGTGCAGAATGAGATGTGAGAAAGAATAATAGTAAAGAACCCTAACTGCATCCCTAGTGCTATTCAAGTACTAGCAAATAATAAAGCTAAACTTACTGCTGTAATAATTTCAGGATTAACTAAACTTATTTTGCTAATACCATTATTAATCTTTTCAAAACTCTTTTTATTATTTCAAACTGAATAACAAGTTATAGTAGCAATAATAACTGATATTGGTGTCACTATACTTATGATAATCACAGTATTCATAAGACCATTTAAGAATTCATTATCCTTAAATAAACTTAAATAATTTTCAAACCCTCAACCACTTGGATCTGTAACAATGTTTCCCTTAGGACTTGGATCTACAAATGATCACACTACAAGGAAGATCAGTGGAATGTAAATAAGAAGCAACAATATAGCAATGTATGACTTCTTAAATCAGAATCATACCTTACTCATTTGTCATCTCCTTTCTTGTTTTGTATTTCACCAAAGCATTTCATGCTTTTGGTGTTAATGCTATAATACCATAAACCACAAACATTACAAGAGAAACCACCACACTTAATACACAAGTACGTGCAAGAGCAATATCACTATCACTAGCTTGTTGTCCTTGACTCATAATAATATCCCCAATTAAAGAACCATCTGGGTTATTATTTAAGAATTGTGGAATAGCTACCACACTCATAGCTGGTAATAATACTAAACTAATTCCAGATAATAAAGCATATTTACAATATGGTACAACCACTTTAAAGAATGTATAGAAACCACTTCTACCTAAATCTCTTGATGCATTAATTAGGTTTTGAGGTAGTTGTTCTAAAGTATTGTATAAAGGCATCATCATAAAAGGAATGTAGAAATAGACAATCCCAATTACAGTATAAACATCTCCATATGTACTATTAATAGCTCCATTAACTTTATCAAAGAATAGTTTTAAAGATACTAAAACAATCATTGATCCTAATCACATTGGCATTGTTACTAAGGTAAATACCATCTTTTTTAATCTTTTACTTTTAGCCTGGCATAAGAAGTAGCAGAAAGGGAATGAGATTAATAAACAGATAATGGTTGATATTAATGCTAGTAGTAATGATTTTCCTATCTTTTCTCAAATTGTAGAATTAACAATTTCTCAATTATCTTTTACACTATAACCTTGAGCTGGAATTAGAGTAATAACTACAATTCAAATTAATGGTACTATAACCATAAAGATTGATAATAAAAGAAATGGGATTCAAAGACTTGTTTTCTTTCAATCTATTTTCTTTTTAAAACCAGATGTATTGATTGGTTTAGTAGAGCTAATAAGTGAATTATTTGTACTCATTATTTTCTACCTCTAATTAAGTGGATATCTTCACAATCTCACTTCAATCCAATTGTTGTACCTGGAATAACTTTATCAACACCTTCAACTAAGATTGTTTGTTTATCTAATTTACATTTGATATCTCATAACAAACCACGATATTCACATGATTCAACTTGAACATTTAAAAAACCTTTATTAGCTTCCACTACATCAAAGTCTTCAGGACGAATCATTACTGTTACTTTAGATTTATCTTTAAACTTATATAATTGTTCTACCTTTTGATTTAAACCAAGGAATTTCACTTTGTGGTTGTTTTGGTATTCACCATCAAAAAAGTTTGCTCTACCAATGAATTTAGCCACTCATTTGTTTTCTGGATAATCATAGATTTGTTGTGGAGTACCAACTTGTTCAATTTGTCCTTGCGACATAACTACAACTTTATCTGATAACATTAAGGCTTCTTCTTGGTCATGTGTTACTAAAATGAAAGTTAACTTTAATTCTTTATGTAGTCTCTTCATTTCTTTTTGCATTTGGGTTCTAACTTTTGCATCAAGAGCAGATAATGGTTCATCCAATAAAATGATTTCAGGTTCAATTACAATCGCTCTAGCTAAAGCAACACGTTGTTGCATCCCACCAGATAGTTCATGAGGCATATTAGTTTCTTTACCCTTTAATCCAACTAATTCAATTACTCTCTTAGTTCTTTGTTCTATTTCTGGTTTAGTTAATTTTCTACTAGCTGTATTCTTTAAATACTTTTCCTTTTGGTGGATTGGGTAATTTTGTCAGTAAGAAATATCAAAGTCTAGATTGTTGTATTTATCTTTTAATGTATCGTACTTTTGATCTAGAAAACATTTAGCACTATAAATCTTAGTAATTCTAATGATTTCTTTTTCAATGTCATTCAT
>RCNI01001031.1_pt1 | contig 15920 bp, 14 predicted proteins | sample 2041151 | NCBI WGS metagenome assembly RCNI01 (sample SAMN09708214, study PRJNA481090) | feces metagenome | isolation source: feces | place: Antarctica: Albino Rookery | reverse complement strand
TCCTTCTGTCATTTGTACTCTGTGTACAGGTTTCTTTTCTCTTGCCATAGTAAAAGGCCTCCTTATGATAAAATATTTTATCATAGAAGGCCCTTCATAACATCATTTACAGAAAAAGCTTCGCACTCTCTCTAAACTCTCTAAATAAATACTAATTATTGTCATTTGATTGTCACCAGACATAAAAAGAGCCAAGAAAGCCCGTAAAATAGGCATTTCTTGGCTCTAATATATTATTCAAATTCTATCGTCGCCGGTGGTTTCCCCGTGCAATCGTACATTACGCGATTAACGTGTTTCACCTCATTTACAATCCTGCTCGTTGTCTTTCCTATAACCTCCCACGGAATTTCTGCACTCTCCGCAGTCATAAAGTCCGTAGTTGTTACTGCTCTCAATGCCACTGCATAATCATAGGTTCTCTCATCACCCATAACACCTACAGAGCGCATATTGGTAAGACCTGCAAAATACTGTCCGATTTCCTTATCCAATCCGGCTTTCTTGATTTCCTCACGCCAGATAGCATCTGCTTCCTGAACCATTTTTACTTTCTCAGCAGTAACTTCACCGATGATACGGATACCAAGTCCCGGTCCTGGGAATGGCTGTCTGAACACAAGATATTCCGGAATACCAAGTTCTAGACCTGCCTTACGCACTTCATCTTTAAACAAATCGCGTAATGGCTCAATGATTTCCTTAAAGTCAACGTACTCTGGCAGACCTCCTACATTATGATGTGATTTAATAACGGTGGACTCACCACCAACACCACTTTCTACTACGTCAGGATAAATAGTTCCCTGTACTAAGAAATCAACGGTTCCGATTTTCTTTGCTTCTTCTTCGAAGACACGAATAAATTCTTCACCAATAATTTTACGTTTCTGTTCCGGTTCTTCCACACCTTTTAATTTTGCATAGAAACGTTCCTGTGCATTTACACGGATGAAGTTCAAATCGTACTGTCCCTTTTGTCCGAATACTGCCTCTACCTCATCACCTTCATCTTTACGAAGAAGTCCGTGGTCTACAAACACGCAGGTAAGCTGATTTCCCACTGCTTTTGAAAGCATAACAGCTGCAACAGAGGAATCCACACCACCAGAAAGAGCGCAGAGAACCTTTCCATTTCCTACTTTCTTACGAATTGCCTGAATAGACTCTTCCACAAAGGAATCCATTTTCCAGTCACCGGAACACTGGCATACATTATAAACAAAGTTAGAAAGCATCTGCTTTCCTTCCTGTGTATGAAGCACTTCCGGATGGAACTGTGTTGCATATAAATTCTTTTCTGTATTTTCAACTGCTGCAACCGGGCAGTCTGCTGTATAAGCACTGATTTCGAATCCCGGAGCAATCTGAGAAATATAGTCATTATGACTCATCCAACAAATGGTTTTCTCTGATACATTTTCAAAAAGCTTGGATTTCTGATCAACAGTCACTTCGATTTTACCATATTCTCTGACAGGTGCTTTCTCAACCTTTCCGCCCAGAAGGTGCATCATAAGCTGAGAACCATAGCAAATTCCTAAAATCGGAATACCAAGCTCGAATATTTCCTTTGTATAAGTAGGAGAATTCTGCAGATAAACGCTGTTTGGTCCACCTGTAAAAATAATACCCTTTGGCTGCATTGCTTTAATTTTTTCAATATCTGTTTTATAAGAATATATTTCGCAGTAAACATTACATTCACGCACGCGTCTTGCGATTAACTGATTATACTGTCCACCGAAATCAAGAACGATGACTACTTCGTTTTTCACGCTTTTTCCTCCTAACACTCTATATATGAAATATTTTATCAAGAATGGTTTCTATTATAGAATAGACTGTGATGATTTACAAGAAAAATTTCGCTAATATTTTTTCCAGGGAACAAAATTATCTTATCATTTCCATTATGCGCCTGAATAATCCCACTGCAATACTCCAGTATTTTCTTTCCCATTATCCTCTGCCACCATTTCTTATAAAATAACAAAGATGCCAGTCATAAAGACCGACATCTTCAAGAACTATTTACTCCTACAATCCTCCCCAAGGGTTACTTTTTCTCTTTTTTACCGTTTTTACAATGGATTTACATGCACCATGCAATGTTTCACCAATGGAAACTCCGCCTCCACCTTATCATGAACAACCTGTGCAATTTCATGCCCTTCTCTTAAGCTGATATCCCCATCTGCTAAAATCTCAATATCCACATACATCTTTGCTCCAAACAATCTGGTTCGCAGTACGTCCACTTTTAAAACTCCCGGCTGTTCTTTAATTAACCGTCGCATTTTTTCTTCTGTTTCTTCATCGCAGGATTTATCTACCATTTTATCAACAGCATCTTTGAAAATATCATAAGCTGCTTTCACAATGAAAATACAGATAATTACACTGGCAATGGGATCCAATACCGGAAATCCCAGACGTGCTCCTCCAATACCAATCAGTGCACCTACTGAGGACAGTGCATCGGAGCGGTGATGCCATGCATCTGCCATCAAAGCACCGGAATTTATCTTCTTTGCAGCATTTCTGGTAAACCAGAACATAGCCTCTTTCACTACAATAGACGCAATAGCTGCAATAAGAGCAATCATTCCCGGAATTTCAGCCTTACCTGCCGTTCCATCAATAATTTTATTTATACCACCAATACCGATGCCGATACCTGTGGCAAACAGAACAACTGCTAATAAAATAGCTGCCACACATTCCAGCCTGTCATGACCGTATTGATGATCATCATCAGATTTCCTGCTGGCAATATTAATTCCCAACATCACAATAATTGTACTGAATACATCAGAAGCAGAATGAACTGCATCAGAAATCATTGCTCCGGAATGTCCCAGAATACCTGCTATCAATTTAAAAATAGAAAGGATAACATTCCATACAATACTGACTACAGATACTCGCATTGCTGTCTTTTTTTCCTGTTCCATATTCTCATTCCTTCCAAAATTTTTATTCTTTCTATCTTAGCACTTTTCCAATATCATGTCATGTACTTTTTAAAAAATTTAGAAAAACCTTCTTGGGTGAGATATTTCACCAAAGAAGGCTTCCTGTTACTTTTATATTTTCTTATTTCTTCTGACTTTCTGCCAAAAACTCTTTCACCACATCTTTTATAATTGCTTTCTCCTCTTTATCCAATAAATGTGCATAACGGCTGTCTGTGGCTGCTGTTTCCAAAATCCCCTGCTCAATTTGTTTTAAAACCTCATCTTTTTTAAAATTTTCCTCCGGTTTTACCGTTTTCTTTGGATAATCTGCTTTTACAGGCTCCTTGCAGTGGTTTTCCACATAATCCAACAGGTTCGTTTCAATTTCTTCTTCATGATATCCTGTTCCCGTCAGTATTTTTAATCCCAAAAGCACAATTCCAAGCCCAACGGTGGTAAATACCGTAAGGCTCATGGCAGGAAGTTCTACATTCAGCAGAAAAAGCCTTACTACTTTATCACGACCTTCTCCCAGCAAAAAGAACTGTGCTCCTGCAAATAAAAATGAGAGGCATAAAGTAATCCAGGAAATGCCCTTTATCTGGTGCATACTCCATAGTCCTATCTTTCGTCCTCTCATTCGTTTCATTACATAAACTGCAGGGTTATGTATCTGTATATTATCTTTTAACAGATTTTGATGTTCCGCAATAAAATTTGCTGTCCATTTCTCTTTTGCTTGTGCCGGATTTTTCGACTCCTTCAATACTCTTTTGTTACTTGTGTAAATTGCCAGCATACTTACTATGCTGAAAAGCCCCATAAGGCATGTCCCATAATAAAAAATCAGGTACTCCATAGCTCCTCCTCATTTTCGGCACACAGATATTTTATATCCTGCGGCCCTTTTCTCTATGAACTCTATTATATAGCACCTGTCCCTTTTTGGAAACAAAATTCGCTCGACAAATCCCCGTCAAAAATGACAGTTTATGCAGATAGCTGTTTTACAGTCTTTCCATCATACTGCTTACAAGGTTTACGGTATGGCGAATTGCCTGTCTTTCAAATGTAGGATAATCTACGTGTGCGCTGTCATCTGCCTTATCGGAAATAGCACGGATTACCAGATACGGAATTTTGTTTAAATATGCAGCCTGTCCAATGGCAGCCCCTTCCATTTCCGTACAGTATGCCTGTGTGTTTTCAATAATTCTTTCTTTTGTTTCTTTATCTGCCACAAACTGGTCGCCACTGGCAACACGTCCTTCAAACACCTGAATATCAGGATTAACCTGCTGGCATACTTCCTTTGCCAGCTTTCTCAATGTTTCATCTGCCAAAAATGCCAGTGTTTCCATACGTGGTATCTGTCCTAATGGGTATCCGAATTCTCTTGCGTCTACATCATGCTGCATGGTATCTGTAGACAGCACAATATCTCCGATATTAATTTCCGCCTTTAAAGAACCTGCTATTCCTGTATTGATAACGGCCTCAACCTGAAATTCATCTGCTAAAATCTGTGTACAGATACCTGCATTTACCTTACCGATACCGGAGCGAACCACAACAGCTGTCTGTCCTTTCAAATTGCCTTTTACAAACTTCATTCCTGCCTTTTCCACAATTACTGTATCTGTCATTTTTTCTTTCAACAGTTCTACTTCTTCTTCCATAGCACCGATAATTCCAATGATCTTCATAACTTTTTCACCTTTCCTGTAAAATAATGTTCTCTGCCTTTCACTTTAACATAATCTTTCCTCTGGTGCTAGTTGTTTCTTTGTCTTTACGTTTTTTTTCAATCATGCTATAATTCACACAAACGAAACAAAGGAGGATTTTTAAATGGCTGTATATAAAACAAAAGGCGTATGTGCACGTTCTATTGAATTTGAAGTTGAAGGTGACGTTGTAAAATCTGTAAAATTCAACGGTGGCTGCAACGGTAATACTCAGGGTATTGCAAGTCTTGTTCAGGGAATGAAAGTAGATGATGTTATCCAGAGATTAAAAGGAACTGACTGCAATGGCAGAGGAACTTCATGTCCAGACCAGCTGGCAAAAGCTTTAGAAGAAGCCAGAGCTTAATCATTTCAAATATTTAAAATCAGGCATAAGGAATATTTCTGCATTTTCAGCACAGCTTATATCAAAGTGCAGAGTTATTCCAATATGCCATGCCAATTCTTTAATTTCCCCATGGCACTTCTTCTGCTGTAATTTTTCCCGAATATTTATTTACAAGATACCTCAATCCAAAGTCAGTGATAGTCCCCTCATCTGTCTCATATATTTTATAAAAGTTAAACATATAAGACTCTCCATCATCTGACATTCTATCGTAAACCACTTCAATGGTATAAGGGACGTTTTCCTGTTCATGGTAAGTACCTGTACCTGTTTCCAGAACAGCGTAAAAATTCCCTTTTGCATTATATTGAGGAGTACTGGATGAATAGGAGAGGGAAAGCACTTCATCATAGAGATATTGATAAGCGCCTTCTACTGTTTCATAAACTCCGCTCCACTCCTGCTTCTCGCTTTCTTCAACTTCTTCCACTTTTTCTTCCTGCTTCTCTGTATACTGATATGTTGGCACATCCCACATAGAAATACTCCGAAGAAAATGATTTCCGAAAAATCCCATAGCTGCCACAGTAAATATTCCCAATAAAATACAGCCACCCCTAATACTTCTATCAGGATACCTCACTCGATATCGCTTTAGATTTCCTATACCAATACACCAAATATACACAGCTCCTATAAATAACAGCAGCATTTTACCCTTTTCAAAAAAATCATAATAAAAATATCCATATTCTTTTAAAATAATTCTGGCAGCTGTGTAAGACAGCACACATATTACATATAATATAAGAAAAATTTTAGACCATTTCCGTTTTTTCAATATTTTCACCTCTAAAATCCCATGACCTTTATCTTTCCGTATTCTCCGTCAAAGCCCGGAGTACACTGTACCTCACCTTTTCTAATATGTGAAATTCCTTCCGCAATATTTTCTCCAAGCTGCGCCTTAATATCTTCTAAGGGGACTTCTCTTAAAATTTCGAACTCTGTACCAAGCTTTAATAAAGCCTGCTGATATTTCTCGAAAACTCTTTTAGAAGCGGTGGAATACCCCATGTCTTCTGCAATAATTTCCATTAAAGGAAGTAGTTTTTCAAAAGTCTTTGCCTCCGCTTTCACATATCCTTCCTCTTTATCTGCCAGTTCTTCTATCCTGTGCAGTACGCCTACTGTCAGTTTCTTCCCACACACAGGACATCTTCCGCCCCAATCCTTTGTTTGCCCAGGCGTAAAACATACTTGACACTTTCTATGACCGTCAAGATAATATTTCCCTTCTTCCGGGTAAAATTCTATCGTTCCATGAAGTCCTTCTCCTGTCTGAATTGCTTTTTCCAAACTATCATAGGACATCTCTATTTCCATTAAATTTGCCTCCCGCCCAAGTTTTGACGGAGAATGTGCATCAGAATTGGAAATAAGCTGCATATTTTCAAGAGCAGGAACTCTCCAGTTCATGGCAGGATCAGAGGATAATCCTGTCTCCACGGCATGAATATAAGGTGTGAGTTCTTCAAAGCATTCTTCCGGAGATGGAAATGCAGAAAAGGCTCCCATCATAGAAAAATGCGGTGTCCAGATATGTGCCGGCACATAAATTCCCTTTGCTGTTGTCTCAAGAAGCATTTCCAACAAATCTTTGCAAGGCAAACCTAAAATAGGACGTCCGTCAGAATGAAGATTTCCGATTTTTTCTAATCTTTTCGCTAGTTTTTGTGCTTCCTCTAAACCGGGAAGAATAAGCAGACTGTGAACTCGTCTTGTTTTTCCGTCTTTTTTATAAATAGAACTGATTTCTCCCGTAACTGCAAATCTGGGTGTTATGGTTTCCGGCACAAATCCATCTGAAATCCGATATTCTTTTTTCAGGCGATAAAGTCCATCTTCTGCAGGTTCCAACTTTTCCCGCATTTCCTCTTGCCATACAGGATGGGTAAAATCTCCTGTTCCCAAAATATGTATTCCTTTTTTTCGCGCCCACATTTCCAGATGCTCCAAATCGCAATCTTTGCTGGTTGCTCTGGAAAATCTGGAATGTATATGCAAATCTGATATCAACATAATTTTCTCCTCAATACTTGCTTTTCCCTTACAGTGACTTTATACTTAATAGTATGATAACAATTATAGTATCAAAATGGAGGCATTACAACTATGGACAATCGTTCTTCAGCAACTCTCATGACAAGCGGTCCTATTTGGAAGAAAATCATTGCATTTGCCGTCCCCCTGTTTTTCGGTAATTTATTCCAACAGCTTTATAATACTGCCGATTCATTAATTGTAGGAAACTATCTAGGAAGCAGTGCCCTGGCAGCCGTAAGCTCATCTGGGAACTTAATTTTCCTCATGGTAGGATTTTTCAATGGTATTGCCATTGGTGCCGGTGTTGTCGTTGCAAAATATTTCGGTGCAAAGAAATTTGATTTGGTTCAAAGAGCCATTCACACCATCGTAGCTCTCGGTCTTGTATCAGGCATTCTACTGACTATCGTAGGTGTAGTTGCCGCACCCCAGATTTTAGTGCTGATGGGAACACCTTCCGATGTTCTGCCAAACTCTGTAACTTATTTCCGCATTTATTTTTGTGGCTCTTTGGCATTTGTTATGTATAACTTCCTTGTAGGAATTCTTCAGTCTGTAGGAGACAGTAAGCACCCTTTAATTTATTTAATTATATCTTCTATTATTAACATTGTGCTGGATTTAATTCTCGTGGCAGGATTTGGTATGGGTGTAGGCGCTGCTGCTTTTGCCACAGTAATTTCCCAGTTCATCAGTGCTCTCTTATGTCTGCTGCAGCTTTTAAAAAGTCCGGAAGAATACAAAATACATCCTTCCCGCATTCGTATGGACTGGCTAATGATTCGCCAGATTATTTCAAATGGTCTGCCTGCGGGACTGCAAAATTCCATTATTTCACTGGCAAACGTAGTAGTTCAGTCTAATATTAACAAGTTCGGACAAATGGCTATGGCAGGCTGTGGCTCTTATTCCAAGGTGGAAGGCTTTGCTTTTCTCCCCATTACCTGCTTTGCCTTGGCACTGACCACCTTTATCAGCCAAAATCTGGGCGCAAAGGAATATCAAAGAGCCAAAAAAGGAGCTGTATTCGGCGTAATCTGCTCCATCACCATGGCAGAGCTGGTAGGTGTTATTATCTACTCTATGGCCCCTGAATTTCTTGCCGCATTTAATGACACTCCACGAGTCATTTCATACGGAACAACTCAGGCTCATATTGGTGCTTTATTTTATTTCCTTCTTGCATTTTCCCACTGCATGGCAGGAATCCTGCGTGGTGCCGGAAAATCAACAATTCCCATGTTTGTTATGCTGGTATGCTGGTGTATTATCCGCGTAACATATATTACTATTACAGTTAAATTTATACCTGATATTCGGGTTATTTTCTGGGCTTATCCACTGACATGGACGTTAAGCTCCATTACCTTCCTTATTTATTTCTTAAAATCTGACTGGATACATGGATTGGAGAAGCAAAAAATTAATTAAAAAGAAACCGGAACCCTTTCTCTTACGAGAAGGGGTTCCGGTTTCTTTTTATTCCTGTGTACTTTCTGTTTCTTCTGTATTCTCTGTAGTATCTTCTGATGTTTCTTCTACCTCCGGCTGTTTTAAAGTATAAACGTCGCTATCGGAGAGTGTCACCTTTTTCCATTCTTTTTCATTTACAGTAATTTCTGTTTTTTCTTTCCATTCATCTAAGAGTTTCTGGTAAGCTTCCTGTTTTCTTTCGTTTACAATTTTCTCTTTTTCAGCGTCTGTTGCCTCTCTGTCCAGAACCTGATCCATTCTGACTACATAATAAGCATCTTCGCCTTCTACAACACTTTCATAAATCTGTCCGTCCTGAAGTGTTTTTGCAGCTTCCAGAAGTTTTTCATCTAATAAAGTATCATCAGCGCCAAAAGTAGTGTCTAATGCACTTAAATTTTCATCTACTTCTTTAGCAAGGGTATCTACATCTGCCATAGCAGGATCATCAGATGCCAAAAGCTTATCTAAAAGGCTCTGTGCCTGTGCTTTCTTTTCGTTTTTCTCCTCATCTGTAAGAGCTGTGGTTGTGCCGTCTTCGTTTGTCTTGTCTGCTGTGCTCACTTTACAATAAGTAATGGCACTCTGAGCAGCCTCTGTATCTTCTACATTTGTGTCTACGTCAGCAGTCATTGGCTCATACATTTTATTCTGATAAGTAAACAATATTAAAAGCTGTTCAATATCCGACTGCTGTACAGAAAGTTTTTCAATGGTCTCTTTTGTATTTGCATCCATAAATTTCTTAGCAGCTTCTTCGATACTCTTCTTTTCGTCATCAGAAACAGAGACATCATAATCTGCTGCATGTTCTTTTAACAGCATCATGGACTTTAACTGTTCAAGCATACTGTCTTTTGTCTGCTCACCGTAAGTTTTTCCATCCTCTGTTTTCTGTTCCCACATGCCTGTTGTACCGCCGCCCATCATAGACATATAAGACATCATCTGTACCTGATTCATACGAAGTACCAGATTCCCCGTACCAACTGTCACAGTGTCCTCTTTTCCTGTTAAAAGCGGTTTTGTACCATCTATTTTTTTGCTTCCGCAGCCTGCCAGCGCAGATAACCCCAATACACCTGCTGTTGTAAGACATAACAGCTTTTTCATTGTTCTGTTCATAAGTTCCTCCTGTAAATCCCTTTTATAGGTATAAATATCTTGTTTTATTATAGACGTTTTTTCTTCCACGAGCAAGAATTATTTCAGTATAAGATTTTGAAAATCCATTAAAATATCGTGAAGAATATTCAGCACATCCAAAACCTCTTTTGGTCTTCTCCCCTTTAAAGACACCATAAAATATGGCACTTCATCTAGCTTCATCTTTAAATTATTCTTGTATTTATCCAAAATTTGCGGAAATCCTGCTCCATCAATCTTCGCCCTTTCGAACATGGTAATTTTCACATCTGTACCATTTTGCTTGATTTCCTTAATGTAAGCTTTATGAGCAAGCGCTTTTAAATTAGCAATAGCCAAAAGGTTTTGAACTGCTTTTGGCGGTTCTCCAAACCGATCCATAAGCTCTTCCAGCATATCTTCGCATTCTTCCTCTGACTCAATACCCGCAATCCTCTTGTAAACATCCAGTTTTTGATACTCATTTGGAATATATTTCGGCGGAATAAAAGCATTCACTTCCAAATCAATAGCTGTTTCAAAGTCTTCCTGCTGCTTGAGTCCTTTTTCTTCCCGCACAGCTTCATCCAGCATTTTACAATACAAATCATAACCAACGGCTTGCATATGTCCGTGCTGCTCCGCTCCCAGCAGATTTCCTGCACCACGAATTTCCAAATCTCTCATGGCAATCTTAAATCCGCTTCCCAAATCCGTAAATTCGCGAATAGCATGAAGTCTCTTTTCTGCCACTTCTTTTAACATTTTATTTTTTTTATACATTAAAAACGCATAGGCTGTCCGGTTGGAACGTCCAACCCTTCCTCTTAACTGATAGAGCTGAGAAAGCCCCATCTGATCTGCATCGTGGATAATCATGGTATTGGCATTGGAAATATCCAACCCTGTTTCTATAATGGTTGTGGAAACCAAAACATCAATCTCTCCGTTTATAAAACTGTACATAATTTTTTCCAACTGATGCTCATGCATCTGCCCGTGAGCAAAAGCCACATTGGCTTCGGGAACTAATTTCGCCACACGATTAGTAATTTCATCAATGTCATTAACACGATTATAAACGTAATATACCTGTCCGCCTCTTGCCAGCTCCCTGCTGATTGCCTCACGCACCATTTCCTCATTATATTCCATGACATAAGTCTGAATGGGCATCCTGTCCATAGGCGCTTCCTCCAGCACACTCATATCTCGAATACCAATGAGACTCATGTGTAGCGTTCTTGGAATAGGTGTAGCAGTCAACGTAAGAACATCGATATTTTCTTTCAGCTTTTTGATTTTTTCCTTGTGGGTAACACCAAAGCGCTGCTCCTCATCAATAATCAAAAGCCCTAAATCTTTGAACTTCACATCTTCTGAAAGAACTCTGTGCGTTCCAATGAGAATATCCACCAGACCTTTCTGTGTATCTGCAATGGTTTTTTTCTGCTGTGCCGGTGTACGGAAACGGCATAATAAATCCACTCTTACAGGAAAATCCTTCATTCTCTGTACAAAAGTATTATAATGCTGCTGCGCCAAAATAGTGGTAGGCACAAGGTAAACTACCTGTTTTCCCTCCTGCGCTGCCTTAAAAGCAATACGAATGGCAATCTCCGTCTTTCCGTAACCGACATCACCGCAAATCAGACGGTCCATGATTTTCTTGCTTTCCATGTCCTGTTTAGCAGACTGAATTGCCATAAGCTGGTCATCCGTCTCCTCAAAAGGAAACATTTCCTCAAACTCCCTTTGCCATACGGTATCCGGCTCATATTGAAATCCCTGTGTTGCCTGTCTTGTGGCATACAGACGAACTAAATCCTTGGCAATATTTTTTACAGCACCCCGCACCTTAGTCTTTGTCTTCTTCCACTCCTGCCCTCCCAGCTTATTTAGCTTCGGCGCTCTGGCATTTGCTCCTGCATATTTCTGAAGCATATCCAACTGGTTAGGAAGAATATATAGAGTACTTCCCCCTGCATACTCGATTTTAATATAATCTTTGGCAACTTTATCTATGGTAATCTTCTCGATTCCCTTATAAACCCCAAGTCCATGATTTTCATGAACAACATAATCTCCAATACTAAGCTCACTAAAACTCTGTATCTTCTTTCCACTATATTGAGATTTCTTTCTTTTTTTCTTCTTTTCCTGTCCGAAAATATCAGACTCCGTAATCAACACAAATTTAATCAGAGGATATTCAAATCCTTTCTTTGCATGACCGAAAGCCGTCATTATCTCTCCCGGCTCAATTACCCTATCCATATCCTCTGTATAAAAGCTGTTCAGTTCCTCATTTCGCAAATCCTCTGCCAAACGTGCCGCACGTGTACGGGAACCTGACAATAGCAGCACACGATATCCCTCTTTTTTGAAACGTTTTAAATCCTTTACCAGAAGTTCGAAGCTATTGTTATAAGGACTTACTGATTTTGCCGTAATATAATACTGCTCGGTAATATCCCAATCACCCTTATGCTGCTCAATAGTACAAAGGGAAACACAATTCTTCCGATTTATTTTCTGCTGCATCTGTCTGGCATTGATTAGCAAATCCGTCTGTCCAACCAGCAGATAACCCTTTTCCAACCTGTGCTCCATGCTCTCTCGAAATTCTGTTTCCACAGCCTGTGCCTGCTCCAACAAACGATTCGTCTCATCTAAAAGCACCAGTGTATTTTCCGCATCAAAATAATCCGTAAAAGTTACTACATCTTTATAAAAATACCGAAGAAAATGCTCTGCGGCTGAAAAATCATGAAATTCTGTAAGATTTTCCAATTCCTCTGTCACAGTCTGCTTTAATCTGCCTGCTTCCTCTGTCAAAAAGGCATCCCGAAACTTTTGTACTGCCCCGTCCCTATCCTTTTGGATTTTCTTAATTCCCTTTTTTAAAACCTCATCACTTAAAAGCATCTCTGCTGCAGGATAAATGGTGATTTCCTCCAGATTTTCAATGGAACGCTGGCTTTCTGCATCAAAGCTTCGGATAGAATCAATTTCATCACCCCAAAGTTCAATACGCACAGGATTATCCTCTGTCAGTGGAAAAATATCAATAATTCCCCCTCGAAAAGAAAACTGACCCGGAGCTTCTACCTGTGCATTTTTTTCATATCCCAGACCTAAAAGTTGCTTTTTCAGACTATCCATATCTAAAGGACTATCATTTTGAAAATGCAACACATGTTTCTCTATGACTTCGAGGGGAAGAAGGTAATCCATACAGCCTCCCATACTAGTAATAACCGTAATCCCCTTTTTTTCCATGAGAGCCGCTAAAACCTTCATCCTCTCTTTTGTCAGAAGATTTCCATGTACATCTGCCTGAAAGAAAATCAAATCTTTGGCAGGATAAAGCATCACATCACGATTATAAAGACGATAGTCCTCGTAGAGCTCCTTTGCCTTCAAATCATTTTCTGTGATAATCAGACAGTTGGTGTTCTCCTTCCCTGTCTTTTTTTTCATCGTTTCAAAAAGCCCATACATAATATGGGCTTTTTGAGATTCCACACAGCCTGAAAGCTGTAAAATACCTTTGTTTTTTGGAAGCTTTTGTGTAATTTCTTCAAATTCCTTCAGATTTTCCAAGGGCTGCATGAATACCTGCATGATTTTACTCCTCTTTTTTCTTCTTTCCTGAACCATTATAGTGATTCATTGCTGCATCAATTCCCTTTTCAACAATCATTTCCACCGCATCTGCCGCATCTCGAATAGCAGCATCCACAACTTCCCTCTCTTTCAGAGAAAATCGTCCCAGAACGTAATCAGCCAAATCCCATCCCTTTGGTTTTGCTCCTACGCCTATCTTAATGCGATAAAAATTCTGTGTACCAAGCTGGGCAATAATATTTTTAATTCCATTATGTCCACCGGCACTTCCCTTTTTTCGAATACGGATTTGTCCCGGCTCTAAATCAATATCGTCATAAATCACAATCATTTCCGTTTCCGGATCCATTTTATAATAATCAATAAATTCCCTGACAGACTCTCCGCTTAAATTCATATAAGTCAAAGGCTTTTCCACAATTACCTTTTCTCCGCCAATCATTCCTTTACCGTACAAAGCTTTATGAGCAATTCCACCTTGAGAAATTCCATGGCGGTCTATCAATTCATCTACAGCATCAAAACCCATGTTGTGTCTGGTTTTTTCATACTGTTTGCCTGGATTTCCAAGTCCTGCTATTAATAACATATCCCTCTCCTTAATTAAAATATACCAATTCCTGCTGTAAAGGCTCAGTCTGCTCTACAGAAATCGCTGTCAGCACCGGTCCTTCCTTCTGATAAGAAGAAACGTACTCGTAGTCTACCTCTGCCACTACCTTTACCCACTTGCCTGTATGCAGACTCTTTGCCTCAGGACTTTTACAGATATAACCAATAAAGCTGGTATCATCTGCACAACAGGTCATTGCCATTCTTCCGGGAACAAAAACATTTTTCGGAAATTCTCTGGATTTTAACACCATTCCTGTAAAGGCAACCTTTTTTCCTTTATAAGTTTCCGGGTGGTCCATGGCATCAACAAACCAGATACCATAATCCTCATCCATGATTTCAATCACATCTGCATTTACATCAAAAGGCATTTCCTCTGCGAAAATATCTTCAATTTCCCCTTCTTCGTCCTCGAAAATAATCTCTGCACCCTGATTAACTACTTTCACACTTCTTCTGAAAGATGCAAGTGGCATATCCATAGAACAACGATTAAACAATACCATGTCTGCATTTCTCACCATTTCCACAAACAGAGATTTCATGTTGTTCATGTACACCTGAAATGTGCTGGCATCTACTGTAACAATGTGCTGCACAATACCCCAATCCTTTGGAAGCTGCATCTCTTCAAATTTGCTTACCTGCCACATTCCATTATATTCTATAATCACTCTTTCCGGACTGTAGAAAGCATCATAAGCCACTAGTCTTTCCGGTGTCAATTCCTCCAAACTGTTTAACACTTCTACAGAAGTTCTGCTTTTCTTCAGCATCTTTTCATCAAACTCTACTTCGCCTTCTTCACAGAGAATTAAAAGGGTATTGCCCTCTATCTGAAAATAATCCTGAGCAATGGTAAAATCTAAAAATGTAGATTTTCCGCTTTCTAAAAATCCTGCCATAAAATATATGGGTACTCTGATTTCATCCATTTCTATTCTCTCCCTTTTGTTATTCAAATCTTAAATACCGAATAATTCTGACAGCTTGTCTTCCTGTATTTTAGAACCGATAACGCAAATGCGTCCTGTATAGTCTGCAGAACCTTCTCTGATATCTGCTTCTCCTGGCACCATGTCAAAGTAAATCCACTGTCCGTCTTTTCCTTCTACCATGCCTTTTGCTCTTAAAATCATGCCATAACTTTCATCATTGGAAAGTGTATCTAAAATATTTTTGATTTCTTCCTGTGTATATGTTTTTACTGTTTCCTTACCCCAGCTTGTAAAAACTTCATCTGCATGGTGATGGTCATGATGATGCTCATGACCGCAGCCACATTCCCCATGCTCGTGGTGATGTTCATGCTCATGATGATGTTCATGTCCGCAGCCACATTCCTCATGCTCGTGGTGATGATGTTCGTGCTCATGGTGATGCTCATGGCCACAGCCACATTCCTCGTGCTCGTGGTGATGATGTTCATGCTCATGGTGATGACCGCCGCATACCGGACAAGTTTCTTCTTCCATAAGTTCTTTTTCCAGAGAACAGTTGTTTTCCATAATATCCAGAATTTTTTCCCATCGTGACAAGCCCAATTCCCCTGCAATCGTGATAAACTGATTGGTCAAGAGGTCATCTGCATGCTGCCACGCCCGCTCGAACTCTGGTTGTTCTGCGGCTGTTATTCCTTGAAGCTCTGCATAATCCCGCACAACATAGGGCAGATAGTCAATCAGTTTTCGGTTCATCTATACCCCTTCCTGTCTTCGCTAGTGATTGGGGTAATGGTGCCAAGCTGTGGGATATGGTCAGGCTTCAAGGTATAGTTGGCAGCCGTGCCATTGATCTGCGTGTCCATAACGTCCAGTACACCCTCTACATCCAGCAGCCGACTTTCGATTTGGCTGATCCGCAGGACAAGCGGCTGCTCCTGCTTTGCCCACGTCTGCGCCACTTCGTTAAAATAAGTGCTGATGGCATTTGTAA
>RCNI01001030.1_pt1 | contig 15921 bp, 14 predicted proteins | sample 2041151 | NCBI WGS metagenome assembly RCNI01 (sample SAMN09708214, study PRJNA481090) | feces metagenome | isolation source: feces | place: Antarctica: Albino Rookery | reverse complement strand
ATTTGGATCATTGATTGGGAATATGCAGATATTTTGCCCTATTTTCTTGATCTTGGTCGGTTTGCTTTTGTTTATGATAGGGACAATCGCTTTTTCATACCACAAGAATCTGCTGCATTATTCTTGCAAAGTTACTATCATCAGATGAAGCAGAATCCTGAATTCCGCGTTAGTGAAAAACAATTCCGTCTGGATATTGCTATTTCTGCGTTTTGCCAGTATGTATTATTCCTGTCGTGTTCTCTAAATGCGCCGGATGCAAAGCCATTTGATCAAAGTCATGATTTAATCGACAATCAATATTTCCAAAAAATCGTGGAGCACATTCAAACCACATGTAATTTCTGTTAGGGAAATTTCGATGTTATCGGGCAGTCATATAACAAGAAACGGAGTGTATCGAAATTCGATACACTCCGTTTGGTTTTGGGGTTCGTTGTTTTCCAGATTACTTCCTCATCCGGCATCCGCATTCTGTCCGGCGCTTTTCCTTTATTCCATTGGTTCCACACGGAGCTGAAGCTCTGTGAGCTGCTCCTCCACCTGAGAGCTGGTGTGAATATCGATCCAGAGAAGTTCCAGAATATCCCCCGCCGGACGCAGGCGGTGCTTTTCAGCGTAGTTTAACAGCTTTTGCGCCCAAATTCTGCTTTGGCTGTATGGGCCTACATAGCAGGCAGTCAGGTATGTGCCCCCGGGAATGATCTCGGGGCCGTTTTCATCAATGAGGAACACTGAAGTATATCTGAGATTTCCATCCCGCTGTGCATTTTCCAGTGACAGGAGGCTTCCGATCTGGTTATTGCCGATAACATAAAACCGCTCCTTGTCAATATTGAGGAGCCGCTGAATCAGCACATCCATTTCATGCTGGTCGCTGTAACCCTGCGTGGTGGCAAAGCATCGGCGAAGAGGGCGTTCTTCCACGGTGATGGTGTCAAGACGACGGCCCTGAGCCGTTCGAATGGTCTGCATCCGATGCACAACATTTTTTTGCAGCCGGGAAAGCATTTCCTGCTTCCGGGCAATGGCCTCCTGCTCTTCCGTCAAAAGCTCCAAAGTGGAGTCAACATTGTGGCAGTCCAGATATTTTCGGATTCTGTCCATGCTGAAATTCAGTTCCCGCAGTTCTCTGATTACATTCAGCCGCCAAATATCCTGTATGCTGTAGAGGCGATAGCCGCTCTCGGAACGCTTGGGGTGAATGATGCCGATTTCCTCATAATATCGCAGAGAATCCACGCCAATTTGGTATAATTTTGAAATTTCACCGATTTTGAAAAATTTTTCCATAAAAATACCGCTCCCCTCTTGACTCTGGTATTATACCAGAGTTTATACTATGTTACAACACTATTTGAAAGGATTTTTCACATGTCATCCATTGCATTGCGAACAAAAGAAAAACTTGCGTCTCTATTTGTGGGTGTCACACTTTCCCACTGCATTCTTACTCTGCTGAGCAGCGGTCTGCTGGCTTTCGGCCTTTACAATGTTCACGCCCAGTCCGGCGTAACCGAAGGTGGCATTCTGGGACTGACTCTGTGGCTGGAACACTTCTTCCACATCTCCCCCGCTGTTTCCGGATTTTTCCTGAACGCCATCTCCTATATTATTGGCTGGCGTATTCTGGGCAACAGCTTTATTGTCTATTCCGCCGTGGCCACCGGAGGATTTTCCATATTCTACGGCATTTTTGAGCAGTTCCCGCCCCTTTTCCCGGGCATCGGAGCGCATCCGCTGATTGCTGCTGTCGTCGGCGCACTGTTTGTCGGTGTCAGCTGCGGACTGTGTGTGCGGATGGGCAGTGCTCCCTCCGGTGATGACGCTTTTTCCATGGCCCTTGCCAAAATCACCCACATCGACATTCAGTGGATCTATCTTCTGAGTGATTTGTCGGTGCTGGCTCTGTCCCTCAGCTACATCCCGGTCAAGCGGATTGCCTACTCCCTGCTGACGGTGCTGCTTTCCGGTCAGCTTATCGGATTGATGCAGAAAATTCCCACAAAACGGCAGAAAAAAGCTGTTCAGAATTAAACAAAACGGGCGTACCGATTTTTTCGGTACGCCCTGTTTTTTGTTAAGAAAGCCGGATGGCTTTGGCAATCCGCTTGCTGAGACTGAACGCAAGGAAGATCTTCAGCAGATCCGGAATCACATAAGGAATCACGCAGGTGCTGAGTGCAGCCCAGAATCCGATAGGCCCCATTTGACGGGAATAGGCCACCACAAACCACACTGTTCCGAACAGATAACAGAGGATCAGCCCAAGCACCATGGAAAGCGCCAGACCCCAGCGTTTCTTTCCGACTAAGCCCTCCATGAGCCACATGGTGAGAGCCGCCACCTGAAATCCCACAATATATCCGCCGGTCATGCCAAGCAGTCTCCCGACGCCTCCCTGAAACCCGGCAAACACCGGAAGTCCCAGCACACCAAGCATCAAATACACAAATACCGCAATGCTGCCCCGCCTGCCACCCAGCACTCCCACTGCCATAAAAACGCCGAAGGTCTGCATGGTAAACGGAATCGGGCCGGGAACGCTGATCCATGCGCACAGCGCAATGACCACCGCAAACAAAGCAATAAAAGTCATATCCCGCACCGTGATTTTACTTTTTCCCATATTTTTTCTCCAATTGGAAGCTATTTTTGTCTTTTCTGTGCATTATACACCCATATCTGCCACAAATCAATCTTTACCGCTTGCTTAATTGGGATTTTCCGGGTATACTGTCCTAAAACACACTGAATGAGAGGAAATTACCATGGATCTGCAAACTCTAAAACGCAAAATGGATGATGCTCACTATATTTACGACGATACGATGGCAACCGTCCTTGCCGTTGCCCTGCAACTGGGCCGCCCCCTGCTTATCGAAGGTGCCGCCGGTGTAGGAAAAACGGAAATCGCCAAGGTCATGGCCTCCGCCTTAGACCGGGATCTGGTGCGCCTGCAATGCTATGAAGGATTGGACGAAAGCAAAGCCCTCTACGAGTGGAACTATCAGAAGCAGCTGCTCTCCATTCAGGTCAACATGGGCACCAAGGACAGCGACGAACTGACCAAAAGCCTTTTCAGCGACGAATACCTTCTGGAGCGTCCTCTGCTCCGCTCCATCCGTTCCGAAAAGCCGGTGGTTCTGCTGATCGACGAGATCGACAAAGCCGACGAGGAATTTGAAGCATTTTTGCTGGAGCTGCTGTCGGAAATGCAGGTCTCCATTCCGGAAATCGGCACCGTGAAGGCACGCTCCATTCCCTTTGTGGTTCTGACTTCCAACCGGGCAAGACCTCTTTCGGAGGCACTGCGCCGCCGCTGTGCCTATCTCTACATCCAGTACCCCGATATGGAAAAGGAGCTGGCGATTCTCCGGGCCAAGCTGCCCCACATTGATGACCGGCTCTGCGCACAGGTGGCACTGGCCGTGGCCAAGCTCCGTTCCAACGAGGCCATTCTCAAAAAGCCTTCCATTGCCGAAACACTGGATTGGGCCGCCGCTCTGGATGCACTGGGCATTCGGGAGCTGACCCCGGATGCGCTGCGGCAGACCGCAGGTTTCGTCCTCAAAAACAGCGAGGATTTTGCGGTTTTGGAGGGACTGGATGTAAAATCTGCAGAAGGAACTCAGCACAATCACTGCGGAGGCTGTCACCATGCCTGAGCCTTCGGTCTATCTGGAAAAAATATCCGCTTTTTCCCGGATTCTGCGGATGGAGGGGCTTGCCATTGGCCCCAAGGAAACCGCCGATGCCTGTGAGATTCTGGTGGCTCTGGGGCTTACCGACCGTGCACAGGTGAAAACCGCTCTACAAACCGTTTACGCCAAGTCCCGGGAAGAGCAGCTGATTTTCGACCGTGCCTTTGACGGATTTTTCCTATCGGAAGAGGCCATGCGCCGGCAGGCGGAAGAACAGGCCCTCCACGATTCCGAAATTCAGCAGAATATTCAGCAGCTGCAGGAAAGCGGGCATGGGCAGGGTCTCTCCGAAGAGCAGCAGTATATCTACGGCACCATGCCGGAGGAGGCCCGGGACAAACTAAAGGAATTTATGGCCAAATATCAGGCCAGCGCCCAGCGCAACCCCCAGCTTTACGACGGCTTCATCAAATCCGTGTTCACCAAATCCCTGCTGGAACAGCAGATCCGCATGGAGGATGCCGCTGTCGGTGCCGCCGCCACGGACCCGGAAATGGGTATGCTCTATCGGGATATTTCCCGCTTCAAGGAAACGGAAATTCCCAAAGCTATTACCATCATCCAGACCATTGCCCGCCAGATTAACGGCGAGCTTACCGCCAAGCGCAACTGCGGAGGACACAGCGGAAAGCTGGATTTTCGCCGCACTATCCGCAAAGGATTGGAAACCGGCGGCTCTTTCTATCGGCTGAACTACCGGAAAAAGCGGAACCGCAGGAAAAATCTGGTACTGCTTTGCGATGTTTCCGGCTCTATGATGCAGTTTTCCGAATTTGCTCTGCGTTTCATCCAGTCTCTTAACCAGACTACGGAAAGCTCACGGGTGTTCCTTTTCTCCGAGGAAATGTACGAGGCAAGTCCCTTCAGTCTCCAAAACATGGATTTATTCCGGGATTATGTCCGTGAGTGCGGCATTTACGGTAAGGGCACCGACTTAGGCTCTGCGCTCCAGACCCTAAGCGCCATGGAGCCCCCGGTGCTGAATTCCGCTACCAGTCTTATTATTCTGTCCGACACCAAAACCGTAGCGCAGGAGCGGGCGGTTTCTGCTTTGCAGGAAGCCAAACGGAAGGCGGGAAAAGTAATTCTTCTGAACCCAATTCCCCAGAGTCATTGGCCTTATATCAGCAGTGCCCAGGCCTTTTCCTCGGTCTGCTCCATGGTATCCTGCAGCACCCTCAGCGACCTTGCGGCGGCCTGCCGGAAGCTCACCATTTCCTAGCTTCTATACATTATAATATACAGATCGTCTTTCAAGGAGCAACCATACCTATGCTACGCCAACCTCAAGCCCGCCAGATCACCGAAGGTGTGATCTGGAAACAGCTTCTTATCTTTTTCTTTCCCATTCTGCTGGGAACCTTTTTCCAGCAAATGTATAACACAGTGGACACCATCATCGTAGGACGCTTTGTCAGCACCCATGCGCTGGCGGCCGTAGGTGCTACCTCCGCTCTCATCAATCTGATGAACGGTTTCTTTATCGGTCTCAGCAGCGGTGCGACCGTGATTCTGTCCCAGTTCTTCGGTGCCGGCGATCGGCAGAATATAAAAAACGCCCTTCATACCGGTGCCGCCCTTGCCATTCTGCTGGGGCTTATTGTTACTGTGCTGGGTCTTGTGGCAGGTCCCCAGATTCTGCGGCTCACCAAAACGCCGGAAACCAGTATTGCCGATGCCGTGCTCTACACACGGATTTATTTCACGGGTGCCATCGCTTCTATGATCTACAACATGGGCGCCGGCATTCTGAATGCCATGGGTGATTCCCGGCGCCCCATGATTTTCCTCATCATCACCTGCTTTGTGAACATCATCATGGATCTCATATGCGTGGTTGTTCTGCACATGGGCATCGCCGGTGCGGCAGTAGCCACGGTGATTTCTCAGATCACCAGCGCTGTTTTGGTGATTTCCGTGCTTCTAAAACTCCCCGATGACATCCGGCTACACTTTTCCCAGATTCGTCTGGATCCCCGGCTGATGAAAAACATCCTCTACATCGGCATCCCCGCCGGATTGCAGTTCATCACCTTTGACCTTGCCAATCTGCTGATTCAGTCCGGTGTCAATTCCTTCGGCGACACCACCATTGCCGCCTGGACGGCCTACTCCAAAACCGATGCCATCACATGGATGATTTCCTCCGCTTTCGGCGTATCCGTCACCACCTTCGTCGGACAGAACTTCGGTGCGCAAAAGTATGACCGAATCCGTCACAGTGTATGGGTCTGCATGGGCATGAGCGTTTCCCTTGTTGCATCCATCAGCGCACTGCTGCTTTTGCTCCGCACGCCCATTCTAAGCATCTACACCGATGATACCGAGGTGATCCGGCTGGGAGCCTATGTCATGCTCTGCATCGTTCCCTTCAACGCCATATTCATGCCGGTGGAGGTTTTCGCCGGTGCCATGCGGGGAACCGGCTACTCCATCGTTCCCACTGTCATCACCTGTATCTGCACCTGCGTGGTGCGGGTTCTGTGGGTCATGGTCATAGTCAGCAAATTCCACACCATCGAAATGCTGGCTGCTGCCTATCCCGTCAGCTGGATTCTATCCGCTTCGGTGTTCTATATTACCTACCTGCGGGGCACATGGCTTCGCAAGCGCATTGCACAATGCGGCATGGAACCGGAGCAGCGCCAAGCACGGAAACTTCTTTCATAATTCCGGCAGGCAGCATTTTCAATGTAAAATGCTGCCTGCTTCTTTCTATGCTTGACAGTCCGCCCCTTTCCCATTAAAATATATACTGAGAGTACTATATAGAAAGGATCTGTCATCCATGTCACAGCTGTGTGACCTACACACGCATTCTGTTTATTCCGACGGCACATGGACACCCCTCCGGCTGATTGAAGAAGCGGAGCGGATTGGCCTTGCCGCCGTTGCTCTTACAGATCACAACACAGCAGACGGCTTGCCGGATTTTCTGGCCGCCGCTAAGGAACACCATGTGCAGGCTGTCCCCGGTGTGGAGTTTTCTACCGACTACCACGGTACTGAGCTTCATGTACTGGGGCTGTTTCTGCCAGAGGAGAGCTTTCCCAAAATTACCGCTCTGCTGCAAACCTATGTGAAACGGAAGGAGCAAAGCAACATCGACCTTGTAAACGCCTTAGCTGCCGACGGCTACACCATCGACTACGCAAAGATCCGGGATTCCACCCCCAACGGTCAGGTAAACCGGGCCCTAATCGCCGCAGAGCTTCAGCGGCAGGGATATGTTCAGGATCGCAAGGAGGCATTCAAGAAACTGCTGGGCGTAGAGTGCGGCTACTATGTACCGCCGGAGCGGTTCACTCCGTTTGAGATCATCCGCTTCATCAAGTCCATCGGCGGTGTTGCCGTTCTGGCCCACCCCCTGCTCAGTATGGATGAAGCCATGCTGCGCGCCTTTTTGCCGGAGGCTGTTGCCTGTGGGCTGGATGGTATGGAGACCATTTACTCCACTTATGACGAAGAAACCGCCGCTTTGGCTGCTTCCATCGCCGAAGAGTACCATCTGAAGCAGAGCGGCGGCAGTGATTTTCACGGAGAAAACAAGCCTGACATACAGTTGGGCGTGGGTCGTGGAAATCTGCAAATTCCGGCAGAGTTTTGCCATCGTCTGGCCCGGAGATAGCAACTCGTTTTCATTATTTTTCAGCAAACTTTGTATTGTCAAGCGATTTATGCTATATTTCAACAAAAAAATTTTGAAAAATACGCAAAAATATGTGGATTTTTATCAAGTAATATGTTATAGTATAGTTCGCAGTTGGCGTAGTCTTTGATTATGCCTATTTTTCAGCTTTTGGAAGGATCGTGACCCATGAAATTTGATATTCAGAAGGCAAATATGTCCAAGAGAATCTCTGCATTTCTCTTCGATATTATCATTCTTTGTATTATTATTATCGGCGTGGCATCTCTGATGTCCTATGCCCTTAAATACGACAGTTATTATCAGAAGTATAGTGCTGCCGTTGAAAAGTACACTACCGAGTTCGGGCTTGACCCCAACATGACCCCCGAGAAATTCGAGCAGCTTTCCGAAGCTGAACAGGCAGCTCATAAAACTGCCATCGAAAACGCTCAGAAAGCGCTGAGTCAGGATCAGGAATCCATGAAGGCCTATTCCATGGTTATCTCCCTCACCCTGCTCATTGCATCCGTCAGTATTCTCATCGGTTTTGTGATTTGGGAATTTGCCATTCCCCTCTGGATTGGCAACGGCCAGACCGTGGGCAAAAAGATTTTCGGTGTTGCCCTGATGCGCACCGACGGAGTGAAAGTCACTCCCTTTATGATGTTTGTGCGTACCATTCTCGGTAAGTACACCATCGAAGTTATGATTCCCGTACTGCTCTTTATTACCGCATTTTTCGGTATCGTCGGAGCTATCGGAACCTTTTTCATTGGGCTGATCCTGCTTATCCAGGTTATTCTTTTCTTTGCCACCCGCAATCACACCCTTATCCACGACATTATTTCCTGTACGGTTGCCGTTGATTTTTCGAGCCAGATGATCTTCAACACCCAGGATGAGCTTGTGGAATACAAGAAGAGACTGCACGCAGAAGATGTAAACCGACAGGATTATTAAGGAACTACTGCAATCCTCAGCCTGACAAAGTCAAACAAATTTTTTATATAGGAAAGGGAATTATATGAAAGTTGTTTTGCAGAATCTAACAAAGATTTTCCCCAGCCGTAACAAGAAGTCTGATGAAGAAGTCGTTGCAGTAAACGATTTCAACTTCACCATCCCTGATGGCAAACTGGTTGGTCTTCTGGGACCTTCCGGCTGCGGAAAGAGCACCACGCTGTACATGATCAGCGGCCTACAAAAGCCTACCGCCGGTAAGATTTTCTTCGGCGATGACGATGTTACTGAACTGTCCACTGAGAAGCGCGGCGTTGGTCTGGTGTTCCAGAACTACGCACTGTATCCCCACATGACCGTCAAGCAGAACATCCTCTTCCCCCTGCAGAATCTGAAGGGCGCTGACAAGCTTACCAAGGAAGAGATGCTGGAAAAGGCATACCATGCAGCAAAGCTGGTACAGATCGACGGCCTGATGGACCGCAAGCCCAGTGAGCTGTCCGGCGGTCAGCAGCAGCGTGTTGCTATCGCCCGTGCGCTGGTCAAGATGCCCCGTGTCCTGCTTCTGGACGAGCCCCTGAGTAACCTGGACGCCCGTCTGAGACTGCAGACCCGTGAGGAAATCCGCCGTATTCAGAAGGAAACCGGCATTACCACCGTCTTCGTTACCCACGATCAGGAAGAGGCTATGAGCATCTCCGATATTATCGTCGTTATGAAGCTGGGCGTAATTCAGCAGATCGGTGCTCCTCAGGATGTCTATGACGATCCCACCAACCTGTTCGTTGCCAAGTTCCTCGGCACTCCTCCCATCAATGTGTTCAACGGTGCCATCAAGGGCAACAAGCTCTATATCGGTGAGGATGCAGTTCTGGATGTACCCGGTGTTGCCGATCAGGAAGTTGTTGTCGGTATCCGTCCCGAAGGCTTCATTCTGGACGAGAACGGCCCCTTCCACTGCCATCTTCGCAGCGTAGAGGTCATGGGTCGTGATGTGAGCGTCGTTTCCGACAACGCAGCATCCGTCAACCCCATCATCCGTTCCATTATCAACGCAGATAACAAGGTGAATACCAACGCCGAAACTGTCAGCTATGCTATCAAGCCCCATAAAATTTTCATCTTTAATAAAGAGACTGAAGAACGGATTCATTTCGAGGTGAAGTAATATGGTAGACAGTAAACAGCAATGGAAGGCATGGCTTTACCTTTCACCTGCAATTGTCTTATTGCTTGTGTTTACGGTTTGGCCTATCATTAACACCGTTCGCATGGCATTTTTGGAAAACTACAACGGTATGACTGCTGTCAGCGGTGCGCATTTTAATGTTGGTTTCGCCAACTTTGCCACCGTTATCAAGTATCCTCAGTTCCTTAACTGCCTGAAAACCACCGCAATCCTCTGTGTGGCAACTGTTCCACTTTCCACATTTCTGGCTCTTGTGATTGCTGTGGCACTGAACTCCATCCGTCCTCTGCAGCGTACTCTGCAGACCATCTTCTTCCTGCCCTATGTGACCAACTCCATCGCTATCGGCATGGTTTTCGCCGCTATGTTTAACATCGTCGGCAACCTGTTCGGTACCGAAAACGAGTTGATCGTTACCGCAGGTATCGTAAACAATGTGATTCAGCTGTTCGGCGGCGAGCCTGTCAACTGGATCAACGCAGGATCTACATACTGGGCAAACATGACCGTTCTGATCATCTACATCGTATGGAACGCTCTGCCTTTCAAGATCCTCATTCTGCTGGGCGGCCTGCAAAGCATCAACAAGCAGTACTACGATGCTGCTAAGGTTGACGGCACCAGTCGCAGAAGAATTTTCGCTAAAATCACTGTTCCCCTGCTTTCCCCGATGCTGGCTTATGTTGTCATCACCGGCTTTATCGGCGGCTTTAAGGAATACAGCAGCATCGTCGGTATCTTCGGCGACAGCATGGGTCCCGCCGGTGACGCCGGCCGACTCAACACCATCGTCGGCTTCATCTATAAAGCATTGGAAACCAATAAACTGGGCCGTGCCAGTGCCGCTGCTTTGATCCTGTTTGGTATCATCTTTGTGGTTACCATGATTAATATGCAGGTCAGCAAAAAGCGCGTGCATTATTAAGGAGGTGCCTGTTTATGAGTGAAAATATCAAAACTATGCATGCAAAAAACATGCAGCAGGTGACCATGCAGGCAAAGATCGGCAAAGGCGTTGTTAAATTCTTTACCTACGCTTTTCTGATTCTGATGGCTCTGATTATCCTGTTCCCCTTCTATTGGATGATCATCTCCTCTTTGAAAACTCTTGAGGAGTACCGTCTGAGCGTTCCCACCCTGTGGCCTCGCAACATCATGTTCAGCAACTACGCAGAAGCCTTTACTGCGGCAAATCTGGACAGACTGTTCATGAACACTCTGTATGTCGGCGTTATTTCCACGCTTCTCAGCGTTGTAATCACCGTTCTTTCCGCATTTGCATTCGCACGGCTGGAATTCAAGGGTAAAAACACTCTGTTTGCAGCTCTGCTTGCTACCATGATGATCCCCGGCGAACTGTTCACCATCACCAACTATGCAACTGTTACACAGCTGGGATGGCTCAACAGCTTCACCGTTCTGATCGTTCCGTTCCTGGTCAGTGTGTTCTATATCTATCTGCTTCGGCAGAACTTCCTGCAGATTCCTAATGAGCTGTATCTGGCAGCTAAGGTTGACGGTACCAGCGATATCAAGTATCTGTGGAAAGTTATGATTCCTCTGGCCATGCCCACCCTGATTTCCATCACCATCCTCAAGATGATGGGTGCATGGAACTCCTACATCTGGCCCCGTCTGGTTGCAAACGATGCAGCTCACCAGATGATCACCAACGGTCTTCGCAATGCCTTTACCGACACCAGCGGAGATGTGAATATTCCTGTACAGATGGCTGCTGTTGCCATCGTATCTTTCCCGTTGTTCCTTGTGTTTGTCTTCCTGCGTAAGTATATTATGAAGGGCGTCAGCCGCAGCGGTATTAAGGGTTAACTGGTCTGTGGGGCTTTTGCCCCACAGCCATTGACTATATTTCATCCACATCAGCATAAGAAAGGAAGGAATTTAAGTTTATGAAAAAGAAAATCATCGCCAGCATTCTGCTGGTAGCCATGGTTCTGAGCATCGGCATGCTGGCCGGCTGCAACGATGCCAAGCCTCAGGGCGGCTCTCAGGGTAACTTCGTCGTTCCCGAGGGTGGCTACGATGGAAGCGAAGTCACCATTACCTTCTACCACACCATGGGTGCAAACCTGAAGGAAAAGCTTGACCTGTACATCCCGGAGTTCAACAAGCTCTACCCCAACATCACCGTTAAGCACGAGTCTGTCGGCAGCTACGACGATGTTCGTGACCAGATCAGCAAGCAGATCCCTGTTGGCAACCAGCCCAACATCGCTTACTGCTACCCCGACCACATCGCTGCCTACAATCTGGCTGGCGCTGTTGCTACTCTGGACACCCTGATCGACAGCAAGGTCGAAGTCAAGCGTGCTGACGGCACCACCGAGATCCTGGGTCTTACCGACGAGCAGAAGGCAGACTTCATCCCCGGCTACTACGAAGAAGGCAAGACCTTCGGCGACGGCCTGATGTACTCTCTCCCCTTCTCCAAGTCCACCGAAGTTCTTTACTACAACAAGACCTTCTTTGACGAGCACGACCTGAAGGTTCCCACCACTTGGGACGAGATGGAAGAGCTCTGCAAGAAGATTAAGGAAATCGACCCCAAGTCCATTCCTCTGGGTGTCGACAGTGAGGGCAACCTCTTCATCACCATGTGTGAGCAGCTGGGTACTCCTTACACCAGCGCAACCGGCGACCACTACCTGTTCAACACTCCGGAAAACCGTGAGTTCTCCAAGAGATTCGTTGATTGGTACAAGAAGGGCTATCTGACCACCAAGCAGATCTACGGCAGCTACACCTCCGGTCTGTTCACCAACGAAAAGCCCGACGCTCCTACCAGCTACATGTCCATCGGCTCCACCGGCGGTGCAAACCACCAGCGTCCCAGCAAGGATACCAACGGTCAGTACCGTTTTGAAGTTGGTATCGCCAGCATTCCTCAGGCTAACCCCGACAAGCCCAAGGTTATTTCTCAGGGCCCCAGCCTCTGCATCTTCAACAAGTCCAATCCTCAGGAAGTCATCGCTTCCTGGCTGTTCATGAAGTTCTTCACCACCAACGCTGAGTTCCAGGCTGAGTTCTCCATGACCTCCGGCTACGCTCCCGTTATCAAGTCCGTTAAGGACATCCCCGCCTACGCTGAGTTCCTTGAGAACGCTAACGGCGGCGACAACATCACTGCTCTCAGCCAGAAGGTTGCTCTGGAGCAGCAGGACGCTTACTACACCTCCCCCGCATTCAGCGGCTCCTCCGTGGCTCGTACACAGGTTGAAGCTCTGCTGGCTAAGTGCCTGACCGAGGATGTAGCCAACTACGGCGGTGATCTGGATAAGATGATCGAAAAGCTCTTCCAGAACGCTATTCAGGAATGTGAGTATCAGGGATAATCATGAAAAACAAAGCATCTTTTAAGGCAGTTGCCTGGATTGCTCTGTTCTGTTTGGTAATCAGCTCTTTTGCCGCATGTGCTCCCTCGAATCCGGATCCTACCGACAAGGGCACCGAGCCTCCCAAGGTGGAGACTGTTGACTATGTCGATCAGCTGAAGCTGGACATGAATTCGGACTCTCTCAAGCAGGAAGTCACTGTGAAATCCTTTGTGGACGGCGACACTACTCACTTCAATGTTCCGAAAGACCTCGTTGGAACGGATGTATTCAAGGCCAGATATCTGGCCGTGAATACACCCGAATCCACGGGTAAGATTGAAGAGTACGGCAAAAAAGCTTCTAACTTCACACGTGAAAAGCTTTCCACCGCAACTTCCATTATTATTGAATCCGATAATAACAGCTGGAACGCCGATTCTACCGGCTCCCGTTATCTGGTGTGGGTTTGGTACAAGCCCAGCGAATCCAGTGATTATCGGAACCTGAATCTGGAGATTCTCCAGAACGGCCTCGCCATTGCATCCAACTCCGGCAATAACCGCTACGGCGATATTTGCATGAATGCACTTGCACAGGCCAAGGCACAAAAGCTCAATGTCCATTCCGGCGAAAAGGACCCCGACTTCTTCTATGGCGATGCCGAAGAGCTGACCCTCAAGGAGCTGAAGACCAACATCGAAGCCTACAAGGGCAAGAAGGTTGCCTTCAACGGCATTGTCACCATGAACTACAACAATGGCGTTTATGTGGAGTCTCTGGATCCCGAAACCAACCGTTCCTATGGTATTTTCGTGTTCTACGGATTCAATCTTTCCGGTAAGGGCATGGAAATTCTCACCGTTGGCAACGAAGTTCGTATCGTCGGTTCCTGCCAGTACTGGGAAGGCGGCGGCACCTATCAGATTTCCGATGTGAGCTACCGTCAGATGAAGCCCGACGATCCCGGCAACATTCAGAAGCTGAGTGATGGCCACAAGCCTCTCTTCCAGCTGACCGATCCCAAGACTTTTGCCGAAAGCTCCGTGGAAGTGGAAACTGCCGACGGAACCAAGACATTTAAGTATGCTGAACTGGCTATGGGCACTTCTGTGGAAATGAAGAATCTCAAGGTTAAGGATGTCTTCACTACCAACAAGGAAGACAGCAAGAACAAAGGCGCCATGACGCTGACCTGCGAAAGCGAAGACGGCACCAAGATCATCATCCGCACCGCTGTTATGCTGGATGCCGATGGTAATCTCGTCACCGCCGATGCATACAGAGGTAAGACCATCGATGTCAAGGGAATTGTAGATTCCTTTGATGGCGAATACCAAATCAAAGTTTTCTCCGAAGAGTATATTACCGTTCACTAATTGAATGTAACAAGGAGTCAAACATGAAAAAGTTTATTGCAATCACACTTCTGCTGGCAATGAGCCTGGCACTGTTTGCCGGCTGTGCCGGTGACCCTAAGCCCACCGAAGCTCCCAAGGCTTCTGAGCTGGAGTCCGCTAAGGCATATCTCTTTGATATGTACAGAAAGACCGATGGACAGGTTACCGCTAAGAACTACGAAGTTCTGGCTTCTGTAAAGATCGGCGAGACCGTATTCCCCGTGGAATGGGCCATCGAGATTACTGCCGGCGACAAGGAAGCCGTTAAGATCGGCGAAACCAAGGATAACATGGTTAATGTCGAGATCGTCAACGCAAAGCCCGCTGAGGAAGTACAGTACAAGCTGACCGCAACCATCAAGGATGCAGACGGCAAGACTGCTAGCTTCTCTCTGGCCCACCACATCCCCGCTGCTGTCATCATCGGCGACAGCTATGAGGACATCGTCAAGGCCGCTTACAAGCTGGAAGTTGGTATGCAGCTGGACGAGGCCAAGAAGCTGGCCGGTAAGATCATCAGCATTGACACTCCCTACAGCGATCAGTACCACAACGTAACCGTTACCATTCAGATCGGCGATCTGGCTGATATGCCCATCCAGTGCTTCCGTCTGGTTGGCGATGGCGTTGACAAGCTGGCTGAGGGCGATATGATCACCGTTGAGGGCATCCTCAAGAACTACAACGGCAAGATCGAGTTCGACGCAAAGTGCAAGCTCCTTTCTAAGGACGGCAATGCTGAATCCGGTTCTAACAACGGTTCCAACAGTGGTTCTACCGGCGCTTCTCTGAAGGTTCAGGGCAAGCCCGAGGCAGGCAAGTCCTACAAGATGGCTATGTATCAGGGCAATCTGGGTAAGACCCTGTTCTTCACCGGCAAGCCCGACGCTGAGAGACCTTGGTACCTGGGTACCACCGAGAATCCCTCTGAAGCTGCAGACGTCTTTGTCGAGGCAGCCGACGGTGGCTTCAAGCTGTATGTCAAGGAAGGCGAAGCTAAGAAGTATCTTGGCATTGCCAACACCAAGGGCAACGACGGCAATATGCATGTCAACGCTCTGATTGGCGAGGCTGAAACCGTATTTACTTGGGACGATGCTTGCAAGACTCTGGTTGTTTCCGTCAACGATAAGGTATGGTGCTTCGGTACCAGATCCGACAAGGAATACACCACCATCTCTGCTTCCTACGCAGACAAGGGTTTTGTTTGTGAGTTCTACGCTTAATTGCGAAAAACGGATTCCTGTTGAAACTTAAAAAGAGGGGCCACACCAATCGGTGTGGCCCTTTTTTAGGACGCTCATCCCTGTGCGAAACAAACAAATGGCGCACTGCAAAAGGAGCATGCCCCATACGGATAGTTTAGGAATACTTAAAAGCAAAATGGAGTGTATCAAGTTAGATACACTCCATTTTCTTTATAAACTGCCAGATTTATCCGAATTTGTTTAGCACTTTTAATTTTTTATAAGGTGAGCCGATATCTCTCAGATGCAATTTGCTGAAAGCCAACTGATTGAAACATTCTCTGGCTCTGCTTGTTGAAAGAATAAATCTCTGCGTCTACCTTAGTCCAGCCAATCTGTTTGGCTCGATTTATGAGAGCTTCCACCGACTTTCTGCCAAGATGACGATTCTGATATTCCTTACAGATCACAATGGCGATTTCACCGTTATACAGGGTAATGTCTCCCACCAGGCGGCT
>RCNI01001029.1_pt1 | contig 15936 bp, 13 predicted proteins | sample 2041151 | NCBI WGS metagenome assembly RCNI01 (sample SAMN09708214, study PRJNA481090) | feces metagenome | isolation source: feces | place: Antarctica: Albino Rookery | reverse complement strand
GGCCACGTCGCTGCAGAGGCTGCTGTGCTGCTGCGCGGCAAGAACAAGGTTAACTTCACCCCCAACGTGGACTGCGGTGACTTCGTTGTTATCGTTAACTGCGACAAGGCAGTTCTGACCGGCAAGAAGCTGGAGCAGAAGTTCCACTACAGCCACAGCCTGTACGTTGGCAGCCTGAAGAAGGTTCAGTACAGCAAGCTGATGGCTGAGAACAGCGATCTGGCTATGACCTACGCTGTTAAGGGCATGGTTCCCAGCAACACCCTGGGCGCTAAGGCTATGACCCGTCTGCACTGCTACAAGGGCGCTGAGCACATGCACGCTGCTCAGAAGCCCGAGACCGTTGAGTTCTAAGGAGGCAACCGAACATGTACGAAACCAAAGAATATTTCTACGGCACCGGCCGTCGTAAGCATTCCGTTGCCCGCGTTCGCGTTTACAAGGGCACCGGCAAGGTCACCATCAACGATCGTGACATTGACAACTACTTCGGTCTGGAGACCCTGAAGCTGATCGTTCGCAGCCCGCTGGTTCTGCTGGGCGTTGAGAACGAGTACGACGTTGTTGTCCGCGTTGCAGGCGGCGGCGTTTCTGGCCAGGCTGGCGCTATCCGCCACGGCCTGTCTCGCGCAATGCTGCAGAGCGGCGATGTGCGCACCACCCTGAAGAAGGCTGGCTTCCTGACTCGCGATCCTCGTATGAAGGAACGTAAGAAGTACGGCTTGAAGGGCGCTCGTCGTGCACCCCAGTTCAGCAAGCGCTAATCTCACTTACCCAAGAGATAATTTTCACTGCTTCTCAGTACGTCTTCGGACGCTGTTTTGCAGAAAATTGGATGGTTTTGGAGTTGTGAGAGTTCCTCAGAAGTGTTCCATTTTACTCCGTAAGGAGCAAGCAAGGAGCACACAAGGAACAAGAATCGCAAGCGAAAACAAAAGCCTTATAAAGCAGGAGATCGTTCCGCAAGGAGCGTATCTCCTGCTTTTTTGTGCTGCACGGCTTTTCCTTCTTCCTTTTAGATCTTGTTGATTGCCTCCACCAGTGTTTCGATATCCAGGTGGGTATAGACACGTTCAGTGAGCGTCATTGCACCGGAGTGTCCGACAATCTTTTTGATCGTGGTTTGGTCTACATGGGCTTCTGTCAGCATGGAAACGCAGGTATGCCGGGTACAGTGTGGCGTCTGGTCATATCCAAGCTGCTCCATCAGGGGTGTGAAGTAACTGTCGTAGTAGTTCCTGTAATCAAAGTGTTTTTGATCCGGCGTATGGAGCAGATATTCACACTGGGAACCTTCGTACCACGCTTTGTAGAATGGCAGCACCTTGTCGGCAATGGGAACTTTCCGCAGGCCGTTTTCGGTTTTGCTGGCAATCACATCAAAGTACTGTTCTTCCAGATGTACATTTTCCTTCTTCAAGTCGAGGAACTCCGAGATGCGGCAACCGTTGTAGATCAGCATCAGCACGATCTGATAGTACGGGTCCTCCGCAAGCTCCCACAGGCGGGCGATCTGCTCCTTTGTAAACTTGTTCCGGTCACGCTTGTTAGGGTTCTTATCCTTATACCGGCTCAAATCCACAAACTCGGAATAATCCTTGTTGCAGATATCGTTTTTCATGGCATAGGCGTACAGCTGGTTGAACAGCCCCTTGAGCTTTTTCAGAGTGGGGTAATTCTTCCCACAGGTGTCCACCACAAATTGAAGGTCCATCAGTCGAATATCCCGGAATACTTTCGTGTAAAGCGTTCCGCATACCCGATAGGACGCTTCATAGCCTTTTACGTTTGACTTGGAGATGGTGGGGAACTTCTCCTTTGACCAGCGTTCATAGACCTCCTGGAAGGTGGCTTTAGATGCCTTGATGTCAAAGGGATTGTTGTTGTACTCCGCCAGCATTTGCAGCCCCTCTGCTCTGGTTGCCGCATAGCCGATGGTAATTTGCTCTTGAACTGACTTTCCTGTTTCTGGGTTAACATGCCACCCTACCGTTTTCCTCACTGCATAGGGTCTTCTTCGCTTTCCGGACATTTTCTTGACGCTGCCATATCCGTTGGGTAATCTCAAAAAATCTCAAACTTCCTTTCTCCCAGTGATTTCAAACTAAATTTGACAGGGGTATGTAACACCCACCGTTATTTCTGGTCGCCGTTTTCCTCGGCGGCCTTTTTCATTTTCTCCAGCATCTGCCGATCCAGTTCATTGCGCCGCTGAATGCGCTTCAAATCGGAAAGAACTTCCACTTCCCTATCCTGCAACTTGGCACCTGCATAGTAAGCCAGTTCTTTTTCAATCCAACGGTCAAAGGATTCCTGATCGGTCCAATAGGTTTCCAGCTTTTCACGCTCGTCCCGGAACTCTTCCAAAATCAGACATAGGGAATCATTCATCTCTGCCGCCCGGTCATTTCCCTTGAATTTCAGGGAGCAGGACCATTCTTCGCTGTGGGGCGGGCGCTGGACATCGATCTCGAACCGGATACCGGCCTTCTTGTTTAATTGGTAAAGAACCGCAATCACATCAGACAGGCTGTCCAACTGGATTTCAGGTTTCTGGTAGCCAATCAGGTCTGCCGGAGATATGTTTAAGATTTTGGCGATAGCATTGATCATCGCTATGGATGGCTCAATTTCACCGCTTTCGTATTTTTGAACTGTGCGCATCGTCTTGTCCAGACGCTGTGCCAGCTCTGTTTGGCTCAAGTGAGCGGCCTTACGGGCTGCCTTGATTCTCTCGCCAATTTCGGCTGGGTTGCTGTGCATTGTCATCACCTCGTTTGTATTGTAACACGAAGTCGTGCGAATTACAAGGTCGTAATACGAATAATTTTTTCGCATTTAGTGTTGACAAGCTGTCTTGGATGGCTTATAATCAAAATACGAACTAATAATTCGCATATTAGCAATAAGGAGGTCATTCACATGGAGAAGAAAGTTTATGTCGAACTGCCGCCCTTCACTGGACGCAATGTCCCCATCACCGAGATTGCAGCCGCCATGCATAAGGATGCCCAGTATGTGCGCATTGGTTTGCAGCAGGGAATCCTGAAATTCGGCTATGCGATCAAGCTGGAAAACTCCAACGAGTACAACTACTACTGTCCCGACAGAAAGGTGTGGGAGGAAATTGGATACTTCCAGCCGGAAACCGCATAAAAAAAGAGCCCTCATCCTGGCAGATGAGAACTCTTGGCGGACAGTACAAACGGCAGCTGCCGTGTGACTATCACTCAGCAAGGATATTATAACACGACAGCTGCCAAATTCAACACTTATTTAAGGAGGAACAGAATTTGACAGCTTTACCAGACAGCATCATACAAAATGGTCTGTTCTGCTGCTGGAAGTACGAGGAACGGAATGGGAGGAAAACGAAGGTGCCATACCAGCCGGAAACCGGCCTGGGAGCGAAAAGCAACGACCCTTCCAGTTTTGTACCTTATAAAACAGCAGTGCAGGCCAGCGGATATGATGGCATCGGAATTGGTATTTTCAACGGCATCTGTGCGATTGACCTGGACAACTGCGTTTCGGACAGCGGCTATTACACCCAGACCGCCGCAGAAATTGTGGCCTTAATGCACAGCTATACCGAGTACAGTCCCAGCGGAAACGGTCTGCACATCCTCTTTTCGGCAAAAGGCTTTCAGTATGATACCAAGCGATTCTATATTATGAACCATCAGGCCGGAATAGAGGTTTATGTGGCGGGAGCAACCAACAAATATGTCACCGTGACCGGAAACCGCTGTGAGGATTATGAGTATGGTGACCGGACCCAGGAGCTGCAAGCGTTACTGGACAAGTTCATGCGCAGGCCAGAGGTAGGCGCAGAAAATGCAATAAATGCAAAAAACTCTGATTTAAGCATGGAGCAGCTTCTGCAACTGGCAAAAAGCAGTAAAAATGGGGCAGCGTTCACAGCCCTTTGGAACGGTTCGTTGGAGGGATATTCGTCCCCATCAGAGGCAGATCTGGCGCTGTGCAGTCATCTCGCCTTTTGGACAGGACGGGATGCTGCCAAGATGGACACTATGTTCCGGCAGTCGGGATTGATGCAGAATAAATGGGACCGGCAGCAATCCGGCACAACGTATGGTGCAATCACCATTCAGAAAGCAATCGAGCATTGTCGGGAGGTCTACACTCCAAAAGCGGAGCCGTCACCGGTTTTTCAACCTACTGTTCCTCTGACGCCACAGTGGAGTGATCTGCCTGCATTTCCGGTAGACGCTCTCCCGGATGTGATTCGGAATTATGTGAGTGCGGTAGCTGAACACAGTCAGACTGCCCCGGACATGGCAGCGGTGATCAGCCTGGGTGTGCTGGCTACCTGCTTACAAGGAAAATACAAGATAGAGGGAACGCCGGGATACTTCGAGCCCTTAAGTCTGTACACAGTAGTGATAGCTGCCCCAGGGGAGCGAAAGTCCAGTGTCATGCGGGATATGACCACATTCCTCTATGAGTATGAGCAGGAGTATAACAAGGCGCACAGCATGAAAATACAGGAAAACCATTTGCAGCGGGAAGCTCTGGAGCGTCAGATCTCCGGTCTGCAAAAGAAGCTGGAGCGCAAGGAAAGCCGGGAGATGGAGTTGGAGCTGCGGAAGCTTCAGGAGCAGCTGGAAGAAACTCCAGAACTAAAGCCGGTTCGCTTTTTTGCCGACGATTGTTCCAGTGAAGCGCTGACCAGCTTGATGGCAGCTAACAACGGAGTGTTCTCCGTGATCTCCACCGAGGGCGGCATCTTTGACATCATGGCAGGACGGTATTCCAACAAATCCAACATTGATGTCTGGCTGAAAGGCCACTGTGGGGATGCCATTTATGTGGATCGAATGACCCGTGAAGCAGAGTGCATCATGCACCCGGCATTGTCAGCCATCCTCTCGATTCAGCCCAGTGTGCTGGATGAAATCATGTCCAATACCACCATGACCGGGCGGGGCTTGATTGCCCGCTTCCTGTATGCGTCCCCACCATCCAGAATTGGCAGCCGGGTCTTTCGTACCCAGCCGATTCTGCCCGAAATAACCGCCGCTTATCGTAGCTTGATTTTTCGCCTGATGGCTCTGCCGATTGCTGGAGATGCCCAGACGGTACACCTTTCCGAAAAAGCCTTTGATCTGATGGCCGATTACTTTCAGGAACATGAGAAGTTTCTGGTTGGCGAGGGACAGGCAATTTCCGATTGGGCAAGCAAATATATCGGTGCCGTACTCCGGATTGCGGGACTGTTGCACTGTGCTGATATGGAAGATGACAAAGCAGAAGTAACAGCTTCTACGATGAGCAAGGCGATTCAGATCGGCAAATACTTTCTGGCTCATTCCACCTACGCCTATTCCATGATGGGTACTGACCTGAGCATTCAGAAAGCTAAATTTGTCCTGGCAAAGCTGAAAAAGAAGAACGTATCGGTGATCAAGCGTTCAGAGCTTTTTCAGATGTGCCGGGGAAAGTTCTTCAAGAAAACGGAGGAGATTTTTCCGACGCTGGAACTGTTGGAGGGACATGGATACATCCGGTTGGAAGAACCGGAACGCCAGTCGGTGGGCAGACCAGCCGATGTGAAAATCATTGTGAACCCCGCCGCATGAAACCGCAATTTTCTGCATTTATTGCATTTCCTGCACAGAGTTGCACTCTGGTATCGCACCACCGTCCCCATCGAAAAATCCGCAGATTTGGAGATGGATGGTTCGGGAGAATCCGGTGGATTTTCCCGAACCGTGGGCGGCAGGATTGCTTACAAGAGCAAGGATGCCAACCACACCTGACTTGCTGTGTGGATAGCACACACAAGCCAGGGAGGCTCCCGCAGGAGCCGCATCCCCCTCGGAGAGCCCACGATACTTTGCAGCCGCAGGATGAAAGTATCATAGTGGGTTATTACACTTCCGCAGGAAGTGCGCTCCGGCCCGCAAGCTGTACAAACGTGAAAGGAGCTCTATGGCGAGAAACGACGGGATTGACCGTACCAGTGCAAGAAACGTAAACCTGACTGCCGTCAAAATTGGAAATGCCCAGCGGCACAACGAACGAGAAAAAGAATCCTATACCAACCCAGATATTATACCGGAACGCACTCCTCAGAACATCCATTTTAAGAAACCTACTGCCGGATATGCAGAGATGTTTGCACAGATGGAAAAGGATGGTGTAATCTCCACTCGTGGCCTGAAAACGGATGCCAACCTTTACGGGGAATTGATTTTTGATGTAAACTCCGCCTACTTCTATAACCATGGCGGATATGAGTTTGCCAAGCGATTTTATGAGGATGCTTACAGGGCTGCCATAGAGATCGTTGGCGGCGAACAGTATATTCTCTCCGCTGTTATGCACGCCGATGAGCGCAACCGGGCTATGTCCGAAGCACTGGGGCAGGATGTGTTCCACTATCATCTTCATGTAGTCTATGTTCCGGTTGTGGAGAAGCAGATCCTCTGGTCCAAGAGATGCAAAGATAAATCACTTGTGGGAACTGTCAAGGAAACGATTATGCAGGTGAGCAGCAGTAAAAAATGGCTGTCTAAACCGGCATTGGACGAACAGGGAGCGCCTATTCTCCAGAAGAATGGCAAGCCGGTGCTGCGGAAGTCTTATAGCGTCCTCCAGGACGATTTCTTTCAGGCTATGCGCAATGCTGGATATACGGATGTGGAACGTGGAGAACGGGGCAGTTCCGAGGAGCATTTGACCGTGACACAGTTCAAGGTGGAACGGGAACAGGAGCGATTGGAACAACTCACAGCACAAACGCAGCAGAAAGAGCAGCAGGCAGCCTCTCTGGAAAAGAAGATTGAGAATATTCAAAAACAGCAGATTACCGTTCAGAAAGTGGAGCAAATAGAACCCCATGCAGTTCCGTTTTCCTCTAAAGTTATGCTGGATCGTTCTGAATATGAAAATCTGGCAGCTGCGGCAAAGAAGTTCTATGTCCAGGAACGCAAGGAATCCAAGCTGCAAAAGGCTTTGGAAGCAGCATTGAAGATGGTAAACGAGCTGAAAGCGAAGGTCGCTATACTGACCGCAGAGCTGGCAGAGTATAAGTCTGTTCGTGGTCAGCTCAACACCGCAGGTTTAGAGCAGCAAAATGAACTGTTGATGAATAAGCTCCATCGGTACGAAACGGTGATAGAGCGAAATGGCCTGTGGAATTTGTTCCGACCCAGCAGAAAACCAGATCACAAACGGCAGGAAGAACGTTAAGAACACGGGTCAGCTTTTTTTCTAAGAAGCTGGCCCGTGTTCAAATTATCATAACTTGAGAAAATCATTTATTTGTGATATACTGAAATATATTCAGTGTTTGTTGATTTTGAATCGCCAAAAGCAGAATTTTTAGCCTGAATGGACGGGGGTAAAAATGGCCGTAAGTTATAAAAAATTATGGAAGTTATTGATTGACCGAGATATGAAGAAAAAGGATTTATGTGCCGCCGCTGGTGTTAGTCATGCTTCCATGGCTAAGCTGGGTAAGAATGAAAATGTTACAACGGATGTGTTGGTAAAAATATGTACAGCACTGAACTGTGATATCGGAGATATCATGGAATTAGTACCAGAGAATACAAAATGAAGGAGGTGTGGGCATTGGCTGAACAAGCGCTGAAACAAGCTATTGCCGTTCCGGCAAAGCCTATTTTGAAATGGGCTGGGGGCAAAACACAAATGTTAGGGGATTTGCTTCCAAAAGTGCCGTCCTCCTACGGAAGATATATAGAACCATTTTTTGGTGGAGGTGCAATGTTTTTTGCCCTTCAACCTGAACAGGCTGTCATTGCGGATAGCAACCCTGAGCTCATAAATTTATATCGCCAAGTTGCAAACCATGTTGACGATGTGATTTGTCAATTAAAAAAATATGAGAATACACAAGAAATGTTCTATGCGGTCCGGGGACAAGACTGGACAATGTTGCCTGAAGCTGAAGCAGCAGCACGAACAATTTTCTTAAATAAGACATGCTTTAATGGTTTGTATCGTGTCAATAAAAAAGGACAGTTTAACGTTCCTTTTGGAAAATACAAAAACCCAAAAATTTGTGATGAAGAGGGATTAAAAGCTGCATCTGCTGCATTGAAGAAGGCGGAAATTGTATGCGGTGATTATCTTCTTGTCCTGGAGCACTATGCGCAACCAGGAGACTTCGTGTTTCTTGATCCACCTTATTTGCCTATTTCTGAATATTCGGATTTCAAAAGATACACTAAAGAACAATTTTATGAAGAAGATCATGTTGAGTTAGCCAAAATGGTTAAGACTTTGCATGAACGTGGATGCCATGTCATTCTGACAAATTCCAATCATCCGCTGGTACACGAGCTTTATGCTCCGTTTACTATTGATGTGATTCAAACAAAAAGGCATATCTCTTGCAACGGCAGCACAAGAAAGGGCGAAGATGTTATCGTCACAATTCCGCCCAAGCAGCGTACATTGATTAAATTGCTGCCGAAGCCGTTGCCTGAACAGGTATCAGCATATCCTCCGACTCGATTTATGGGGTCAAAGAGCAAATTGCTTTCTGAGATTTGGTCCGTCGCATCGCAGTTCAACGTGGATACGGTAGTGGATTTATTCTCTGGTTCTGGCATTGTTGGTTATATGTTTAAGGCACAAGGTAAATCTGTCGTTAGCAACGATTACATGGCAATGTCTGCAACATTTACAAAGGCTATGATTGAGAATAATACAGTAACTTTGCCCTTGGAAGAAGCAGAGCGGCTTCTTGTTGCTCACAAAGAATCTGATCATTTTGTTTCTACAAAGTTTCAAGGATTATACTATACTGATGAAGAAAATGACCTGATCGATACGCTTCGCACCAATATTGCTGCAATTCGGGACCCTTATAAACATGCGATTGCTATGACCGCACTTATTCGTGCCTGCACTAAGAAACGTCCAAGAGGTATCTTTACCTATACAGGACACAGATATGATGATGGACGAAAAGATTTGCAGAAATCTTTGGCTGAACAGTTCTTGGAAGCAGTTGAAGCTGTAAACAGTGCAGTGTTTGATAATGGTAAGGTGAATCGTTCTAAACATGGCGATGCAATGGATTTGCGAGTCGAACAAGCTGATTTAGTTTACATTGACCCACCGTATTATTCTCCTCTTTCCGATAATGAATATGTGCGCAGATACCATTTTGTAGAGGGGCTGGCTCGTGATTGGAAGGGTGTAGAAATCCAGGAACACACACAAACCAAGAAATTCAAATCATATCCCACACCTTTCTCCACACGCAAGGGCGCCGCAGATGCTTTTGACAGACTTTTTAAGAAGTTCGCTAATAGCATCCTGATTGTTTCTTATTCCTCTAATAGCCTTCCTACACAGGATGAAATGGTGGCAATTATGGCTAAGTATAAGAAACATGTTGAAGTAATTCCCATAGATTACAAATATTCTTTTGGCAATCAAAACGAAGCCAAAACACATAGAAATTCTGTTCAAGAATATTTGTTTGTTGGATATTGATTGGAGGTTACAGAATGAATGAGCAGATTGATATTTGGCTGGTAGGCAATACCGGCTTGCGTAACCCCAATCGCATTCAAGACGGATTCAAGGTGTTTGCCGGTTCTCCATTTGTAGGAAACCTTCACGGCAAAGACAATGAAATTGGGTTTATGAATTACTTGAACGAAAAAGGAATTATTCAAAACGAGGATGGAAAGGATGAATCTGGAAGTCACGCAAGAAAATGGCGTTTAATGTTTGCTAAAAATGGTTTTGTCTATCCTCAAGTCAAGAAAAAAGATGGAAAACAAGAAGAATTGGGTCCTCTGGATGATATTACTCCATTCGGTAGATCTTTTTTGAAGGCTGACACCTATCCTGCGGTGCAGGAGTGCTATTTGCGTGCAATGAGTGTAGAGCAATTTGTTATGCCGGATGGAATCCATTATTTTTCGCCTCTGAGATGGTTATTGGCCATTATGTTGGAACTTGAAAAGAGAACTGGAACATCTGAGCTGAGCCGTATTGAATTTGCCCTTTGGGGTCATACGACTAATCCAGGTTACAATCTTTCAGATGTCGTCGATCGTATCCTGGATTTGAGGAAGCGCAGAGCAGCTGCGCCTGCAAAGCGTCCGTTTGACAAGAAAGAGATCGCTGAGCGAGGTAAAAGCTATGACAAAAAGGCAGATAATTTCTTGGATTACAGCGATATGAATATGCGTTATCTTCGTATTTCTGGTGTGCTCCAGCGTAAAGGCAGAGGCTTGATTATTGTTCCTGCCAAACATGTGATGGCTGAAAAACTTGCCAAGAGTACTGCCAGTGCGGAACCGATCATGGAACAGTATAAACTTCTATGTAACGGCGCACCGCTGCCTACCGACAATGTTGAAGTTGCAAAGTCTCTACTGGATGATCTGATCAAGCAGATGAAGGAGCGGCATATTGCATTCGATATTTCGGATTTGCCGCTAACTACTCCTGCCGAGATTAATATTGCAAGGCAACGACTTGAAAATATTCTCGCTCAGACAGATGAAATCCAGTATGCCAATGATCAATGCAATCAGTGGAAAGAAATTGCTGATTATATGTCGCTTCTCATTAAAGGTGGTGGAAAGCAGGTTTATGATGAAGATAATGCCATTGAAGTGCCCAAAGATGAAACACCGGCGTATCTTGAGTGGACACTTTGGAGAGCAGCTTTGGCAATTGATCACATGGTGAATAAGCCATACGAAGTTCGTGGCTTCAAGCTGGATGCTGATTTCATGCCTGTTTCCGCAGCTGGTGGTGGCAAAGGTGACCTATACTGTGAATTTAATGATTTTACTATTCTCACAGAGGTTACAATGTCCACTTCTTCCCGTCAAGAAGCGATGGAAGGTGAACCTGTCAGACGTCATGTCTCTGATGCGGTCTTAAAGTACGAAAAGCCTGTGTACGGTATGTTCATTGCAGTCAAAATTGATACTAATACTGCCGAAACTTTCCGCCATGGTATTTGGTATGCTAAAGGCGATATGAAACAACGTCTGGATATTGTCCCACTGACGCTGGAGCAGTTCCAGAAATACTTTGTTGCAATGTTTGAGGGCAAGCAGGCAAAACCAGAACATCTGCGAGACCTGATTTTGGAATGTGAAACAAAGAGAGACGTTTTGGATGCACCTGATTGGAAACAGCATATCAACACTGTTGTAACTGAGCGAGCACACGAGGTCAGAACAGGAATAAAACGCACAGATGTTGCTGATGCACCAATGGTTCCTCCCGGGGCTATGGTTAGACATGTGGCATTTGGTGTTGGCCAGGTTGTTGGATTGATGGCATCTTTTCCTGGCTGCCAAACCAAAACAATGGAGGTCCCGTATCTGAGAGGATTGCCAGATGAGATTTCTATGGAAGCTGACGGTAAAACACTTCACCACGAACGATTTGGTGAAGGTTCTGTTTATGCATATATCATTGTTTTCGACAAAATGATTATGCCCATGTCCTATCCGTCTGCATTCACAGATAGTTCGCTCTTTGTTAAATAACTCAAGCGTAAAACAGGCCATCACCTACATATTTCTGGCATGGGATGGCCTATTTACACGGAGGGCATTATGTTTATTACAAACCTTGAAATAGAACATTTTCGTGGAATACAGAAAGGTAATATTTCGTTTCCTTTAGATTCCCGAGTAATATGTATGATTGGAGCAGGAGATAGTACAAAGTCTACTGTCATTAAGGCTATCGAGTGGGTATTCTGGCCTTCCTGGAATCTGATTGCCTGTGATAATGATTTCTATGGATGCGACACATCCGTTCCGATTATAATAAGGGGCACTTTCAAAGAAATACCATCTAAGCTTATTACTGAGGACAAGTTTGGCCTATATTTGCGTAAACCCCATGTGCTTCTTAATCCGGATATAAACGATGAACCTGAAGATGAAGGAGATTTTTGCCTTACAATTCAGCTTACAATCGATAGTACCCTTGAGCCTAAGTGGGAGGTTGTTTGTAACAGAAAGGAAGCACGTCCAATTTCACATACTGATCGCAAATTATTATCCGTTGCCAATGTTGGTAATAATTGTGCCAAGGATATGGTATGGGGAAAATACTCCGTTCTTCAAAAGTATGCCGATGCAAAAGGGGTTTTGCATGATGCGCACACGGCAGCCTTACGTGAGATAGCCAGCCATGCTGATCTTCGGGCGCTTGATGATGTTGGTGAAACCCTGATTGCAGTTGGGCAGCAGTATGGAGTTGACTTCGAGTCGCAGATAAAGAACAAAATGTTCATTCAGAACGGTTCGTTTTCTTCTTCTGTCGGACTATTCGATGGCAATACACCTCTAAATCAAAAAGGTACTGGCAGCCAGAGGCTTCTTTCGATGGGATTAAACATTCAATCTTCCGCCGGTAATGCACTTCTTGTAATCGACGAAGTAGAAAACGGATTGGAGCCGTATCGTTTACGCAGTTTGCTAAATGAATTCAGAATCACGTATGTAGCTTCTGGACAAGTGATTATGACTACACATTCCCCAATTGCTGTTGCAGAATGTACTATCGGTGAATTATTAGTTGTGCAATCAAAGAGTGGGCAAACCGATGTATTTCTGCTCAAAGGGAAAGATCCTGAAACAAACGCTACCATACAGTCCCAGATTCGAAAGAATGCCGAAGCGTTTTTGTGCAAGCGCCTAATTGTGTGTGAAGGAAAAACTGAAATAGGGTTTGTTCGTGCGTTAGACACATATCTTGCTAAAACAAAAAACTATCGTATGGCATTCAAGGGTGTTGGCACAGCCGATGGTGGTGGTAGTACAATTTTCACATGCACAGAAGTGCTACGTTCTTGCGGATATGAGGTCTGCCTGTTGATGGATTCAGATTTACCAGACGAAGATGAACAAAAAACGGATTTGCTATGGGATGGAGTTTCTGTTTTTGACTGGGATGCTCCAAATGCGTTTGAGGAACAGATTTTCTTTGACGTTCCTACTGATACTGCAACTAAAATAATAAATATTGCAGTAGGAGAACACGGAATTGACTCTGTGGCATCTCGCTTAACAACTGGAAACATCCCGTTTGAAATAAAGGGCGGAGAAATCCAACTTGCTGCAATGAAACCTGAAGATCAAAAGAAAATTGGCGAAATTGCTAAGAAAAAGAAAGTGGAATGGTATAAAAGAATAGATCTGGGTGAATTCTTGGGCAATGTTATTTTTGAAAATTGGGAATGTATTGGGGCAAAAACCAAACTAAAAGCTGTTGTAAATGCACTATCGAAATGGGTGATTGACAATGACCGAAGCTGATCTGGATAAAATCATGCAAATGCCCAGTGCTGCCATAATTGCACCGGCAGGACATGGAAAAACTGAAATGATTGCTGAAATTGTCAAACACGCTGAGGGTAAGCAACTTCTGCTTACTCATACAAATGCTGGAGTAGATGCAATTGAAAAACGGTTACAGAAGCGGAAAGTTTCAAAAGAAAAGTATACTGTAACCACTATTGCTGCTTTCTGTATAAAATGGTGCGTATCGTATGATGGTACGGGCGAATTTGACAAGACGCTGTCCCCGCTCAACAGCACCAAAGAGGCAAAAACATACTATGCGCAACTGTACAGTGGTGCCAAGAAAATTTTTGCAACCAGCTGGGCTGGCAATGTGCTGAAGGCGACATACGCAGGCGTTGTTGTTGATGAATATCAAGATTGTATCCAGGCACAACATGAGATTATACTTGCGATGAGTAGGCATTTGCCTATTAGAGTACTTGGTGATCCGATGCAAGGAATTTTCTCTTTTGCTGGGAGTTTGGTGGATTGGAATAAGTTAGAATTTCCCGTGGTAAATGTTGCTACACAGCCCTGGCGCTGGAGCAACTGCAATCCTGAGCTTGGTAGCTACTTAATGACAGTTCGAGAATCATTGTTGCCTGTGCTAACTAAACAGTGCTGTAAGGTACAAATAGATCCAGAGAATAAGAATGTGGAGGTTATTTCGCCTGCCAATTTTACGGGGTATTCTCATCTGAAAGAACTTTCACAGTTTTCGTCGGTCGTATACATAGTACAATGGCCGAAACAGCAGCTGGACTTCTGTGCACGAATGCCCGGGATATTCCAGTACGATGAAAAACAAGATTGTGATGAGTTGTTTAACTATGCGAAGTTGTTTGATTCAAAGAACAAATCTGAGCTGGCACTTGCAGTAATCATGTTTGCTGCTGAATGCTCAACCGGTATTGGTAAGGAGCTTAAATCGTATATAGATAAGCTAAAGATAAACAGTTTTGATTTTTCACGCATAAAAAAGAATACAGATTTCCGTGATATTATTGAAGAAACAGCGCCTGACTTGACAAAAGAGACTGCATTAAAAATGCTTATGTGGTTTTCATCTAATTCGGCATTTAAGCAGTATCGAACAGAGTTGTTGTCGGAAATGATTCGAAGTATAAAATATGCTATTGATCATGATATGTCGATTTTTGATGCGGCAAATCATATAAGGAAAGATTTAGGACTTCAAAAAAGATATACGGGTTTCAAATTTTTATCTTCACGTACGCTCCTATCAAAAGGATTGGAGTTTGATTGCGTCATTATCGATATGACAACACCGCTGTCCGCTAAAGATTTTTATGTTGCTATGACAAGGGCAATGAAAAAGATATATATTATATCAGATTCAAATACTTTTATATTTAGGTCATAATGTAAAATGGACTATTAGTCACTAAAAATCAGCCGAGTAGCTAACTACCCGGCTGATCGTTCTACCCGGCTGATCGTTGATATTGTTATTCTTCCATGACCTCAAGCATCATCCGTGCACCCAGCTTAAAGCTATTTTGGAACAGCAGGCACTCTGCCATGGTCTGATACTCACGAACGGCGTCCGTATATCGAGAGAACAGTTCTTTCTGTTCATCCGTCATGGTTGCCTGAAGCTTTTCTTCATTTCGGGTAATCAGGTGAAGCACTTCCTTGTATTCCTTGCAGGCGTTTGTGTCGTATTCGGTCGGTTCAATGTTGCCATACCAAAATTCTTCAAGAAGTCTCATACGGCATCCTCCCCATAGATCAGCTCTTGGAGGATGATTTCCTCTGCCCGGTTTCGGATGTTATTCATAGCTCCCACCCATGCCATCTGATCCTGCGCTTTCAGCTGCTCATTGATACCCTCCTTCTCTGCCAGCTGTGTTATGAGCAGATGGAGTTTGTTTCGTGCCTGGGTATCAATATCAGCCAGATAGCTGTGCAATCTCCCTCTGAGAACAAGGTCGGAATAGAGCACGGGACGATGTTCTTTCAGGTATTGCTGGTGCTTTCTGCCCCACATACCAATAGGAGATGTCCCCGCTTCATCCAACACTAAGCAGGGGATATAGTAGTCGCCCTGGAGTTCATACCAAAGGCCGTTGCATTGATTGAAGATGTATTTTTCCATTATGCTGTCCTCCGTGTGTGAATTTAATTTTGAGGTGAAGACAAGAACAGCAACCAAGATTCTCTCCTTACTGTTGTCCTGCGTTGCCCTGGGCAGCGATACGCAAGGCACACATAAGGAGCAAAACCTGCTTTTCGTGCGTCATGCACGAGGATGAAAATTAGAATCTGATGTGCAGAAAAACCGCAGTATTAAGCCAAAAATCAGGTGGAAAGCGAAGAAATCACCGGATGTTTGGCAGGGGTGCACCAAGCCCTTGAAGTTCACCAAGCGCTGATTTATCAAGCTTTTGCTTACCGAGAGAGCTTCCCTTTTGGGAGGCTCTCTTTTTATTTTGAACTGTGGTTATCCTCGCAGCGCAGCTGCTGCGGTCGCAACGGAAAACGCGCCGCAGGCGCCTTTTCGCATCGCCGCGACAGTTCAGCAAGCGCTGATTTACCAAGCTTTTGCTTACCGAGAGAGCTTCCCTTTTGGGAGGCTCTC
>RCNI01001028.1_pt1 | contig 15939 bp, 12 predicted proteins | sample 2041151 | NCBI WGS metagenome assembly RCNI01 (sample SAMN09708214, study PRJNA481090) | feces metagenome | isolation source: feces | place: Antarctica: Albino Rookery | reverse complement strand
TGAAACAGGTTGCTGTGTGTGTAGGCATCTCGACACTAAACGGAAACAAGTATTTAGTTATCGACGTGATAAAGTACAACCTAATGAATAATATCAGCTTTATCGCTGAATTGGTACCTTTAATGGGAACTTTTCTATAACTTGATAGTAATTCTTCAATACTTTTCCACAAGCAACAGTTCCTGCATAACTAACTGCTACATCAAAGGTTGTTTTGGTGACAGGATTGCCCTGAGGAAGCATACGAGCAATTGCTCTCATGAGATACCCTGAGCTCATAATGCAACCCATCTCAGCTACCGTAGCTATACCCATGCCTCGACTCATAACCCAGTTCATCTGAGAGGCCATCTTAACCGTATTGAGCGTCATCAAAGGCATATCAGCCTTATTGATAGGCATTGCGGCAATCATGGCGTTTTCCTTGGCGCAAGTAGAGATGAGCTTATCGAAATAAGGTGCCCTAAGGAAAGAAAACACCTTTACAAACTTCTGAATCAATTCATCGTTTTGATCCATTATCCAGCTTGTAAGCTTGGATGAAAGATCTTCAAGCTGATCTATGCAAATCAGGGAAACCGGAGCTTTACTGTTGCTCTTTACAGATTCAGCCGGTGGAATCTCTGAGTTTTGATCTGCAACAATCAAAGTTGGAATATGAGACTCAGAGTAGCTCGAAGCACACACTCCTACCCTCTCAGATTTGCTACCGCAAATCATAAAGCATACATCGCGCATAGGAATAGCACGATGAGGCTGAACTTCGTAAAGCTCATCGACTTCTAAGATAACCTCTCCTGATACTGGACGAAGAAGGTCTTTGATGGTCATAACTAACTCGCGAGATGCGGTTTTATCTACAATTATATGAACGGAAAGAAGGTCTGCCTGCTTGCCTGCGGTAGTCTTTACCGTGCGAACTAGCTCGAAGATCTCCTTTGGCACTTGAGTTGGTATTTTAAGCATACGTCTCCTGAGTCCTTACTCCGACTGGTTGTTTGAACTTTTATGCGTTATGCGAGTTCAAACTGCTTACATCATCATACCGCACGTTAAGCGGATTTCGTACGATGAAACCATATACTTTGGACGACGCCCACACTTGCAATCTGTGCAACCATCGAACTTGAACCGTAACTGATGAAAGGAAGTGGAATTCCTGTAATCGGCATAATTCCGATATTCATTCCCACGTTTTCCAGAACCTGAAAGCCCCACATAGCAACGATTCCTACTAATATAAGCTTGGCAAAAACCGACTGGGTCTTTACAGCAAGAGATACAGTAGCAAGCATCAACCAGAGGAACAAAAGAAGCAATACGATTGCTCCAAAGAATCCAAATTCCTCTGAGAGCAAGGAAAACACAAAGTCAGTATGAGCTTCTGGCAAAAATCCGCCTCCAGCCTGCGATGCATTACCAATACCCTTACCGAAGATTCCTCCAGAGCCTACGGCAATTTGTGCCTGCTGAATATTGTATCCTGAACCCGTAGGGTCAATATTTGGATCTACGAAGACAAGCAAACGATTGAGCTGGTATTCTTTGAGAACATGAGGCATATTTGGCATCATACTCGTTACAATCACCAGAGCCGATGCTGCAACGATAAGAGCGATAGTGGCCCAAACCCACGACTTCTTTGCACCTGCACAAATGATGATGGCAGCTCCTGCTACAAGGACGATAAGACCCGTACCAAGATCTGGCTGAAGCAAAATGGCAAAGAATGGAATGCACAAGATAGCACAAAGTTTTACATAATCTTTGAAAGTATCAATCTTGCCGTTGTACTGAGCACACAGCGAAGCCATAAGGAAAATCGTGACTAACTTCGCAATCTCAGAAGGCTGGAATCTCAATCCAATAATAGGAATGCGAACCCAACCGTGAATTCCCATAGCAAAAACTCCAATGCCTGGAATCTTTGGCAAAATCATGAGTACAACATCGAGGATCAAAAGCATGGTCGTCATGTTGGACAAAGACCTGTAGTCAAAGCGCCACATAACAACTGCTGTAATCAATCCCAAAACAACACCTAAAGCTTGGCGAGTAATCGAAGCTCTCTCAATCGACAAGCTAGCCGACCAAATCACAACAAGACCGTAGGCAATAAGCATTAATGCTGGAATCAAAACAGGAAGATAAAGGCTATTAGAATAGCCTTTCTTGGGTGCAGTAGAATACATGCGCGGAAGACTTTTGGAAGTTTTACCTCCAAACAATCCCGACATCACCTTTGCACTTCCTGGATTTGAAACCACTGTTGATTTTTGTTTTCTAATATTCATATGAACCTATTCTATGAGTCGAATAGTCTCTTAAACTACAGCCTAATCGTATTGCTGAGGTTCCTGATTGCCGAGTTGCTCAGCTTGAAGCTGAGCGTCATCTACTGTAGGGTCAGCTTCCTCATTCTTGTAATCAGGGTCGAAAAGCGCACTCATAACTTCTCGAGCTGCATACATCGCAGTAGAAGCTCCGAATCCTGCGTTTTCGACAACTGTTGCAACAACATATTCAGGATCTTCGTAGGGACCATAGCAGCAAAACCATGCTGTAGGTGCCAGATCAGGAGGACGCTCTCCTGTACCCGTTTTACCTGCAATGCGCTTTGGAATCTTATTGAACTCTTCAGTAACAATTGGGGTTTCAATTTCAATTACACCCAAAAGACCTGCATCAATCAGATCGTAGTACTCAGGCTTTTCTTCGGTTTCATTAAAGATTTCTGGCTTGTATTCCAAAAGCGGTGTTGGATCTGTTTGTGACTTAACACATTTGAGAACGTGAGGTTTATATTCTTTTCCATGGGTTGCAAGCCCAGCGTAAACCTCTGCCATCTGAATACAGGTAACCAAAAAGTCACCCTGTCCAATGACGATGTTTGCCGTATCTCCACCCTGCCAACGACGATCAACATCAGGAGAAGAGGTAAAGTTTTCCCACTTCCACTTAGCATCAGGAATACGACCAACAGCTTCAGCTGGAAGATCAACACCCGTAGGCTTTTCAAGTCCCCACCTGCGATACGTCTCCTGAAGTCCTTCAGGATGCTTAGAGTTATAGAAAGCCTTTGCAATCTCGTAGTACACAACGTCGCATGAGTAGGTAATACTGTCCTGAAGGCCAATATTTCCGTGACCCGTTTCTTTCCAGCAACGCTTTCCGTGGCCCTTGCCCATTCCTGTCCAAAATCCCGTGCAGTAATACATCGAGGACATATCACACATACCGTAATTCAAGCCAGCAAAAGCACTGAGCGGTTTGATGGTAGAAGCTGCTGGGAACTGACCTGAAATGGCTTTATTCATAAGCGGATATCCGCTTTTCTCGTCAGAGAGCTTTTCCCAATCCTGATAAGAAATTCCTCCAATGAATACTGATGGAGAAAATGATGGCTCTGAAGCGCAAGCGATGATCGAACCATCTCGAACATCGATGCAGATGATACCTCCGCTTTTACACTGTGGATTTCCTTGAAGGTGAGCTTTGTGAATTGCTTTCTTTAATCCACGCTCAGCTGCCATCTGGATGCGTTTATCGATAGTAAGAACTACATCGTTTCCTGATTTTCCGGGAATGGTTTCACCATAGTCAAGGATGTGTCCATCTACATCAACGTGTACCTTTTGCTCACCGCGGACACCTTGCAAGACGCTTTCATACTGCATCTCGACGCCTGCCTGACCAACGATATCACCAATTGAGTAGGTAACCTGTCCCTCATCAGTCTTTTGCTTAGAGTTATCAAGCTGCTCTTTAGTAACCGGTCCTGTATAGCCTAAAACATGAGCCGCAAGGTTTCCATAAGGATAATGTCGCTGGGCTCGCTCCTCTACATCGATTCCCTTAAATACATCGGCATGACCTCCAAGGTATGCAATGATTCTACGAGGAACATCGATGGCAATAGTACGAGCCGCCTGAGCACCTTCACTTTGATCCTGAATCTTTCGACGGACAGCCATCTGAGGCATACCTAACATATTTGCCAAAAGCTGTATCTCGATAGGATCTTTAATTACTTCAGGAGTAGCAGTAACGGTAGGACAAGGCCTGTTATCTACAAGTGGAACGCCATTTCTATCCAAAATACGACCACGAGGAGCCGGTGTCAAAATGGTTCTTGTTCTATTAGATTCAGCCTTTTGCTTGTAGTCATCAGTTGACACAAGCTGCATGGCCCACAGACGCCCCATCAAAACCGCAATGATTCCTCCAGAGAAAAGTCCCAAACCTTTCAAGCGAGAGGTTAAAACCTTATCGGCAGAAGTATCTTCACTTCCACCCGAAACTCCAGACTGTGAGCTCATGTCGATCTTGATCTTGTCTTTTCCCAAGAACTTCAAGACAACATAGCCAGCAATCACAACGGCTAAAATCACACCGACTGAAATCCCAAAAATCTTATAAGCACTCACGTCTACCTGCCCTTACGAGGGGTTTGAGACAGATGACGAAGAGGTTTCATAGGCTTTGAAGCAAGGCTTCTATTCTTATTGTAGCCGCCACCGAAACGCGTGCTCGACTGTGACTGCCTGTGAGACAGCGCAAAGACAAAAGGTATGAACGCAATCGTATCGAGAATAACCTCAGGAATAGCGCGGTAGAAGATCAAACTTACAATGGAGTCGATCTGCCTGAGGAAAAGCAAAACAATGCCGTAAAAAAGGACAACGCCCAAGCTCGTAAGAGCAAAGGTTTTAATGAGCGTAAAAGGGCTTTCTCCAAATCGGCCTCTATCAGATCCTCCGATTATTAAAACAACGATTACAAGGATAAAGCTCATCAATCCAACAGGTCCATTGACTACAAGGTCGTAGAACATACCTGCTAAAAATGCCGAGATTACAGCTGAGGTATTAGAACTTCCATAAGCCATACATACAGCAAAGATAAGGGCGAAATTTGCATGCGCACTCAGAAATGAGATGTGAGGTGAGATGCCTACCTGCATAAAAATGCAGATGACAATGAGCCCAAGCAACATGCGCTTGGTTTTATTCTTGTCTTGAATATGCATACGACCTCCTTATCTATTTTCCTCTTGCGAATTTGTATTCTGATTTGCCTCATCCTGACCTGAATCAGAGCCAGACTCTCCGTCTTTCTTCTTATCCTTCTTGTCCTCAGGGTAAGCACCGAGCTTATCGGCTGCAGCAATCTCCTCTGACGTAGGCATCTGAGCCTCAGTCAAAGATGTGATGACGAGCAATTCCTCAACACGATGGACGTTAGAAATAGGCTCAACTACGATTGTGCAGTAGAGAGCTCCTTCTGGCTTCTCAACACTGGAAACCTTTCCTAAAGGCATACCCTTAGGATAGATGCCTCCCAATCCACTTGTCACAATCAAGTCACCAATAGCTACGTCTGTATCAATTGGTACTAGAGTAAGCTTTACAGTTCCGTTTGCACTTCCGCGCAATACGCCTTGAACTCGGTTCTTTTGAACCATAGCGCTAATGCGTGATGATTCATCGGTCATGAGCCTTACTTGAGAAGATGTAGGAGATACCGATGAGATCTGTCCGATAACACCATAGGTATCCATAGCAGGCATACCAACAGCCAAGCCAGCATCACTTCCAACATCAATGGTCACAACATCTGCCCAAGAGCTTTGAGGAGCAGAGATAATCTTTGCTCCTAAAGTCTTAAGGTCGTAGGTACCTCTAATTTGAAGAAGTCCCTGAAGACGTGCATTTGCCTGCAGCTGCTCTTCGAGCTCCGCGTTGCGAGCAATAAGGAGCTTGTTTTCCTCTTCGAGCTCTGAGAGCGTCTTTTGAGAAGCCGTAAGATTCGATGCAATATTGCCAATACCTGAGAAAGGTGAACAGATAACGTTTCCGATAATCTGTACTGGTCTCATGGTAAATTGAGTTGCATTTTTCATAGAATGCATCATGCCTGTCTCCCCTTCACGACAACTAATCGTAAAGAAGGTCAAAGACAGGGCAATCAATATCGCTGCGGTTTTCTTTGTAGAATTCTGATACGTTTTCATTACATCTCTTCTGAGCTATTTAATGACATCAAGCAAGAGAGTCCCCTAAAGGTTCTCTCTTGCTTTTGCAATATAAGTAATTGTATGTGTATGAGTAACTCGAAATTCTTGTACCCACATAAGGAAGCTCAACATTGATGCCTCCAAAATCTACACCTTCAGGTAGAGATTCATACAACGCAGATTACTGTCCTGCAGTTTGTACGAATCCTCCATTGAGTGCATTAGCCTCCAAAACGCGAGCGCAACCATTTACAACGTTTTCCAAACAGGTTGGGCTTACATTTACAGGAACACCGGTTTCTTCACGCAAACGGTAATCGAGTCCACGAAGCATTCCTCCACCACCGGTGAGCAAGATTCCGTAGTACATAAGGTCACTTGCAAGATCAGGTGGAGTGAGGTCCAAAGCGTCCTTAACAGCCTTAGTAACCTCATCCAAAGGACGATCCAAAGCACGACGGATCTCTTCAGACTCAATACGAATGCTCTTTGGAAGGCCGTTGATGACATCTCGTCCGTTAACCTCAACATCGAGCTCTTCTTTAAGAGGAGTTGCAGATCCAACCTTAATCTTAATATCCTCAGCAGTACGCTCACCGATGCTCAAGTTATAGACATCGCGAACATGCTCGAGGATAGTACGATCGAATTCGTCTCCTGCTACACGGATTGACTTGGAAACTACGATGCCGCCCATTGCAATAACAGCAACCTCGGTAGTTCCACCTCCAATATCTACAACCATGGAACCTGTTGGATCTTCAATAGGAAGATCAGCTCCAATAGCTGCAGCCATTGGCTCTTCAATCAAGTAAGCCTGTCGGGCGCCAGCCTGAATTGTAGCTTCAAAAACAGCACGCTTCTCAACAGAAGTAACACCTGAAGGAACACATACTACAACACGTGGACGTGGACTCCAAGGGTAGCGACGCTCACGGGCCTTATCGATAAAGTAGCGAAGCATAACTTCGGTTACATCAAAGTCAGCAATAACGCCATCTTTCAATGGACGGACTGCAACGATAGAACCAGGTGTCCTACCTACCATGCGCTTTGCATCTGCACCTACTGCCAAGACGCGCTCTTCGCGCTTGTCAATAGCTACAACGGAAGGCTCATTGAGTACAATACCTTGATCTCGTACAGATACGAGAGTATTAGCAGTACCCAAGTCGATAGCAAGATCGCCACCATATTCACCAAATATTGAGTCGAAAAACGACATATACGTTTCCTCCCAGCTCAAAGCCGGCTCTCTACACCACGAACGCCTCATAGTCTGAAAACAGACTGAGGCGACGTGATTAACTATATTACAAAGTGTGGGCTATCCCACGTTTTAATTGTTCTGTCCAGCAGGTGCTGTTGGAAGGGAATTCTGGTTAGCCTGAGATGGATACTCAGGAGTTACATTAAATACCTTCCAGCTCAAGCCACTACGGGTAAGATCGACGATGTAGTCTTGCTTTCCTCCCTGAGGAAGAGTTGCTGTGATATATACACGAGACTGCTTCATAGACTGATCGATGCCCTTAACTTCAACTTGAGCACCTTCAGGAATAGTACTTGCAATCTGCTTGCGCTTAGCCTGATCTACCTCTCCTACCATGAACTCTCCGAGGTCAGTTGTAGGCGATTTCTTTGCAGCGAACATCTCAGTGATGACAGCCTGCTGTGTAGGCCATCCATATCCGCGATAGTAAGCGAAGCCTCCAGCTGCTCCAGTAAGCAAAATGAGGATAAAGAGAACAAGGAAGAAGCGAGCACATCCGCCCTTTTTCTTCTTTTTCTTCTTCTGAACCTTGTCTTGCTTGATGAGGTCTTCTTCTGAAATGGTAAAGAATCCTGTGTCATCAGCAGAAGGAATCAACTCTCCAGACTTGCCCATTGGATCGAGGGGATCTTCAATGCGACCTTGTGCTCCATATCCTGCCTGAGCGAGGAACTGGTCAGTCTCAGAAGGCTGATACTTGCTTGCATTCAAAGCACGACGTGCAGCATCGTAGCTTGCTACTTCAGTTGCAGTGAGCGTATACACACCGTCTTCGGTAGCTGAAACGAAAGAATCAACTGCCTCCTGCATCTTATTTGCAGCAACATATGCACGGCCCATATCAGCATAAATCTTATACTGAGGCATCATAGGTCCAGCAAAATCGAGAGCTGTACGATATGCCTCAACAGCATCGAGTGCTCGTCCCATCTCTACAAAACAGTGTCCAAGCTCAACAAGAGAGCGAGATGGATCTGTGTTGGACTCATCCATAGCAGCATTTCTATAAGCTACACCCGCATCTTGGTACTTCTGGAGGTTAAAACATGCATCTCCCAAAGCCATATATGCCTTGTAAGGTGTTGCATAGCTCTTATCCTGCAAAGCCTCCTCTGCACACTGTTCTGCCTGAGCATACTCGCCAGCAGCAGAAAAAGCACGTGCACGATTGCAAGAAAGAGCGCCTTTCTTTCCATAATTCTCATCCTGAAGAGCATCACCATAAGCAACAGCCGCATCGTGATACATTCCAAGCTTCATGAGAGCATTACCAAGCAAGTGACAAGCAGCACCGTCGTGGTCTCCAGGTCTCATTGCGGAGGTAAGGATAGATGCAGTCTTGGCCCAATCACCTTGCTGATAAGATGCCTTAGCTGCTTCATAGTCATGTTGAGTCACAATTACTCCTTTTGTCGGAAGTGCAAAAGCACTCCTTTTAGTGTGCATAAGCTCATGCACATCGAGCGCAGTAGGCTAACTTTAAGCCTCTACACGAATTTGCTTAATGAGGTCGCCTGCGCGAAGCTCACCAATAATCTCAAGTCCCTCAATAGTCTCACCAAATACGGTGTATCCACTGTCGAGAGAATGCTGAGGTCCCAAGCAAAGATAGAATTGAGATCCTGCACTATCAGGATGCTGAGAGCGAGCCATAGCCAACGCACCATCTACGTGGGAGTTGCGAGGGTTGGTGTCATACTCATGCTTAATAGAATATCCAGGTCCACCCGTACCAGGCATTCCATCAACACCTGGCATACCAGAGCGAACTTGATCTTCGCTCATTGAACGGGTGTTAGGACAACCTCCCTGGATTACAAAACCAGGAACAAAGCGGTGGAACTTAAGGTCATCATAAAAGCCAGCATTTGCAAGCTCAGCAAAGTTAGCTACATGAATTGGAGCACCTTCGCCGTCGAGCTTTACTTTGATAGTACCCTTTGAAGTCTCAATAACAGCTACCTCGGTACCTTTAATTGTATATTCAGGCTCATAAAGATCTGGTGTATTGGAAAAGAAACCCATAATCTTCCTTCCTTAACGTTTATAGAAACAATTTTATCTATTTTATCAGATAACAACTTACAAGACATCTTTTCATAACGAGTTGTTAGATTCTGTGTGGTCATGATGTGTATTGTTACTTCACCTGAGGCCACATCTAACTTCTAATCAAGAAAAATTAGCGGAAACATTGCGCAAGATAGGACTAACCATCGAAACGCTTTGGCTCACATTGAGCCTTAATTTCATCAAATGAACCCTGATTTGTACGGGCTGTTTGAATATGAGATTCAATCTTTTGTCTGTCTGCTTCTCGGTTTTTACTATCTTTGGATACACCCCAGGCAGAAGAATATCCGTCCACGCGATTTCTGAGGAAATTAGCAAGCTTCATAAGCTTTTGCCTCTGAGGCTCATAATCGGTACCCGTGAAGTTAAAGCTCTTAAGATGATTAATCTCATTGGAGATATCAATTGCGATTAGACGAGTTTCTTTGTATGCCTTGTCAATTTCATCTTGATTATCACTAAATCCAAAGTTTCTAAATCTAAGCTGGATCTCATCTACAGACTCTGAAAGCTCAATAATCTTGAGATATGAGCTATTCAATACATCATAAGGGTCGATATTTTCCATAAGAGACTGCGATTGAGCCTTCTTGTCCTGACCAGCAAGAGATTCAATCTGAGCTGGACCATTCTCGCTAAAATCGAGAGGTTGATCTGGTCTTCCATAATAAGCTGCAGGATCCCATGGGTGAACAATAGCCAAAGCCAGAACCGTTACAAATAACACTGCCAAACCACCTGCTACCGCATACGGCTTAACAGGTGTTTTGACAACTTCATCTTCAACATCTTCCTTTGGAATAGCCGAATCGATCCTAGGAAGTGCATTGGTGGCACCTGGATCTAACTCTGGAATATTAACACTCGAAATAACAGGTCCCATATCATGCTCATCGCAATACATGCCACAAGAAGGACAAGTCACATCCCCTTCTTTAAGCAAAGAACCACACTGCTTACAAAACGTATATTCAGGCTTGTCATCATAATGCGCACCTGAAAGTTGCTTTCTGCAAGCAGGACATATTTCGAGGTCATCTTGGATATGCGAATTGCAAAAAGGACAAATCACGACGTAACCTCATACATTTAAAATTATTTACTAGAAATAAAGAATCGTTCAATAGCAGAATATAGTCTATCAACTTTTGGGTTTTTACTTGTAGCAAAATTCAGTAATGAGTTAAAAAGCCATACGCTCAAAGCTGTGATTGCAATTGTTATCACAGCGTCTATAAATCCCAATTGAACGAACCTGAAATAATCCTCATACCCAAAGACGCCCATGATCAAAATCACAAGGATGAAAGTGAGAAGACTCAAGCGAAGCGGTGTTAGAGGAACAGAAATCCTAACTATCAGCCAAACGCCCACGACACTCAGAGTAATAAAACACATGGTAGAGAGGGTTAGAGCGGATATTAGATGCCAATGTTCAAGCATAATGTAAATTACTGTAGCTACAAAAAAGCTAATGGATGCCGGAATACTCCTGAGCAAAACTCGCTTGAGAAACTCGCCTTTCACCCTCTGATAATTCCCTTCTAGAGCAAGGATAAATGAAGGAACTCCAATAATCGCCGTACTCAATAGCGACATTTGTATTGGAATGAAAGGGTATGGTGGAAAGAAGATGCAAAACGCACCGATAAATACCGAATAGACGGTCTTTACCAGAAACAAGGAAGCAGATCTCGTTAAGTTATTGATAGACTTTCGACCCTCAGCCACAACATGAGGCAAATGAGAAAAGTCGTTATCTCCAAGCACAATGTCGCTGATGTTGCGCGCAGCTTCACTTCCTTGCGCCATTGCAACAGAACAGTCTGCAGCCTTCAGCGCAAGGATGTCATTGACACCATCTCCCGTCATGCAGACCTTGTGGCCTGCACCTTGAAGTGCATGAACGAGATGTCTCTTTTGCTCCGGAGTTACTCGTCCAAAGATATTACAGCTTGATGCGGCAGCAACCAGATCTTCATCAGTTAGCTTACTTGCATCCAGATACGTGTCGGTTCCTCGAATTCCAGCACGTGCAGCAATTGCAGCTACGGTCTTAGGATCGTCGCCGGAGATTATCTTTACCTTAACGTTCTGAGTATAGAAATAGCGAATTGTCTCAAAGGCATTCGGTCTAATCTCATCTTCTATCAGAACAAAACCTAAAACCTCAACTTGACCTTGAATCTTATCCTCAGAATCAAAACCCTCCACCTTACACAAGGCTAAAACACGCATATGTGGTTCGAACTGGTCAAATATAGAAGCGAAAACAGATGCTTTCTCTCGACTAACCATAAAGACTAGTGCACCTAAGGCATAAGACGTTCCATCTTGAACTACGACTCCCGCGTACTTTCTTTGAGATGAAAATGCAATCGAGCGTGTTATCTCCCCGGCATCAATATCCCCTCTTGCACTCATAAGCGCACGAGTTGTATCGTTTGGATCTGAACTTTGAGCCGCAATACATGCATCGAGCCCTGCATAGAACCTCTGAGACTTAAAGCCGCCAGCGACAAAAGGAGCTCCTTGAGGATCCACAAACGAATCAACAGTCATTGCTCCCGTTGTAATAGTTCCCGTCTTGTCCAAACACACACAACTCACGCGAGCAAGCGCTTCAGGACAATATAGATTTTGAGCAAGTACCTTACGCTTTGCAAGTTTGATGGTAGCAAGAGCCATAACGGAACTGGTCAGAAGTACCAATCCCTGAGGAATCATCCCCAACACAGCTGCGACTGATGAGAGGATTGCATCAGAATAACTTCCTGATGAGAAATAGGAAGTGACAAAGAGAAACAATCCAATAGGAATAAGTGCAATGGTTGAAAATTTAATGATTGCATTAATCGTTGTTAGGATTTCAGAAGACTGACCCTTTACATATTTAACCTCGTTATTCAAACGAGATACATAGCTATCACTACCCACTTTCACAAGCTCAATGAGACAAGTTCCACTCTCAACGAAGCTTCCACTGAAAAGCTCATCACCTGGCATTTTGCGTATAGAGTTACTCTCTCCCGTAAGCAAGCTTTCAGAGACATCAATATGACCCCGTATAACGACACTATCAGCAGGAATCTGAGCACCTCTGCCGATAGAACATAAATCTCCCAAAACAAGTTCTTCGGGATTTACAAACACATGCTTACCAGAACGTATAACCTCAACTTGAGCTTTAGTGAGAAGGGATAGTTTATCAACTGCAATCTTTGCACGAATCTCCTGATAGATACCAATAAATAGATTTGCAAAGACAATCGCTAGAAATAGCACATTTCTAAGATGTCCAGTAGAGATTACAAGGATAGCTAAGGCAAAATTAATACCATTAAAGAGCGTAAGTATATTGTCCAAACAGATCTGCTTAAAAGATCTTGTTTGGACTTGGGTATTAACGTTTACCTGACCTGCCTCTGTGCGATAAGCAACCTCAGCATCGCTGAGTCCCTGTGTTAAGTAAGACAACACATCCTCTTTCAAGATGTTGAACTTTTTATACGACCAACATAGACATTCTACCCTATTGCTCAGACATCTTTCCATACTTATAAAGCACTCTGTAAGGATATGGCCACATTGTGCCAAATAGCAGCTTTAATATAAGAAAAGCGACACAGCCGAGACTGTGTCGCTTATAGAATTAAGCCAAGATTTCAGAAACAGCATCTTTGAGCTGCTGTGTACGATCTGTCTTTTCCCAAGTAAAGTCAGCATCATCACGTCCAAAGTGACCATAAGCTGCTGTTTTCTTGAAGATAGGACGACGAAGGTCAAGGTCGCGAATAATAGCTCCAGGACGAAGGTCGAAGCATTTCTTTACAGCTTCCTCAATGATGCAATCGTCGTATGCGCCCGTGCCATGAGTGTCGATCAAGATACTCAACGGATGGCTTACGCCAATCGCATAAGCTACCTCAACTTCGCACTTATGAGCAAGGCCAGCAGCTACGACATTCTTTGCAACCCAACGAGCGGCATAGGCGGCAGATCGGTCAACTTTGGTGCAGTCTTTTCCACTGAAAGCTCCGCCTCCATGACGACCCATTCCACCATAAGTATCTACGATGATCTTACGTCCAGTAAGACCAGTATCTCCCATAGGACCACCTACAACGAAACGGCCAGTAGGATTGACGTAGATATCAGCGCCACTCCATGCAATCTGAACCTCGTCCATAACAGGAGCAATGACATGCTCAATGAGGTCTTCTTTAATTACATTCATGTCTTCAATTGAAGGATCGTGCTGAGTGGAAATGACCAAAGCGGTTACTTCTTGAGGCTTATCGTCCTCATAACGCACGGTAACCTGTGTCTTTCCATCAGGGCGAAGGTATCCCAAGGTGTCATTCTTGCGAACTTCAGTGAGTCTCTGAGCGAGCTTTTGAGCAAGGTAGATAGGCATTGGCATATAAGCATCAGTCTCGTCGGTTGCATAACCAAACATCATTCCCTGATCTCCAGCGCCCACAGAATCAATCTCGTCGATTGCAGATCCAGTCTGAGCCGCATATGACTCATCGACACCCTGAGCGATGTCTGGACTCTGCTCGTGGATCATATTGATGACGCCGCAGGTATGTCCATCAAAGCCATACTTAGCACGGTCGTATCCAATTTCCTGAATGGTCTTACGTGCAATCTCCTGAACATCAACGTATGCCTGAGTGCGGATTTCTCCTGCTACGAGAACTGTTCCTGTAGTAACGAAAGTCTCGCACGCACAGCGAACGTCTTCCACTGAAGCTTTAACACCTGATGGTGAGATATAACTCTCAGAAGCAAGACGAGCTTCCTTGGTCAAAATTGCATCTAAGATGGCATCTGAAATTTGATCGCAGATTTTATCTGGGTGACCTTCTGTTACAGATTCGGATGTAAAGAAATAATTTCCCCTCTTATCCTGAGCGCTATGAGCCATCTATCCTCCTTATTACCAATGCCGATGAACGACACATTTATATATAGTTATATGTATGCAAATAAAAAAGCCTCCCTAAACATAAGGAGGCTTTAATACGCAATCTATTTCAAGCCTCGTCTTCCAAGCTTTCGCTTGCCGAGATTTAGCACCATATCTAAATGACTGGTTGCCGGAGTATCACAGGGCTCGGTCCCTCCACTCTATGCGCAATGCGCCTCTTAACGAGTATATGTAGTATAAATCTTTGCGAGTTGCATATCAAAGCACGAATCAAAGTGCAGATAAGCAACACATTATAGTAAGGGTTTCTTTACTTATTTACGATACCGTAAGCAATGAACTTCATAAGCTCATCGGCAAGTTTACGTCCATCAACTGGATTTCCAGGAGTTACTTTGCGAGCAAAGGTGGTAAAGAAGAAAGTACCTGAGATACAAGCACTCAAAAGACGCGGGTCAACATCCTCACGTACAATCCCCTGCTCTTTTGCAATCACAATCTGTTGAGCAATCAAACGATTGAGACGGTCAAAACGAGCTTCAACACGACGAAGAACATCAGGGCCTCCACGGACAAGCTCTGTAGCCATAATTGCAATGATAGCCTCTTCGTTATTGAGCGTATCGGCAAATCGGTGACACATAGCGTACAGAGATTCCTTAGGAGTCTCTGCTGATTCAATAGTTGTTTCCAAGGTCTCAACGAACTCGTCAAGACGCATGGACAAAATGCTCTCTACAACAGCGTCGCGATCTGCGAAGTAGTAATACAAGGCACCCTTGCTCATTTCACAAACTTCAGCAAGTTCATTCATTTGGAAATCTGCTGAGCCCTTTTGCTTAATCAACATCGAAGCATTAGTGAGAATTCTCTCACGAGTACGAGCACTCTTAGGGGTTTTAGTCTGATTGCGACAAGAATAGGTGGTCTGAGTGGAAATATCCTTTGCAGCATTAACGATACTGCGCTCAGTTTCTACACTATAACGTTCAAGAATGGACGGTTCTTTGTGTTCTAATTCTTTCATTTTGTGTTAATCCCTTATATTTCAAATCGAATTCTACTAACATCATAATTCATCTCATGGAAAACTTAGCTGTTTCCCGTGCAAAATTACTGTCTTACTCGTAACATTTACAGAAAGGCATAGCATTGGAGAAAATCTTACACATATTTAAGAGAGATCTTAAACGTATTCTCACAAACCCAATCGCGATTATTGTTACGCTTGGAGTTTGTGTCATCCCTAGCTTATACGCCTGGTTTAATATAGCCGCAAACTGGGATCCTTATTCAAACACCAAGGATATTCCTATAGCTATCATAAACGAAGATAAGGGAACTACAACTGACGCAACAGGAGAAATTAATGTTGGTGAGCAGATTGTAGACCAACTCAAGCAAAACGATGCTTTGCAGTGGCACTTTGTCTCGGAAGATGAAGCTCTCGAAGGTGTTCGAAGCGGTGCATACTATGCAGCTATTGAAATTGGCCCTGATTTCTCCAGTGATCTCGCTTCTGTAACTGAAGGAGTCATCAAAGAGCCTAAGCTTATATATTATGTAAACGAGAAGAAAAACGCGATTGCTCCTAAGGTCACCGATACTGGAGCTACCACCATCGAACGTCAGATTAACTCT
>RCNI01001085.1_pt1 | contig 15946 bp, 11 predicted proteins | sample 2041151 | NCBI WGS metagenome assembly RCNI01 (sample SAMN09708214, study PRJNA481090) | feces metagenome | isolation source: feces | place: Antarctica: Albino Rookery | reverse complement strand
TTCAAAAGTGCGACAGGGTATCGGATACCTAAATATCGCATAATCAGGGAGAACAATTCAATAATAACAAATTTTAAGAGACACTAGTGGTGTTATATAAAGAAAAAGGAGAACTCCCCAAAAGAGGCTATTCTCCTTTCATTAATCTTACCCAATCAACAAATATGAATTAAAGTCATTTCATGAAAACATATTCGAAATCTGCCTACATTGCTCTGACTCTAAGGGTGCATAAAAGTTTTCATATAGAATAAGAAACCTTCTGTGAATAGCTTGCACAGGATGACTGATTATCGGTTCTAGAAGAATTTCGATATCATTTTTCTTCTTTTTTCTGTACAATCAGATTTTCACGAAGTTTTTTTAAAGCAAGTGTAATATGAGACTCTAAGGTTTTAACCGAAATTTTTAAAAGGCTAGCTGCATCATTATATTTTAATTTATCTTCCCTAATAAGTTTAAAGGCGATTCTACACTTTGGAGGTAGCTCCTGAATAGCCTTGTCTATCCTTTCTACAGTTTCTTTTGATATAAGATAATTATCGGGAATTTGAGTTGTTGTATCTGACAAGTCGTATTTCAAGGCATCTAATTTTACAAGATCATGATTAATGTGATTAAACTTATCAATTGATTTGTTCCTCACAATCCGAAATAAGAAAGATTCGAAATTATCGACTGAAGGAAGTTTATTTCTGGTTTTCCATATATAATAAAAGGAATCGGAGACTACCTCTTCAGCATCATATTCATTATGGACATAAAATAAGCTATAACTTATTAATCTATCATAATAATGAAGATAAAGCTGCTTGAAGGCATTTTCAGAATCGTATTCTGTAAGATGTTTTATGATCTCCGTTATATTATCCTCTCTTTTCACTTGTCATTTATTTAGTTTATTGTATTTCTAGAACTTTTAAGCATCAAAAATGTACAAAAATAAATAAGTAAACTTACTATATTCAATATAGTCTTTATTTATATTCTAAAACCCTTTATCCTGAAGTATAATCTTAATATTATTTAACTTTAATATTAAATTCGGTTAAATTATTAAAACAACTAGGGGATTGTACATCACAATATGGACTTACTTACAAAAGGCAAAAATTATGGATATAGATAAAATAATAGCAAGAATTTTAATGGGTAACTATTCAGAGGAGGATTTTGCATTATTTCTCGAATGGATAAACTCATCAGAAAAGAATAAGGAGGAATTTGAAAAAATTAGTGCCTATTGGAAAGCTCCAATAACATATAATCATCGAAAATATAATGCAGAAGAATCACTAAACAAAACCCTGTCTAAAATATACATGAGTGAGTTTAACCGAAAAAGAATTGTAAGGATTATAAGATTTTCATTGCTAGCTGCATCTTTCCTACTATGTTTCGTCTTAGGAAGATTTCTTAATCTACAAAACCAACAAGAATTACCTTCTCAATATGTCTATTTAAATTCTGATTCAAAACCTACTTTTTATCTACCAGATAGCACTAAAATAATATTGAACGAGAACAGTAAACTTACATATACTAGTCACTATGGTGTTTCTGACAGAAAGATTAATCTGGAGGGTGAAGCATATTTGGAAGTACGAAAGAACAAAAAGATTCCTTTTACAATTGATATGGGAAATTCATCCATAACTGTTCTTGGTACAAAATTTACTGTAAAGAACAGGACATCAGAAAAGATTATGAAGGCTGTCCTAATGGAAGGTTCAATTCGTTTCAACTCATCTAGTCAACAAATAACCCTTGAGCCTAATCAGCAGATACTTTTCAATAGACATAATAATCAAATACTTAAGTTATCCGAGGTTAATACTGATGAAGAAACAGCATGGACAAAAGGATTAGTAAAAATTAAATCTAAGTTGTTGCCGGATGCCTTTCAAATACTTTCAGAAAAATATCACATAAAAATAGTTTTATCCGAAAGAATTAAAAAGGATAAATCTACAAAACTGACTGCAACTTTCCTAGAAAGAGCAAGTACACCTGAAATTCTTAATACTATTAAGAAGAGTGTCCGTTTATCATGGAAAGAAAGAAAAGGAATTTACTATATATACTAACTAAAATATATGCCTATGTTATAACGAAAAACGATTGTTAACTAAATTTTTAATTAATCTAAAATTATTAAAAAATTAATCAAAATGAAAAACACTCATCACATGGAATTCCTAATGAACAGGAATCTAAAAATAGCGGCATTAATAAGTGGTGCTATTTTTTCATGCTCTTTTACTGAAGCATATGCTAATGCAGGAATCAAACCTCTTGAAAGCGTAAACGTTACAGTTATCCAGAAAAAAGCAACATTAAATCAGCTTTTTTCTAGTATCGAAGCGCAATCTGACTTTATGTTTGTCTATAACGATACAGACGTCAGTGACATTGAAGTTTCCGTAGATTTTAAGAATAAATCTATTGAGGATGTTTTGAATGAAACTCTAAAAGGAACATCCCTTACTTATGCTGTTGATGGAAAAACTATAAACATCATAAAACAAACAAACAAAACATATGCTAATGTACAAAATGAAATCGTAGTCAAAGGATTAGTAAAAGATACGAAAGGTGAACCTATCATTGGAGCAAATATCATTATTACTGGAAGTACCGTTGGTACCATTACGGATGTTGATGGAAAGTTTCAGTTAGAAGCGCCCAAAAATGCACAAATTAGAATATCATTCATTGGTTATAAGACACAAACCGTAACAATAAGAAGCGGTCGTGTTATGAATATCGTTTTAGAAGAGGACAAGGAGGCTCTGGATGAGGTTGTTGTAACAGCTCTTGGTATTAAACGTTCTGAGAAAGCGTTAGGATATGCAACACAGAAAGTAACAGGTGATAAACTTACTACAGTAAAGAACGTTGAAATAGCTTCAAATCTAGTAGGTAAAGTTGCAGGCTTAAATGTTTATAGCAGTACTGAATTTAACCGTGCTCCATCAATCAGCCTGCGTGGTGAAAGTCCATTGCTCGTCGTTGACGGCGTTCCGACTACTAATATTACTTTACGTGAAATAGCCTCAGATGATGTGGAATCTATGAATATATTAAAAGGTGCCACTGCATCTGCATTATATGGTTCAAGAGGATCTTCTGGTGCCATTATTATCACAACCAAAAAAGGAAATAAAAAAGGAGGTTTACAAGTCAATGTAAGCAACAATACTATGTTTGAAGCTGGCTACTTGGCATTCCCCGATACTCAGCATGCATATAGTTCAGGTGGCAGTGGACAATATCGCGTAGGGGATTATGTTTGGGGTGCTCCTCTTGACCAAGGTGTTATGGCAAAACAATATAATCCTCATACATACGAATGGGAAGAACGTGAACTAACATCGGTAGGAAAAAACAATTTTAAGAATTTCTTGGGCACTGGTGTAGTAACCAACAGTAATATCAACCTTTCATATCAAGGTGACAAAGGTAGCTTCCGTACATCTTTTACACATGTTTTCAATAAAGGTCAATATCCTAATGCAAAGTTAAACAAATTTACATATTCATTAGGCGGAGATTTCAAAGTTGGTAAATTTAGTTTTGAAGGTAATTTCACTTATAATAAACGAATCTATCCAAACGATAGAGGTACCGGATACGGATCAGGTGGTTATATTTACAATCTTGTTATTTGGAGTGGTGCTGAATATGACTTGATGCAGTATAAGGACTACTGGATGAAAGGTCAAGAAGGTGTAATGCAAAATTGGCAGGAACATCAATGGTACGACAATCCTTACTTCTTAGCTAATGAAGTGGTACATAATGATGATTTTGATGTGACTAACGGATCCTTGGCTATGAATTATGAAATTCTACCATGGTTGAACTTAAAAGTACGTTCAGGATTTGAGTATTATGCTAACAGAGAAGAAAGGAAGTACTCTAAGAGTTATTCAATGCAAAAGAATGGTTACTATTATTTGGATCAATCAAGCGCATTCAGTATGAACCATGACGTCTTATTGAACGGAAATTATAAATTTGGAAAATTTGGTATAGACGGTTTGTTAGGTGGTACTATCAATTATATGAAAGGTAGTAACATTTGGGGCGAAACAAATAACGGATTATCAATTCCTGGTTATTTCTCATTAAAAGGCTCTGTAGACCCTGCAAAAGTAGGCCAGGGTGGCTATAAAAAGCAGGTTAATTCTCTCTTTGGTAAATTGTCTTTATCATGGGACAGCATGCTATTCATTGATATTACAGGACGTAATGACTGGTCTAGTACATTGCCTAGCTCAACGCGTTCGTACTTTTATCCGTCGGTTGCTGGTAGTTTTATCCTTTCTGAAGTGATTGATATGCCAAGTTGGATTAGTTTAGTTAAATTGAGAGGTTCATGGACAAAAAATAAGAATGATTTAGGTATTTACGAAATAAATAATAACTACAGTATATCAACCAATCTTTGGGATGGTAAAACTGCCGCTTACTTCCCTTCTACTATTAGAGGCGTAGATTTGCTACCAGAAAGTTCACGTTCTTACGAATTTGGATTTAATTTGAATTTCTTGAAGAATAGAATTTGGACAGACTTTACATACTATAACAAGCGAAACATGGATTTCGCTGTAAGGGCTCCTCTGAGTCAAGCTTCTGGATACAATACAACTTATATAAACTCTAAAGAAGAAAGAGAAAGAAGAGGTTTTGAAGTTTCAGTCGGTGCAACACCTATTAAGACAAAGGATTTTGAATGGAATACTTTATTCAACTGGTCATCGGAAAGATATGTATTCGCTAAATTGGATCCTCAGTATACAAGTAAAGCACCATGGATAAAGAAGGGTGGCCGTTGTGATTACTTAACAACTCCTCTATGGGATACAGACTCTGAGGGAAACTTGGTACATGGAGCAAGCGGACTCCCATTAGGCCTTCCATATCATGGCCTAATGGGTTATTCTAATCCAGATTGGATTTGGGGCTTTAATAACACTCTACGTTATAAGAACTTCACGTTCAGTTTCTCATTTGATGGCTGTGTAGGAGGTACTTCTTATAACTGGACCGACCAAATTATGTGGTGTTCTGGTTCTCATATTAAATCAGATAACCAATGGCGTCGCGATGAAGTTGTTAACAAGAATATTTCATTCGTTGGTCCTGGTGTAAAAGTTGTATCTGGAACCATAGAACGTGATGAATGGGGTCAAGTTATAAAAGACAATCGTGTGTATGCACCAAATGATGTAAAAGTGTCTTACGAAAATTATATCCGTGAGTACAACAATGACTATTATCAGGGTAAACCTCAGGAATATAAGGATCGTACTTACATCAAACTACGAGAAGTGGCACTTAATTACACATTGCCAAAATCACTTTCTCAGAAGTTAAAGATGAATGAATTAACTATCGGTGTTACTGGTAATAACTTATTACTATGGGCTAAATCATTCAAATATGCTGACCCTGATGGCGGTAGTGATAACATTAATTCTCCATCTATGAGATATATAGGATTTAATATTAAAACTTCTTTCTAAAAACGTATGATTATGAAATTAAATAAGACATTAATTGTAGCCTTGTCTCTTGGCTTATGTGTTGCGAATACATCATGCGATAATTTTGATGATTTGAACACAGACCCAAACGCAACAAATAAAGTCACTCCCGAAATGATAGCCACGGGATTACTGTACGGGATGACTAAACAAAGTTATGGGTATGATTCATACATTGACCATAACTTTATGAGTAAACATGCTATGACAGCGGAGCTAATTAGAAGTTCTCTATATAATAAAATATCAAGAAGTGGATTTGGCGCTTATATAGATCTGACTCAAGCTCAGAAAATGGTTGAAGCTGCCACAGGTGATAATAAACCAGCCTATGAAGCTTTGGCTCACTTCATAAAAGCCTATAAAGGTTTCTATCTATCATTGACTTTTGGAGATGTTCCTTATTCTGATGCGGCTAATCCAGAAGAATTAAATCCAACTCCAAAATATGACAGTCAAAAGGATGTTATGTTAGGAATCCTAAATGATCTTGATAAAGCAGAGGAACTATTCGCTAAAGGTTATAAATTTGATGGCGACATCATCTACAATGGTGACCCAGAGAAATGGACTAAAGCTGTTAATGCCTTTAAATTAAAGGTATTGATAAACTTATATAAGCATACAGATGAAAGCGAACTAAATGTAAAATCTCGTTTTTCAAGTTTAGTTAACGGTGGTAAATTAATGCAAAGCATTGATGATAATTTCCAATTAGTTTATTCTAACAAAGGCGGCCAAGTTTATCCGTTTAATAGCCTTCATGCACGCAGCCATGATTACGTTATTCTATCTTCTAACTTAGTGGACTCTCTTAAGGCATATAATGATTACAGATTGTTCTACTATGCAGAGCCAACTGAAGATGCCATTGCTAAAGGGGTAAGTGCAGGTAGTTTCGACGCCTATTCTTCTGTAGATCCTAGTCTCCCTTTCAATGAGATTACAGATGCCTATGGTAAAAATATATGTAGTAAATTAAATATGAGATATAGGGCCTTAGACAATCCTGCTGGTGAACCAATTGTAAGAATTGGATATGCTGAACAATGTTTTAATATTGCAGAAGGTATCGTAAGAGGTTGGATGTCTGGTGATGCCAAGAAGTATTATAACATGGGCGTAAAAGCTGCAATGACTTTCACTCAAAAAAATACTCCTGACAGATTTGTAAGCGGAAGACCTCAGATTACTGAAGATTATCTTAATGAATATTTAGCAACAGGACGAGGCAGTTTTTCAGGTGAAAAAGATATTCAGTTAAAACAAATCGCTCAACAGAAATACTTTATTTATTTCTTACAGTATCCATGGGAAGGATATTATGAATATCGTAGAGTCTTGTATCCTAACTTGCCTATCAATCCTAATACGAACATGAATACTGTTCCTGATATGATACCAACCAGATGGATGTACCCACAATTGGAATATGACGTCAATGGAGAAAATCTTAAGGAAGCATTAGACAGACAATATAATGGCAAGGATGATAACAATGATTTAATGTGGCTTTTAAAGAATTAAAAACATGGTAGGATTTAGAAAAATTATTTTCTCTACTTTCCTAATATCTGCATGCAGCTTGCAAAGCTGCATGCAGACTATTGAAAAAGAGCAGAATCCAATAGTAGAGAATTTTACCGTTTTGAATAGTAATGTCAAAATCTATGTAAATGGATTAAAAGAATCATTTAAAATACATTTTATTTCGGATTCTCACATTACTATTGAGGACGAAAGAGGTAAAAACTTTTATGATTACACGAAACGTATGGGCGGCGATGCTGTAGAACCTGAAAATTATGGGAAAACCAATGGGCGTGAAAAGACCTTTATGGCATCATTAGAAAAAGCGAAACAAGAAAATGCAGATCTTGTTATATTAGGTGGTGACATAATCAATTTTCCTTCTTTAGCTTCAGTTGAATATATTAAGAATATTATGGATGACTCTAAACTGAACTGGGTATATACAGCAGGAAATCATGACTGGCACTATGAAGGTGAACCTGGGAAGAGTTCGAACCATCACGATAAATGGGTAAATTCAAACCTCTTACCTCTTTACCAAGGTGAAAATCCTATGTATAGGTCTCAAATTATTAAAGGAATTAATTTCATAACTTTGGATAATTCTGATTTTGAGGTTTCTGAAGAACAGGTAGAATTTTTAAAAGAACAAATAAAGAAAGAACTTCCTATCGTATTGAGTATACATATACCTATTTATCAAATAGGTCATAATGTTGATTATGGTTGCGGTCATCCTGACTTAGATTCAGATCACGATATATATTATGAAATAGAAAGGCGTGAACCATGGCCTAAAGAAGGATTAAAAGAAATAACCTTCCAATTTAGAAATCTCGTAATAAACAGTCCCGAGATATTTGCTATATTGGCAGGACATACACATGAAGAATGCGTAGACTTCTTTAATGGTAAAATTCAATTTGTAGCTGATGCGAATTATCAAGGGAAAGATATATGTTTAGAATTTTTCCCGAATAATTGATTTAAAGTCGTTTCAAAAGGTGAAGAGGGTGATACTAATATCACCCTCTTTTTAAGGACACTATGATTGCTTGATTTGCTTTATATTTAACCTATAACGAGTGCCTAACTTCATTTTGTGACTCATTATCTTCTCATTCCCTTTCTTCTTTTACAAAGATGGTTGGCCATCTGGGCACATCTGCAATCCCATTCGCGGTCATCTTTGTCAAGATCTCTGCCCCATCCATCAGTAGGGTCACCACTAGAAACAGCCATGTGCGTAGCTTCATCCAAATATTCAGCGAAAAGAAAAAGAGCAGTCTTGCGCACCTCTTCAAGAGATGCGAATGAATCTTCATCAACCTGACACTCCTGACGTATCATTCGGTCTATGTCGATAGGTAGTTCTATATGATAGGTATGGTATTCATCTGTTGGGATATCGTACTTCATCATCGCTGTTGTCCCTCGTAAAGATCCACTTTGAGGAGTTTTTATTCGAGGATTATTATCTTGACGATTGTTTTGTTCAGACTTCACTTCCGCATGATGCAATTTTTCCCATAAAATTCAAGAACCTACAAATGTTATCTGGAACTTTGTCCATCCATCCGAATATGTACGAAGGGAAAAACTACATTTATTGCGGTCCAATACTTCTCGTATGAACAAGAGTCCAATACCTTGTCCATTCGGTTTCGTTGAGAAGAAAGGAGTGAAAAGTTTCGTTTCCACATCACGGGAGATAGGTGCTCCATTGTCTGCTATTTCAAGCATCGGACTGCTTGCAGATGTTCGAATAACGACTGTTCCTGATGTTTCAATACTCTCCACTGCATTCTTTGCAATATTAATCAACACCTGCTCAAAGAGTACCTGGTCCAAATTCACAACAGGATTCTCTTTGCAGAAATCATAACAGAAATCTATCTGCTTGTCCTTAACTAAAGATTCCATAAAGACACGGCAGTTCGATACTACATCATTCAGAGGAACCGGCTGCAGCTGTGGTTCGGGAATCTTCACCATATTGGCAAAATTAGTGATGAAACGACTCATACTCATACTCCGTTCAATACATACCGTCATCACTTCAGTCAACTCGGCTCCATCCTCCATATCAGCAAGCATACTTTTTACTGTATCCAATGCTGAGGTCACACCTCCTACCGTATTGTTCACCTCATGAGCAATCATACGAATCACCTTCTCGTAGGCTTTCTTTTCTGCTTTTACCACTTCCGAAGTCAGACTCTCTATCAGAATAAAGGGATGAGCAAAGCCACGGTCTATAAACGAGAGTCGGGAACAGCGGTAAATCATCGCATCACTCAGTCGGACCGTTTCAGTCTTTCCTTCAGGTATACGCTGTATCTCCTCTGCAAGAGGCGTATTGATATTCTCCAATTTAGTACCCATAAGATGGGTCTCATCTAATATATTCAAGAAGCGTGAAGCGGCCTTGTTCAGCATGGTGACCCGCTGGTCAAAGTCCAATACCACCACACCCATTGGCGAAACTTCTATCAACAAATCCAGAAACTGGTTCTGTTCACGCAGTCGTAATCTTTCTTCCTTCAACTGTTCCATCATACGGTTGAACACTTCCACTACCCGATCGGACTCCAATTGCCCTACCGGTTTCAACCGGCTACTGAAATCCTGTTCGCGCAGCAAGTCCATACCATTGGCAATATTATTCAACGGCTTTGCCACTTTACGATAGAAGTAGATTAGATATACCAGCGAACACAATACGAATGCTTCTGACATCACCAACAGATAGACTTCCCGCCCGATACTCAATTTGATGAGAAGGCCATCGATAGCCAAAATAATGACAGCAAATATGTTGAACAGATATTTCAGTTTCATAATTCAATTCCAAACTTCTCGATTCTGCGATAAAGAGACTGTCGGGTGATGCCCAACACCTGTGCCACCTGAGTCAGATTATTGTCATATTTCAACAAGGCATCCACTATGGCCTGACGTTCCACCTCTTCCAAGGTCATTCCCTCTGTAGAACGCATGGAGTTTATTGTTTCTGTAATCTGCACAGGCTGGTAGTGCTGTTTGAAGTCTTCTGCTTCAAGCACTTCCTTGTCGCACACCAGCAATGTACGTTCCACAAAATTCTTCAGCTCACGTATATTGCCCGGATAAGGAAGCCCAGACAAGTACGTCATCGCCCCTTCTGAGAATTCCACCTTCGGCAGTCCATTCTTTTCACAGAGCCGTTTGGCAAAATGCCGTACCAGCAAAGGAATGTCTTCCCTACGCTCGCACAAGGCTGGCAGATGAATCGTAATGAGATTTACACGATAGAACAGGTCTTCCCGGAAAGTATGCTGCTGTACCATTTCTGGCAGATTGGCGTTGGTGGCACAGACCACACGTACATCCACCTTGCGGGGTCGGCTTTCGCCCAGCACCTCGAAAGTCTGTTCCTGCAGCACCCTCAGCATCTTGGTCTGACAGCTCATATCCAGTTCTCCCAGTTCATCAAGAAAGATAGTTCCCTTGTCGGCCATCTCGAATCGACCTATACGGTCACACGAGGCATCGGTAAAGGCTCCTTTCTTATGCCCAAACATCTCACTCTCAAACAGAGATTGCGATATACCGCCCAGGTTTACCTTTACAAAAGGACCTTTCTTGCGCTGGCTGTTGCGGTAGATGGCTTCGGCTATAAGTTCCTTTCCCGTTCCGCTCTCGCCCGTTATCAGCACCGGTGCATTGGTCGGTGCTATCCGTCGGATTATCTTGAAAATGTCGTGCAAAGCCTTGCTCTCACCCACTATTCCGCAGCGGTCGAATCCGTCATTCACCGTTGCTGCTTCCTCCTTCTCCTTGCGTCCGGTCAGTTCCAGTGCAGTTTCAATACGTTGCAGCAACAGCACGTTCTGCCAAGGTTTCGTCACAAAGTCGAAAGCACCAGCCTGCATTCCCTGTACGGCCAGTTGTATACTTCCCCATGCCGTCATCAGGATTACAGGCACGTCAGGTTGGAACACCTTCACCTGTTTCAAGAGTGTCAGTCCCTCCACCCCGTCGGTCGACAGTGAAAAGTTCATATCCATCAGTATCAGTTGTGGCGCTTCTTGACGCACTATTTCTATCGCCTCGCGTGGCATGGCCACTGCCTTGACGTCATGTCCCGCACGCTTCAGCATCAGACTGAGCGAAGCACGGATTGCACTATCATCATCTATTATCAGTATCATATAACAAATATAGAGAAATAAATCATCATTCTGTTTATAAAGGCACAAAGAAGATAGATATCAACCTTTCACTATCTTCTCAAAGTCGGCATCTATGTCTGTATTCTCAATAAAGTCCCATAGCGTCAGGCTCCTCACCTGATAATAATAGAACCAGTAATAGAAGAGTTCACTGATATGCTTCTGCCTCGCCTCATCCTTGCGGGTCTGCGAGTCGTTCAAGTCCAATGTCGAAATCTTGCCAATCATAAAGGTCTCCACATTGGTATGATACCGGCGCTGCGCTATACGGTCGGCAGCATTGGCCAGGCGCAACTGTTCCTGCTGATTGTTGAAATGCTCCACCAAGATAAAGATATTCTGTTCAAAATTCATTTCTTCCAGTCTCAAGCGGCTCAAGGTCACTTCACGGTTGCTCTGTGCCACCTTCACCTGTCCCTTGCGCTTTCCCCAGTCCAGCAACGGAATGCGAAACCCCACTTCCACCACCTGATTGTCCTTCAGAGGGTTGTAAGCACCGTGGAAATTCTTGGCTGTACCCGTCAGCCCGATTTGTGCAAACAGATTGATTTGTCTTCTGTTCCCTTTTGCCTTGGCCACTTCATAGTCGGCTTCCAGCTTTCTGCGACGCAGGTTCTTCATCAGCGTATTATTAGCCTTAGCCTTGCTCAGCACATCTTCATAGTTCAGACGCACCTCTGCCAATGTTTCGGGCAATACGGGATCAAGCTGTACCTCCTTATCCAATGCCAGAAAGGAGCGAAGTGTAAACATCTGGCTCTTCATCGTGCTTTCATTGTCGGTCAAGACCGAACGGGCTTCCAGCATATTCTGCTCCAGTTGCAGCACATCGTTCTCACTGATCTGTCCCATCCTCCGCTTTGCCTTCGCCACTTCATAGAGTTTCTCTGCATTATCCAGATTCTGTCGTGCTATATTCACCTTCTCCTTGGCCAGCAGCAGATTGAAGAAATTGTTGATAGTGGTCATGGTCACCTCTTCTGTAGCCGAAAGGAAGGCGGCCTTGGCTTCAGCATACCGCACAGGTTCTATACGGCGTTTCCATTTGATGTGATTCACACTGAAGATAGGCTGGTCCAAAGTCAACGCCACCGGTACCGACATGAACCGGTTCGACTTCTCCCCATCCAACTGCTTCACATAATCCAACGATGTGGTCAACGACAGCTTACCACCCGTAAACCAAATATTTTGATCTATCGAAAATCCTCCATTCATACCCAAAAAGTTGTTCCGCAAATACGTATACGTACCATCTTCCTGCTGATATGAGCTGTACTTCTTGTTATAGCTGGGAACCACCGCTGAAAGGTTCATCTCCGGAAGCAGGTCAGCTCTGAAGGTTCTGTATTTCCAGTATGCCGTCTTGAGTTCATTGAGTGCTACAGCCGCATCCACACTCTGTGTGCGTGCCAAACAAATGGCTTCATCCAGTGTGATGGACCGCGTCTGTCCTTCTGCTGCAGGCACAGCTGCCAACCCCTTCACTGTCATTAAAGAGAAAATCAAATAGAATATATGTCTCCTATTCTTACGGATAACTTTACAATCTTGCTTCATCATAATTCATATCTTTTTATTCATAAATCATGATGGCAATGTCTATGCCACAACCATATATAATTGATAATCAATACATAAAGTACAAAGAGAGATGTCCACTATCGTACATCTGTCCGAAAACGGACATCCACGTCCGTACATCAACTGTTAGATAAGGACTCAGTACATATACAATCCGCCCCTTCATCCTTCCTTTTTTTGTTTATTCATCAAGGAAGGCTGAAGGGGCGGACTCATATTGATTGTCTATGCTGTCTATTCTCCATGCAATGCCTCAGCAGGTTGTATCTGCATAGCTTTTCGTGCCGGAATCCAAATACCAACAAACATCATCACAACGATGCTCAGTACACTGATGCCGACACATACCAGGAATCTCCCCAATTCCAGATAAAGCCCACCATGGATAGCATTCAGTTCGTTGTATGCTAAATTGATATCAACAATCACAGCCAGAGGCGTAACCATAGCAACGAGATACAGGCCTTCACACAACAGGCGGCAGAAGACATCCCCTCGGGTAGCACCATGAACCAGATGCAACGCTATTTCACACTTACGCTGCTGTGTACGGAACCAGAAGGTACCAAGCAGTCCCAAGAAAATATTCAGCAACAGGAATCCCATACCAAAAACGAAAAGCATCGTTTCCTGATCCTTCTCCTGCAATCTCACCCTTTTCATATCCTCTATGGATTGTACATTGCTGATATAAATGTTTCCTTCCTTCAAATCTTTTGCAGCATCTGCAGTCAGCCGTTCTATAAAATCATGATCTTGATCGGCACGCACACGCACCACAAAACAATCACTATCTCCCAAATAAAGTGCTGACTGACCCATGATAAAGAATATACTTTTAGAATCATCACTGTTCAACTCCACATATTCATTCGGACGAATCGGTTGAAACGTTCCACTCAACCGGTTGTTTCTATCAAGATTACCATAAAGATGGAAATTGTCCTTACCTATCAGCGAAGTGACATCCAAATCATATTTATCAAGCACATTGGCCGACAACATAAACTGCCCAGTCTCCATCAGTTCAGCAAGCTGTTCGGGCTTCTCACCTCTTCCTCCTTGTATCCGAAAGACACGGAAATAATCGGAGGATGCTTCCAATCGTCGAACACTTTGTTTCAACGTATCATAACTGAAGATCGTATTAGAGTTCCCCAACGAATAAGGTACCGAATTAAAACTTGCCACGGCAGCTGCTTCCACTTCCGGACGATGTGAAATGCGATTCAGCAAATTCCAGACATCCGCATGCCGCTCTTCATCTTTTTGGGTATAGGTAACGTAACCATTCGCTTCCGGCTTCAATTCTCCCAAAGAGATACTGTAACAATGCTCAATATTGATACCCATTGGTTGCGTATAGGTAACGTAGCGACAATAGAGATTATCCACCACGTACCAAAGCACCACACTGACTACCAGTAATTCAAGAAGTAATCCGAAGTTACTTCCTCGTTCGTTATATATCTGTGTAACTAATTTCTTGACCATATTCTTTTGACTAAAATATATCGTTTTCGATGATTAAAACATTCTTATCGGTTATTGAATGTACTACCTTCTAATGCATTGACAATATTCATGCGCGATGCCCTCCATGCCGGAATACATGTACTCAACAGATTCAACACAAAGCAGAAGAGCAATGCCCATCCGAAGGTGGAGAACTGCAAAAGCATGGTGATATTTACTTCCGGCATTTCGGTTGACATGGTAGGAAGAGTCTGAACAAACAAGAAATCTGTTCCTATGTATGCAAAACCAACGCTCAATAAAAGTGCTACCATACCGGCAGCAACCGTAAGAATCAAATTCTCCCCCAATAACTGGACGACCAATTCAGACCGCGTACAACCGAAGGCCCGACGAACGCCTATCTCACTCACTCGTTGACGGTAACGACTCTGCGTCATACTGCTTAGATTGATGGCTGGCACAATCAAGAGAATCAAGAAAATCATCCATCGCATACGCTGAGCAGCGGCAACATCCGGTTCTACGCTATTCGATAGCACTAACATGGATGCCTTTTCCTGGTCGTATGGCTGATTAAAATCAATCACCTGATAACCTGTTTCTTTCAGCATCGCATTGTATGCGAGCAGATTCTTCTTGATTTCTTCACGAATCGTTGGGAAATCACTGGAACTACGGGCCAAAATAGTAGCTGACAAAGAACCAATTATTCCCCCATGGTCACCAAAATCAAAATCAAAGCCCAACGTATAAGGAACCCATACTTGTGCGTATGCTCGATAAGCCATAGTAGAAACATCTTTTACCACACCCGATACCTGAAACGGAGTATGAGCCATTTCGAATTCACGGCCACAGGCCTGCGTGGTACCAAACAACCGCAATGCCACGCTCTCTGTAATTACCGCTACTCGCGATTTAAGAGTTGCCTTATCAAACGGTTTCCCATCCACAAACTCGAAATCAAAAACCTTCCAATACACGTCGTCTGTTCCACGCATATCTACAGAAAAAGTAGCCTGTCCCGGGAGTCCCACTGGCTGGGCTGCCGTAAATACTCCGCAAGCCGTCACCGCTTCCGGAGTTTCCAAAAGTTTATATAACTGATTAAAAGTTCGCTCACTCATCGAACTAATTGTGTTCTCACTTTCCCCTCTTGAAGCACATACAACCATCGTATGCAAGAATCGGTCACGGTTACTTTCGGGAGCATAAGGAGCCACCTTCACCTGCTGGATCATCACCACCAACATAATCAGGAAGATGGCCAACGCTGTTCCCACTACCGAAACCATACTAATCATCGGTTGCTGCTTGAGTTGAGCCCAAACAGCTTTAAAATATTGTTTTATCATATTATCTCGGTTTAAAAGATTATTCCACTTGTCTGCCATCAAAGAATCGCACGATGCGCTGAGTCTGTTGTGCCTGTGCCTCGTTGTGCGTTACCATCACGATGGTACGGCCGTCCTCTTTGTTCAATCGCTGCAAAATCTCCATCACTTCGGCACCCATCTTCGAGTCCAGATTACCTGTCGGCTCATCGGCAAGGATAATCTCCGGATTACCGATGATGGCACGAGC
>RCNI01001027.1_pt1 | contig 15947 bp, 16 predicted proteins | sample 2041151 | NCBI WGS metagenome assembly RCNI01 (sample SAMN09708214, study PRJNA481090) | feces metagenome | isolation source: feces | place: Antarctica: Albino Rookery | reverse complement strand
CGTGCAGCCTTGGCTCAAGACGACCACTTAAACGCCCTCTTCGTGAAAGGCTTGTTAGCCCGCGAGGACGCCAATACGTCGTGCCACTACTTTGAAGAGGCAGTGAAGCGCTTTGACCCGCAAGAGGAACTCTCGGACGCCATTAACCGTGCGGCCTTGGTGTGCTGGGAAGCTGCGCCCGATCGCGCAAAAACCCTGCTCGAAGGCTACATTAAGCGCTACGACGGGGTGTTGAGTACGCCCGATGCGGAGTTGCTCCTTGCGCGTGCCCTCATTCGTCAAAATGACAACGAAAAAGGGTTGGCCCTTTTGAAAGCCCTGGAAAAACGCTTCCCTGACACCCGCATGTTTCTCTACAACGCGGCCACCATCAGTATGGAAGCCCAGGATGAAGCGGCCGCCAAGCACTACTTAACGAAGTACTTGGAACTCACCCAAGAAGAGGACCCCGATCGCTATCACGCGGACGATGCGCACCGATTCTTGGCGAGTATCTATAAGCGTGCGGGCAACGACGCCCAAGCGGAAAAAGCCTTGAGCCAATTGACCCAAGGTCAACACGCGGCTACCGCCCAAAAAGAGCGCATTCGACTCTTGAGCGAATTGCAGCGCCACAAAGAAGCCCTCGCCTTGGCGCGCGACGGGATGAAGCGTTTCCCGAACGACAAGGATGACTTTGGGCTCTTAGCGCTCATTTGGTTGCCTTACGCGAGTAACGCCAATGACTTTGCCCGTGACGCCGTTTCCATTGCGGAGAGCGCCCAGTCGGCCAAGGTCTCCTACTTAGTGGTGGACGTCTTAACGAGCCTGCATCGCACGGACTTAGCTCAATACGTGTTGGAGAAAACCTTCCCCGCAGAAGCTGAACCGCGCTTAAAGGATTTAGCCCAGATCACCTTTAACATTGAGCGAAACGAAGGCATGGCTGCGAGCCAAGCGCGCCTTGACAAACTCTTTGCTGAGCAACCGATGGACGCGGATGTGCTTGCCACCTATGGGAAATTCTTGGTGAAAAAGAACCGCGCCTATGAAGGGATTGCATTCTTGCACACGTCGCTCAAATACCAGTTCAACGCGTTTCGTGCGTTAAGCCTCATTGAGGCGTTGCAGCACTCCGGGCGCCAAGGGGAAGCCAACTCGTTAGCCGACCAGTTAATTGAGCGCACGCAAGTGCCCTTGATCACACACTTTGCCCGTCGGGCACAAGGAAAAACGCCGTGAAACGACGTACCTGTTTATTACTGGGCGCGGCCCTAACGCTCACGGGGTGCCAATCTTGGGCACCGGTGCCCGATATCAAGCACGCGGGGAAATTCTCCATTCGCTTAACGTGGGCAGAGGGGTACCACTACAGCACCTCGGGGCGCTTCACCTGGGAGCGCTTTGGGGAGAAAACCGTGCTCACGCTCCTGAGCCCCATCTACAGTGTGCTCGGGCGACTCACCTATTCCCCGAAAGGCGCTCGCTACCAAAGTGGGCGTGACGACTTCCGTGGGGACGATGCCCAAACGCTCTTAGCGGAGGCCTCGGGGATTGAATTGCCCGTTTACCTCTTAGCCGATTGGTTAAAGGGGCAAAAGCTCGATACCCAACAAGACGGCTGGCGCTTAGACAAAGCCCAGACTTATCCCGACGGGTCACTCAAACGCGCTCAGATTACGCGCGACGGAGACCCGACGATTGCCTTACGCCTTTTTTGTGAAGCGCCTACGCGCTAACCGTTATGCCTCGTGAACTGATCCATTTGCCAGCGCCGGCAAAACTCAATTTGTTTTTGCACGTTATCGGGCGACAAGCGGACCAACGCCACCTCTTGGAAAGTGTCTTCGTCTTAATCGACCGAGCCGACACCATTTCCCTTCGTTTACTGGACGAGGACGTTGTGCGTCGTACGGGCGACGTGATTGGCGACGTGGAACGTGACCTTTGTGTGCGCGCCGCACGCCTTTTAAAGTCCACCTACGGGATTAAGGCGGGCGTAGAAATTGAAGTGAAAAAGCGAATTCCAGCGGGCGCTGGGATGGGGGGTGGAAGCTCAGACGCTGCCACCACCCTCATTGGGCTCAACACCCTCTTTGACTTAAAGCTCAATCGACAAACCTTGTGTGAGCTGGGGCTCACCTTGGGCGCCGACGTTCCCTTTTTCATTAATGGCGAAAATGCCTTTGTCGAAGGCGTGGGCGAACGCTTTACCCCCATTTCGATCCCGCCGATGCGTTTTGGCGTCATTTGGCCAGGTCGAGGGATTGCTACGAGCGAAATTTTTTCTTCCCCAGACTTGACAAGAAACCGAGAATCTTGCAAAATTTCGTTCTTCGCTGATTCGGGTTTGAGCTCTGATAAAGAACTCTTCGGTCTAAATGACCTAGAACCCGTCGCCAAGGTGATTGAGCCTCGGGTTGCAGAAGCCCTTGAGTTGCTCGCACCATGCCGAAGCTGCCGTATGACGGGCTCGGGTAGCGCCGTATTCGGTGTCTTACCGGCGGAGGAAATTACAGATTTCCGGTCGCTCCCAGAGGATTGGATGGCTTTTGAAGCCAAACTGCTCACCCGCCATCCATTAGCAGACTGGTTAGACGACTAAAAAATTTATCGGTTAGGGGTATCGCCAAGCTGGCCTAAGGCACCGGATTTTGATTCCGGCATTCGAAGGTTCGAATCCTTCTACCCCTGCCACTTTTTTTTGCTTTGGGAGGGATTTTTATCCTCCCTTTTTTGTTTGCGGCGTGCATTTTTGTTGTATCCTCACGGCTGAATGCAACCGTTATGTTGTCAACCGCGAGAGTTACTCTCCCGCTTTAATTGTTAAAGAGCTTAGACATGGAACCCATGGTGCCGGACAGTATGATGATTTTTTCGGGCAACGCGAACCCGAAATTGGCGCAAGCTGTCACGAATTACCTCAGCATTCCGCTGGGTCAGGCTAACGTTACCCGCTTTAGCGACGGCGAAGTTTCCTGCCAGATTATCGACAATGTTCGTGGTAAGGACGTGTTCATTCTTCAGAGCACGTGCCAGCCGACGAACGATAACTTGATGGAATTGATGATCATGGTCGACGCCTTGAAGCGCGCGTCTGCCCGCCGTATTACGGCCGCAATTCCTTACTTCGGTTATGCCCGCCAGGATCGCCGTCCGCGTTCCGCTCGTGTGGCCATTTCCGCCAAGGTCGTGGCTAACATGCTTCAAATCGCTGGTGTTGACCGCGTTTTGACCATGGACTTGCACGCTGACCAGATTCAGGGCTTCTTTGATATTCCGGTTGACAACATCTACGCGACCCCCGTTCTCATGAACGATTTGGTGGATCAGCGTTATGAAGACTTGATGGTGGTTTCCCCGGACGTCGGTGGCGTGGTGCGTGCTCGTGCCTTAGCCAAGATGCTCGAAGTGGACTTAGCCATTATCGACAAGCGTCGCCCCCGTGCGAACGTGGCCGAAGTGATGAACATCATCGGCGAAGTGAAGGACCGTACCTGTGTGATTACCGACGACATCGTCGACACGGCCGGCACCCTCACCAATGCCGCTGGCGCCTTGAAGGCCCGCGGTGCTAAGCGTGTGGTCGCTTACATCACGCACCCGGTTTTATCGGGTCCCGCGATCGAACGTATTACGAATTCTGCGCTCGACGAAGTCGTTGTGACGGACACGATTCCGCTCACCGAAGCCGCCGCAGCCTGCCCGAAGATCCGCCAAGTTACCACGGCGAGCATCATCGGTGAAACGCTTTCTCGAATTGCACGAGAAGACTCGGTAAGCAGCTTGTTTGCCGAATAATTATGCAAACGCCCCCGCGGTTGGTCGCGATCGCGGGGACTTTATTTTTTTATTGAATTGGAGAATCCAATGAAAGTCATCGCCTCTACGCGTCAGACGCAAGGTACGGGTGCGAGCCGCCGCCTTCGTCGCGCGAACAAGCTCCCCGGCATCATCTACGGTGGCAAAGAAGCCGCTCAGATGATCGAAATGGAACACAACCCGATCTTCTACGCTTTGCAGAAGGAAAAGTTCCACGCTTCCATCCTCACGATGGAGCTTGACGGCAAGGAAGAACTCGTTATTTTACGTACCTTCCAGATGCATCCCTACAAGCCGCAGGTTATGCACATCGACTTCCAGCGCGTTAACCCCGCTGAAGAAATCACGATGCGCGTTCCGTTGCACTTCCACGGTGCTGAAGAAAGCCCGGCCGTTAAGGTCGACAAGGCCATGATCTCCCACACCGTGACCTTCGTTGAAGTCACCTGCTTGCCGAAGCTTCTTCCGGAATTCATTTCGGTTGACTTGTCCGGCTTGACCGTTGGCGCCACGATCAAGGCCTCCGACCTCCCGGTCGCTGAAGGCGTTGTCGTTGTCACCCCCGAAGGCGAAGATCCTGTGATCGCTTCCGTGATCGCTAAGGCCGCTGAAGAAGTGACGGTCGGCGAAGAAGCCGCTGCTGAATAATTTCTTATTTAGCACGACTTTGAGGACGCGCTTTGGCGTATCCTCATAAAGAATGAGCAGAACCCGAAGGGTCTTCTCCCTCGGGTTCTGTTTTTTTCCCTCTAACTTTTATACTTTTTATCATTTCTGCCGTTTACCCTTCCTTCGTTTTATATCTGGGTGTTTTAAGGGTGAGTGGCACTTGTTTGCGAGAAATTCCACCACATGGCTACTTTTACCGAACTCGGTCTCTCTGAAACCATCATCAACGCTTTGACGGAACTTGGTTTCGAAGAACCGACCCCTATTCAAACGGAAGCGATTCCCGCCATCTTATCTGGCTCGGATGTGCTCGGTCGCGCTGCGACGGGTACGGGTAAAACCGCTGCGTTTGCTTTGCCCTTGCTCGAGCGCTATTGCTTGAACACGCCGGCTGGCGAACCCACTGTCTTAGTGATCACTCCGACGCGCGAGCTTTGCTTGCAGGTCTCGGAAGCGTTCCACAACTTCTCCAAGAAGGCTGGCGTCTTTGTTACGCCGATTTTTGGCGGTCAGGAATACTCCCGTCAGATCCGTAGCTTGAAGCGCGGTACCCACGTGGTTGTTGCCACCCCGGGTCGTGCCCTTGACCATATCAATCGTGGCACGTTGGATCTTTCCAAGATCAAGGCAGTCGTCTTAGACGAAGCGGACGAAATGTTAGATTTGGGCTTTGCTGACGAACTCGACAGCATCTTTGAGCAGCTTCCTGAAACCGCTCAGACCGCCCTCTTCTCGGCAACGCTCCCCCCGCGAATTGCCAATATTGCGGAAAACCACCTCAAGGAACCGGTTCGTATCACCATCAAGCGTGAACAGACCGCCGAAGGGGAAGCTCCCCGCGTGCCGCAGATCGGCTACGTGGTTGGCTCCAACTACCGCACCACGGCTTTAGGTCGCATTATCGACTTGGAAAGCCCCGAATTAGCCATCATCTTCACGCGTACCCGTATGGAAGTCGATGAACTCACGGAAGCCCTTCGTGCCCGTGGTTACAGCGTCGAATCCTTACACGGCGGCTTGGATCAGGCCACCCGTACCCGTGTGATGAAGCGTGCCCGTTCTGGTCAGGTTGACATCATTGTCGCCACCGACGTGGCCGCCCGAGGTATCGACTTGGATAACCTCACCCACGTGATTAACTTCGGTATCCCCGCCTCCTACGAAACGTACGTGCACCGTATCGGTCGTACGGGTCGTGCTGGCCGTACCGGTACCGCGATCACGATTCTTGAACCGCGTGAACACCGTCACTTGCGTGGCCTCGAAGCCGTCACGAAGGCGCGCATCGAATTGAAGCCCGTTCCCACGACCACGGACATCAAGACGCACCGCTTGGAAACGATTCACCAGAGCATCAAGGACACGTTGGAAACCTCGGAACTCGAAAGCTATCAGCGTATCGTTGAAAGCCTCTGTGAAGAGTTCGATCCGTTTGATGTGGCCGCTGCCGCCTTGAAGCTCGCCCAGGATATGGAACATAGCCAGGACGACGAAACGGAAATCCCGGAATATAACCCCTACGAACGTCCCCGTCGTGAACGTCGCGAACGTAACGACCGTGGCGATCGCGGTGACCGTCGTGGTGGCCGTTTCGAATCGAACGCGGGTCCCGAAGAAGGCAAGACCCGTCTCTTCATCGGTGCCGGTCGCCGTATCGGTATCCGTCCCGCTGACTTAGTGGGTGCCATCGCCAATGAAGCTGGGATTTCTTCCCGCTCCATCGGTGCCATTCGCATCACCGACAAGTTCTCCTTAGTGGAAGTCGATAGCGAAGACGCTGGCAAGGTTGTGAACGCCATGCAGGGTGTTCGCTTCAAGGGTCTCGACGCTGTGGTCAAGGTTGACCAGGGCTTCACGACGGAACGTAGCGATCGCGGTGATCGTGGCGATCGTGGTGACCGCGGTGACCGTGGTTTCTCCGGCCGACGCGATTTCCGTAACGACCGTCGCGACTTCGATCGTCGTGACCGTGATGGCGGTTTCAACCGTCGCGGTCCCCGTCGTTAATTCGCACCTGACCTTTCGCTAGGTTCAACGGGCTCCTTCTAGAGTAGAATGAGCCCGTTTCTTTATTGTTTTTTCGCCTTTTTCTGCTGTACTTATGAGTTCGATTCGTATGATGGTAGGGCTCGGGAATCCCGGCTCTGATTATGTGCGCACCCGTCACAATGCGGGCTTTTGGTTTGTTGAAGCCTTAGCCACCAAGTGTGGAGGGACCTTCCGCTTTGAAAACAAATTCAATGCGGAAATCTGCCGTGTGCGCGTCGACGGGGAAGAACTCTGGCTCGTCAAACCCCAGACCTATATGAATTTGTCGGGGGATGCCGTCTCCGCGATGGCGCGCTACTACAAGATTGGTCACGACGAAATTCTCGTCATTCACGACGAACTCGACTTGGTGCCGGGCACCATGAAGTTAAAGCAAGGGGGCGGCAACGCGGGTCACAACGGCTTGAAAGACATTTCCGCCAAGCTCGCCACGCCCAATTTCTGGCGTTTACGTTTAGGGATTGGTCATCCGCGCACCTTTGGTTGGACCCAAGCCGTGGCGGACTTTGTGCTCTCGGCACCCAGCCCCGAACACCGTGAAGGGATCGATACCTGCATTGGGGCGGCGCTTCGTACGGTGCCTGCGTTAATGGCGGGCGACATGACGCGTGCAAACCGTACACTCGCGAAGTACGGCACGATTAAAAAGCCCAAGGAAGAAAAGCCCAAGGCGGACGAGAAAGCCCCTGCGGCGTCTGAGCATGCCTAAGCTCTTGGTGAGCGCTTGCCTTTTGGCAACGCCCTGCCGCTATGACGGCGACAGCTCGGGCGACCTTCGACATCAATTGGAACGCGCGGGTTTTACCCTGATTCCGTTTTGCCCCGAGTGTGCTGGCGGTCTGTTAACCCCACGACTCCCCGCGGAAATCACCGCAGGCACCGGTCTTTCGATTAACGACGGCGTGGGGGCAGTAACCCGCCAGGATGGTGAAGACGTCACTGACGCCTTTCGTCGAGGTTCGGACCTTGCTCTCCGTCTTTGTAAAGCCCAAGGCATTACCTTGGCGCTCTTAAAAGCGAAGAGCCCGTCGTGCGGCGTGGGTGCTCGCTACGACGGGCGCTTCTCTAGAACCCTCATTGAAGACGACGGCGTCACGGCGGCGCGCTTACGCCAAGCTGGGATTACGCTTTTCACTGAGAAAACGCTCGACGCTTTACTTCATACACAATTTCAAAGCTAGAGCCCGACCCCTAACACACGGATCGATGAGCCTTTTTGAACGGCTTTCCTACAGGAATCGCCTAAAGTCATAGTGTTATAATCGTCCGACTCCAAACAAGAAGCACGTGTTGCTTTATTTATTTTTACCAGACAAAGAGATTCAATCATGGGATTAAAGTGCGGCATCGTTGGTTTGCCCAATGTGGGTAAGTCCACCATCTTCAACGCCCTCACGAAGGCCGGCATTGCAGCCGAAAACTATCCGTTTTGCACCATCGAACCGAACGTCGGTGTCGTGGAAGTGCCTGATCCCCGTTTGCCCAAGCTCGCTGAAATCGTAAAGCCGGAACGCGTTTTACCCGCGACGGTGGAATTCGTGGACATCGCCGGCTTAGTGGCCGGTGCTAGCCAGGGCGAAGGCTTAGGCAACCAGTTCTTAGCGAACATCCGCGAATGTGACGCTATTGCTCACATCGTGCGTTGCTTTGACGACGAGAACATCGTGCACGTCTCGGGCAAGGTCGATCCCTTGGATGACATCAACGTCATCAACACGGAATTAGCATTGGCCGACTTGCAGGCGGTCGAAAAGGCCCTTAACCGCTACGGCAAGCAGGCGCGCTCCGGTAACGACAAGGAAGCCATGAAGCTCGTGAAGGTCTTGGAAAAGATCCAGCCTGCTTTGAATGAAGGTCACTCCGTTCGTACGGTGGACTTGTCTGACGACGAATTAGCCATCATCAAGCCCCTCTTCTTATTGACGAGCAAGCCCACGATGTACGTGGCTAACGTGGAAGATCACGGCTTTGAAGACAATCCCTTGTTGGACGCCGTGAAGGCCTTTGCCGCCAAGGAAAACGCTCCCGTGGTCGCCGTGTGCGCCAAGACGGAATCCGAAATCGCTGAACTCGACGAAGAAGACAAGGCCATGTTCTTAGAAGACATGGGCATGACGGAAGCCGGGCTCGACCGCGTGATCCGTGCCGGTTACGACTTGTTGGGTCTCCAGACCTACTTCACGGCCGGCGTCAAGGAAGTGCGTGCTTGGACCATCCACAAGGGCGACACCGCCCCGCAGGCCGCTGGCGTCATTCACACGGACTTCGAACGTGGTTTCATTCGTGCTCAGACCATCGCCTATGAAGACTTCATTGAATTCAAGGGTGAAAAGGGCGCTCAGGAAGCTGGCCGCATGCGTGCCGAAGGGAAGGAATACATCGTCAAGGATGGCGACGTGATGAACTTCCTCTTCAACGTCTAATCAAGACACCCGTCCCCGTGACGAGAAAGCCTTTCGGATTGCGAAATTCGAAAGGCTTTTTTTCTAGTTCTCGCCCTTCCTCACGCCCCTTTCCCACGTCAAAACAACAGCAAAAGGGCGCGAAATCCGTTCCGCGCCCTGCAAAGGTTTTTCACCTGAATTATGATAAGTCATTGACGTGGCGCTCTTTTTTGTCAATTTTGGAAAAGCTACGTCATCGAAAGAAACAAACTAGCGATAGTTTTTATCTTTTGTGTTTGCATTACGGATAGTTAGGGGTTATACTGTTTCCAACTTCTGAGAAAGACACCTTTCTCACCTCAAATTTTTTTGGAGCTGACATCATGTCTCTTTTGAATACCCAAATCCTCCCCTTTAAGGCTCAAGCTTTCCATCAGGGCCAGTTCGTTGAAGTGACCGACAAGGACTTGCTCGGCAAGTGGTCTGTCGTCTTCTTCTACCCGGCTGACTTCACGTTTGTTTGCCCGACCGAATTGGAAGACTTGGCTGAACAGTACGACGAATTCAAGAAGCTCGGCGTTGAAATCTACTCCGTTTCCACGGACACGCACTTCACGCATAAGGCTTGGCATGGTTCTTCCGAAGCGGTCGGTAAGGCTCAGTACCCGATGCTCGGTGACCCCACCCTCCAGATCTCCCGCAACTTCCAGGTCTTGATCGAAGAAGAAGGCATGGCCGAACGTGGCACCTTCGTGATCAACCCCGAAGGCAAGATCGTCATCATGGAACACCATGACGGCGGTATCGGTCGCGACGCCACCGAACTCCTTCGCAAGGTGAAGGCTGCTCAGTACATCGCTGCTCACCCGGGTCAGGTTTGCCCCGCCAAGTGGCAGCCGGGCGCTGAAACGCTCACCCCCTCCCTTGACCTCGTTGGCAAGATCTAATTCATAGCGACATATTCGACTCTGAATAAGAGCCGCAGACCGCCTTTCTTCTTGAGGCCTGCGGCTCCTTTTCTATCTACTTGAGAGAACACACTACCCATGCTTGACGCGAACCTTCTCAATCAGCTCAAAGGCCTTTTTGACGCCCTCGCCCATCCTGTCGTTTTACGTGCGTCGTTAGGCGCCGACAAAGTCAGCAAAGATATGGAAACCTTGTTGGGGGAATTAGCTTCCGCCAGCGAGCGCGTAACGTTTGAAAAGGTCAAGGACGCCTCGCTTCGTCGTCCGAGCTTCCAGGTCACGCGTCAAGATAACCCCGTCGGCATTCACTTCGCGGGCCTCCCCATGGGGCACGAGTTCACGAGTTTAGTGCTCGCCATCTTGCAAACGGGTGGTGGCGACTTAAAGCTCGATGCAGCCCAGCAAGCGCAGATCAAGAAGTTAAAAGGCCCGATGAACTTCGAAGTCTTCATGAGCTTGACCTGCCACAACTGCCCGGACGTGGTGCAGGCTTTAAACAAGATGGCGGTGTTAAACCCCAACATCACCGTGACCACGATCGAAGGCTCGGCCTTTAAAGAAGAAGCCCAATCGCGTCAGGTCTTCGCCGTGCCGACCGTCTTCTTAAATGGGGAACTCGCCTTCTCGGGTCGTCGTGACTTAGCGGCGATTCTCCAAGACTTGGATCAAGAAGGAAGTGACGCTGCCGCGGCCGAAAGCTTGGCTGAGAAGGCCCCCTTTGACATTCTCGTCGTGGGCGCGGGTCCCGCTGGCGCCACCGCCGCCGTCTACGCAGCACGTAAGGGCCTTCGCACGGGGATTCTCGCGCAACGCATGGGCGGTCAGGTTAACGAAACCGCCGACATCGAAAACTTAACGGGTCACCCTGGCATGAATGGTCCCCAGTACGCTCAGGACTTGGAACGCCACATTGCCGACTACGACATCGACGTGATGGTGCCCTTTGAAGTGAAGCGTGCGGAAAAGGTCGATGACCTCTGGCGCGTGTACGTCGGGGAAAATGCCTTTGTCTCGGCCAAGGTCGTGATTGCCGCGTCGGGCGCCACCTGGAAGACCTTAGGGGTGCCGGGTGAAGACGAGCTCCGTGGCAAGGGTGTCGCCTACTGCCCGCACTGTGACGGTCCCCTCTTCAAGGGTCGTAACGTTGCCGTGATCGGGGGCGGGAACTCGGGCGTAGAAGCTGCCATTGACTTGGCTGGGATCTGCGAGCACGTCACCTTGGTGCACCGTCGTCACGAGATGGTCGCGGACCAGTGCTTACAGGACAAGTTAAAGAGCTTACCCAACGTCTCCTTACTCTTAAACGTCTTAACGACGGAATTGGAAGAAGAAAACGGTCAGTTAAAGCGCCTCCACTACACGGATCGTGATTCGGGTGAAGCCGGTCAACTCGACATCGCCGGGTGCTTCGTTCAGATTGGGCTTCGTCCCAATACCGAATGGTTAAAGGGCACGGTCGAATTAAACGCTTATGGTGAAGTCATCACCGACGCGCACGGTCGTACGTCCGCGGACGGCTTCTTTGCCGCCGGCGACTGCACGAACAGTCCCTATAAGCAAGTGGTCACCGCCTTGGGCGAAGGCGCTACCGCCAGCCTTGGGGCCTTTGATTACTTGATTCGCGAGACGGCGAGCTGCACGACGAAGTAAGCTCAAAGCCTCAGGAAAAAAGCGACAGATTCGCCTCTGTCGCTTTTTCTTTTCCCCAATGCAAAACAGACCCTTGGTGGGTCTGTTTCATTCTTTACTGTTTCACGTGAAACATTAAATCCCGTCTAAGAGCTTTAACGCATCCGAGAAATTCTTCTTGGCTTTCATGCGATTGTGCTTAGCGAGCAATTGTTCGCGGGATTCCTGACGACGGGGATTCGGGATAATACAGTCAGAAATCGGGCACAAGGTTTGACACTGCGGCGTGTCGTGTTCGCCCACACATTCCGTGCAACGACGGGCACGAATCACATACGTTTCCTCGCCCATTTCAATCGCTTGGTTCGGGCATTCGGGTTCACATACCCCACAGTTAATGCATGCGTCGGTAATCATCAACGCCATTTGGTTTACATCTCCTTCGATTTAAACGTCAGCTTGAGAGATTCGTACACTGGCTCGGGAACAAAGGGACGCACGTCCTCTAAGTTCATGGCGGCGATTTCACGAATAAACGTCCCACTGACGAATTGATAGTGTTCACCGGGGGTCAAAAAGATGGTTTCCACATTCGGCATGAGTCGACGATTCATGCCCGCCAATTGGAATTCAAAGTCAAAGTCGCTCACCGCGCGTGCGCCACGCACAATCGCCTGAACGTTTTCTTTTTCCACGACATTCTTTAAGAGCCCCGTGAAACCGACCACGCGTACATTGTCCAACGAGGCACAGACTTCTTGAGCTAAACGCACACGCTCTTCTAACGGTAAGAGCGGACGCTTTTTCTCATTGGCCGCCACCGCGACAATGACTTCTGAGAAAAGTCCTGCCGCACGGCGCACCACTTCATAGTGCCCCAGGGTCATCGGATCAAAGGTGCCAGGATACACGGCACGAACGGTCTTCGGTTTCATCGGTTACTTCCCTTTCGGTTTTTTAGCCTTGCCAGAGATGATACTCCCTTCGCGCGCGAAAAGTTCTGAAAGGACTTGGCCCGCTTTGGCTTGTCGCATACGGATTAAGCCAAAACGTACACAAAATTCGTCAGTGAGCGGGCTCTGCGGGCTCTCCACATAGAGAAGCCCCTCGGGCTTTAACGCGGTGAGCGCGGCTTCCACCGCCTTGGCTTGCCAGTCTTGCGCAAAGGGGGGATCGATCACAATCAAATCAAATTCGTTTGGGTGCTGGGTTGCCTCCGCGAACGCGTCCGTCGTTTTGACCGCGACGTCCGACTCGGGCTTTAAGCGCACCACCGACTGATGAATCGCCTGGGTATTGGCACGCACTTTGTCCGTCCACAACACGCTTGCTACCCCGCGACTGGCGGCTTCAAAGCCCATGGCACCCGTGCCCGCGAACATATCCCAGACGTGACGATCCTCAAAACCGCCCCATAAATGGTTGAGCCAATCGAAGACCGTTTCGCGCACACGTTCAGGGGTCGGGCGCACGCCCTCCCCAGCGGGAACCGTTAAAAGACTTCTTTTCAGGTCGCCGCCCACAATACGTACCGTTACGGCACCCCTCTTTGGTCCGCTCGTTGTTAAACTTACACTAGTCGCTTTTTTGCGCGTTGATTTTGAATTTTTACCCATTGGTCAAGGACACTGAATGACTGAATCTTCCGGAGGATGGCTTTCCCGACTGAAAAACAGCCTGTCGAAAACCCGCGTCAATATTGTCGGGCTTTTCTCAGGCGGTGTCGTCGATGAGGCTTTTCTTGAAGAGCTTGAGTTTGCTCTGATTTCTGCTGATGTGGGCGTTTCGACGTCCTCCCATATCCTACAACGTTTACGTGACCGCATTAAGCTCGAAGGGCTGAAAACCCACGAGGAAGCGCGTTTAGCTTTGCGTGACGAAATCGCCGCGTTATTGGCGCCCTGTGAAGCGCAGATGGATCTCACGCGTGAACACCCCTTAGTCATCATGATGTCGGGGGTTAACGGCGCGGGGAAGACCACCAGCATCGGCAAACTCTCCAAGGCCTTTGCTCAAGAAGGGAAATCCGTCTTGTTAGCTGCAGGCGACACGTTCCGTGCTGCCGCACGCGAACAGTTAGCCGTCTGGGGTGAACGCAATAACGTCACCGTCATCGCCCAAGAAGGGGGTGATCCGGCAGCCGTTGTCTTTGATGCGGTGAAGGCCGGTCAAGCGCGTGGCTACGACATCGTAATTGCGGATACGGCGGGGCGCCTCCCTGCTCAGTCCAACCTCATGGACGAATTGCGCCGCATTCGTCGCGCGCAAGATAAGGCTATGCCAGGCGCCCCACACGAATCCATCCTCGTCTTAGACGGCACGAACGGTCAGAACGCCATCACGCAGGTGAAAGCCTTTGATGCCGCGGCTGAACTCACGGGGCTCATCATCACCAAGCTCGATGGCACCGCGAAGGGGGGTGTTTTGTTAGCGATTGCGCACTTGCGCGCTCAACCCTTGCCGATCTACTACATCGGGGTGGGCGAAGGTATTGACGACCTTCAGCCCTTTAATGCCGTTGAATTTGCCAACGCCTTGTTGGGGATCGACCCGGAAACCCTTGAAAACACCACTCCTCAATAATTTAGGACGAGAACTTCTATGATGCTTGCCGCTGTGGATTTAGGCAGTAACAGCTTCCGACTTGAGATTGCCAAAACAAGCTTAGGTCGGTTAGTGACGTGCCGCTATCAAAAAGAGACCGTTCGCCTGGCGGCCGGCATCAATTCCGATGGCTGTATTGACGAGGTGTGGCAGGAAAAAGCCCTGGCTGCCCTTCAGAAATTTCGCCGTCTCTTAGGGTCCTTACCCGAAGACTACGTCTTAGCCGTGGGCACCCAAGTCTTTCGTGAAGCGAAAAACGGGGACGCCTTCTTAGCGAAATGTTCCGAAGCCTTGGGGCACCAAATCCATCTCTTAAGCGGGATGGAAGAGGCGCGCCTGGTCTACAAAGGATGTTCGCACGCGCTCCCCCCGTCGGACGCCAACCGCTTGGTGGTCGATATTGGGGGCGGAAGCACCGAACTCATTATTGGCTGCGGTCACGAGGCGCTCGACATGGAATCGTGCCGTTTAGGGTGCGTAAACACGTCGCTTGCCTTTTTCCAAGACGGTCACCTCACCTTGGAGCGCTTTAACGATGCCGTGGCGCATGCCCGAGAGTGTGTGACGCCCTTGGCGAACCGCTTTGGGAAACCGCGCTTTGATGAGGCCTACGGCTCTGCGGGCACTTTTGGTGCCATTGCGGAAGTGATTGCCACCTTTGATTGGTCGGAAGACCACGGGGTGAGCTATGCCGATTTGGAAGCCATTCGCGATCGTTTAATCCCCATGGGACACGTGAGCAACATTCGTTTTGCCGCCTTAAAGGATGACCGCCGTGAAGTCTTCGCGGGGGGCTTGGCGGCGCTCATGGCCATCTATCAAGTCTTTGGCATTGAGCGCATGTACCCGGCGATTGGCGCCTTACGTTTGGGGCTTCTCTACGAACTCTTAGATCGCCATCAACCGGGCGTCGCCATTGAAGCCTGCACGGGGTACTAAGCAATGAGTGCACCCTTTTTAGAATTGCGAGCGGTGACGTGTCGCACGCACACGGGCGGTGGCTTAGAAGCGTTGTCGCTGGGCGTTGAGCGTGGCGAATTTGTGAGCCTCTATGGGAAAACGGGCACCGGGAAAAGTACGATTTTGGCACTGCTCTCCGGGCGCATCGTCCCCGAGCAAGGCGCCGTCATTGTGGCGGGTCAAAGCTTAGAAGGCTACACGGAAGCCCAACGCCGTTGGCTTCGTCGCTCCATGGGGCTGATGCCTCAAGAGGGGCAACTCCTTGAAGATCGCTCGGTGTTGGATAACGTCATGCTCCCCGCACTCGTTGCTGAACACGGCTTTAAAGAAGCGCGCATGCGCGCCGAGATGGCGTTAACGAAGTGTGGGGTGGCAGAGCTTGCCGCCCTCTTCCCGCGTGCCTTGTCGGCCGGTCAGCGCCAGCTCGTTTGCCTGGCGCGTGCCGTGGTGAATCGCCCCGCGGTGATTCTCGCTGACGACCCGATGGTGCACTTGGATGCGGAAAACCAAACGGTGCTCTTAAACCTGTTGGCGACCTTTGCGCGCGCAGGCGTTACCGTGATTGTCACGGGGCACGATCCGTTGGAGCCCGCGAATTTGACGGTTCGCACCATTAACCTCGATACCCTCCAACCCAAAGAGGTCCACGAATGAGTTTTTTTGCCCAACGACGCTGGGCGCTTCGCGAAACCGTTCGTGCCATTGCTGCGGACTTTAAAAGTTTTTCGCTCGCCACGTTTTTAGCCGCCCTCGCCTTTAGCATTCCGCTCTTTTTAGGGGTCTTAGCGCACGCCTTATATACGCCGTTGACGCAACTGCCCACCCAAATGGAGATGACGGTCTTTGCTCAGCATCGCGCCAATGCCCTGCGTGTGGAAGCCGC
>RCNI01001026.1_pt1 | contig 15949 bp, 13 predicted proteins | sample 2041151 | NCBI WGS metagenome assembly RCNI01 (sample SAMN09708214, study PRJNA481090) | feces metagenome | isolation source: feces | place: Antarctica: Albino Rookery | reverse complement strand
CACTGACCCATCCACTGCTTCCGGACTTTATCCGTTACGCAAAGTCTATTGGATTTAAGCCGGCGATAACGACCAATGGTACACTGCTCAATGATCGCGGGCAGGCAGTGATTGATGCAGGCGTGTACAAGGTGAATATTTCGGTGCATAGCTTTGAAGACGGCAGTCAGGAAGAGTATATTCGCTATCTGACCCAGTGTGCTGAATTTGCCGATAAAGCAAGTAAGGCCGGTGTCCTCACGGTGCTGCGCTTATGGAACCGAGACCACGACGAGGGAAGAAATGTGAACACATTGGATTTCTTCCAGCGTACCTTAGAAGGGGAATGGAAGGAAGGTACTCGCGGTTTCCGTATTAGAGATAAACTCCATGTGGAATATGGTGACCGCTTCACGTGGCCTGATATGAGCTGTGAGGATGGGGGAGACCAAGTATTCTGTTATGGCTTAAAAGACCATTTTGGGGTTTTGTGCGATGGCACAATTATCCCCTGCTGCTTAGATCGCGAAGGCGTAATCAATCTGGGCAATATCTTCACCGATGATCCCAGTGAAGTATTACAGAGCGAGAGAGCTTGTGCTATGCGAAAAGGCTTCCGGCAGCGTAAGGCAACGGAAGAACTGTGCCGTAAGTGCGGCTATGCGCGAAGATTTGGATAAACGAAAAGTGCCGATGCATTGCATCGGCACTTTTTTATTTGATTCGGTAAATATAACTGCGATTTCCACGCTTTTGGAAGAATCCACGGTTGATCCCTTTTGCCGGTTTCGCATTCTCTGTGTACTCTGATACCATAAACTGAATGCGGAAACGGTAGTCATCTGACTCCATGATAGTAAACGGATGTTCTTCTGTGGCCAGCACTTCCATACCATCACGGCGAAATAGTGGGTAAGTTCCGGTGAAGCCTTCTTTATGGATGTCCTGGGTCACTTGGTTGCGGATACTTTGAATTTTTGCATTTTGCTTTTCCCCATAATCTCTGGAGGGGTAGACGGAAGATGCGGCAATGACGCGCGTCATGATGGCCTGATAAATGGGCAGACTCTTTTCTTTGATGAGACGGTGCGAAAGATAGATACTCAGCAGCGGATTTTGATGTTTTGCATATCGGCGGGCTACTCGCGCAAAGTGCTTGTCCCCAACTTCATCAGCGATAGAAGCAAATGCAAGTGCGCCCTGTGCGGTTTCAGGATACAGGGGTAAAATCGACTGATTTACGGGCGACCATACACGAAACGGGGCGAATTCAATCAGTCGCGCCAGTTCCACTTCTTCCGGTGTGCAACAGGGTTCAGGGGCGTACTTTTCTTTGTCATATATGGTACCAATAATGTACACCAGTCGTCGCCACTGTTCCTGACCTTGTGCCCAGAAGTGCCCAATCTCGTGATAACGGTATAGGTTTAAATACATTCTTGCACCGGTAAACCACAGGGTATAGATATTGTCGCCTTGTTGCACGCTGCAACCAGTGGTGTGATCAGCAAAGCGGACTTCGGTCATGCCGTGATAGTTTTCAATAGGAGTACCGACTATGCGGCACTGCTCCAGCACTAAATAGCATTCAATCGAGTCGTTTAAAATGTATGGTACATATCCTTCGTGACTACCGTCATCAGCAGTACGCATAACTAATTCAAAGGGAACATGTTCGGTTAGTGTAGCTACAAACTCTTGTAGCTGTGAATAGGTTAATTGTTTCATGGTTACACCTAATAATCGAATATTGCCCAATAGTGTACCATATTTTTTCCTTCTGTGGAAGTGGGCGTATGTAGAAATGCGTGAATCTTACTGTTATAATCAAGAAAACGAAGAGAAGGAGTGTTGCTCATGAACGAAGTCATCCGCCAACTGTGCAGTCGCAAGTCTGTGCGCAGCTATACAGAGCGGGAAATCACCGCACAGGAGAAACAGACTATTTTAGAAGCTGCGGTTCAGGCACCTACTGCGGGAAATCAGCAATTATACACAATTTTGGATATTACGGACCAGACACTTAAAGACCGACTGGTGGAAACTTGTGATCATCAGCCGATGATTGCCAAGGCAAAGATGGTTTTAGTCTTTTGTGCTGACTGTAAAAAGTGGTACGATGCATATGTGGCGACTAACTGCACTCCTCGTAAGCCCGGGGCAGGGGATTTACTGTTAGCGGTTTGCGATGCGGTAATTGCAGCGCAAAATGCGGTGACTGCGGCGGAAAGTTTGGGGATTGGCTCTTGCTATGTGGGAGATGTGATGGAAAACTATGAGGAGCAGCGTGAACTATTGCATTTGCCGGAATATGTGTTCCCCGTGGCTATGGTTATCTTTGGGTATCCGACACAGCAACAAATGCAGCGTCCCAAGCCGGAGCGTGTAGATATGCAGTACATTGTTCATGAAAATGGGTATAATTCCCTTGATGCAGCGCAGTTAGAAGCAATGTGGACCCCACGGACTGGCGATAAGCCATACGCAGAATGGATGCGGGCGTTTTGCAAGAGAAAATACAACAGCGAGTTTTCCACAGAAATGACACAATCGGTGGAAAAGTATCTGAAACAGTTTGAATAATGAAAAAGCCACCCAACTGGGTGGCTTTTTCATTATTGGGCAAATAAAAACAGCCTCACCGAAGTGAGGCTGTTTCACAATTGCTAAGAAAGGTGTCCTAGTTACGATTAAGCTGCAATATCAGGTGCAGAAACCGTCAACGGACAGGGTGGTAGCGGTGCAGTAGCTAGCCAGGTCGGAAGCCAGGAACATAATTGCGTTAGCAATTTCTTCGGGCTCGCCCATACGACGCAGAGCAACACCAGCACATACGGTTTCACGTGCTTTGGGGTGCAGACCAGCGGTCATATCGGTGTTAACAACACCGGGAGCTACGCAGTTAACACGAACGTTGAAGTAACCCAGTTCGCGGCCCAGAGACTTGGTCAGAGCGATAACGCCGCCCTTGGAAGCGCCGTAGCCACAGCCCATAGCGGAGCCGTACAGACCGGTCATGGAAGCGGTGTTAACGATGGAGCCGTAACGCTGCTTGCTCATGATCAGACCAGCCTGGCGGTCTACGTAGTAAGTAGCAGTCAGGTTGATGTCAATCTGGTGCTGGAAGTCACCATCGGGAATTCTCTTGATGGTGGTGTTGTGAGTAATACCAGCGTTGGAGCAGCAAGCATCCAGTCTGCCGTACTTGGAAACGAAGTCGTTCATGTCGCGAGCGATTTCAGCTTCAACGGTCAGGTTGGGGCAGTAACCGTGAATGTTTCTGCCGGGGAATTCTTCGTTCAGCTTTGCAAGAGCAGCATCAACAGTTTCCTGTCTGGAACCGCAGAGAGCGATTGCTTCTGCGCCTTCCTGCAGCATGCGGCGGCACAGAGCGAAACCAATACCGCGAGTACCACCAGTGATAAATACTACCTTGCCATCCATAATACCCATTTTTAATTTCTCCTTTCAGATCGTGGATATTTTAGTTCATAGTATCACAAGATTGCGATTTTTTCAACAATACATATTGGCTTGTTGAATTTTTAGCGAATTCTAAAAAAAGAAAACTTCAAAATAGGGCAAATTGAACAATACTGATGTTCATGTTTTACAAGGGTGACGGTCTGTATGCACAAATTCTACTCATCTTAGACAAAAATATTGATAAAAAAATATCAGTCAATAAATCGGAGAAATTTTTTGCACTGAATTTTTTCCTTTTTTTAGGCCAAATGATTATGCTGAAAATTCGAATATGAGCACGAAAGATGAAAAAAGGCCGCACTCTGCGGCCTTTTTCGTTGTAGATGGGGAAATGATACTATATTCTATTGAAACCATGCTAGCATAGAAAAGTCAATTTTCCACAAGTAGTCCGATGTTTGTTGAAAATTAGGGCTCAGCTGCGTATAGTTCCAGCAATCCAAAGAGTTTCATCAGCAAGAAAAATGCAGACTGATTTTCTGTGATGGGTGATTTTTCACACAATGTGGATAGCCGGTTAATGATCTGTTCCGCTTGTACTGTGCGTTCCTCATCAAGACGGGCATATACAGGCGGATAGGGGAGCTTTGTAATGTCCGTCTCATAGTACGGGCAGGCTGAGATATAAAAGTATACGCCGCTGTTTATATGACATTCACTGACTTCCACCGGTTCAGGAACGCTGAAATCCAGCTTATGGAAGTGGGTGGGACTGAAGCAAAAGAGACAGCCTCGTTCTGCAGAATAGTCTTTACCGTTTAAGGTGACGGTAGCCTTACCGTTGCGAATGAGAAGAAACTCCAAGTCATCGTGCTGGCGAAAAGGAATGGTTTGGCGGATACTTTTTTCACTGATGCGAATGGTGTTAGGCAAAATTTCTTGCGTAAAGTAGTCACGGCTATAATACGGCCGGGAGTATTTTCGTTTTTTCACGGGTTGACCTCCAGAAATTGTGCTCTGAATGCACTGGGCGTGATGCCGTTGCGCTGTTTAAACAGTCTGGTGAATGTGCGTTCGGAGTTGAATCCGGAAGCGAGGGATACATCCAGTACGGGCATATCGGAGACTACCAGCAGCGCTTCAGCGTATTGCAGACGATAGGCGGAAAGAATTTCTTTGAAATTCGTGTTTAGCGTATCCTGCAGTAATGTGCGAATAATGTTTTCGGAAATGTACAAGTCTCTGGCCATGGTTTTGAGACTGATTTGTTCGCGATAATTGGAATGGATGTAGAACAAAATTCGTTCTACGGTTTCACTGACCATTTTTCTGGGGACAGTTGTCTCCTCAATAGCATACTGGCGGTATTCCTGTGGAGTCATACCCTTCAGTTCTCGGAACGTGCGGTAAAAGGCGACTTCACTGCGGAATCCACAGTAGGTGGAGATGAAGTGGAAACTCAGTTCACTAAACAAAATGGCACTTGCGGCCAAATTGATGCGGGCACGGCTGACGGACTGTGTGAAATTCATTCCTGTGGTAATACGCAGTTCACGGTTTAGTGTGGGTACACTGACGCCAAATCGTTCAGCCACGTATTTGGGATCTAGATCTTCTGTGCAGGAGTAAGCAATATACAGACTTAAAATCCAGCCCAGTGGCCACTGATGACGAACATGCGAGGATGCGTTTTTCTTGCATAAGTCGATAAACAGGTACGACAGCTGTCCCAGAATTGCACTTTTTATGAGGTTAGCACCTGAACTTTTGTCGCTTTCATATAGGCTGAATTCAGCGAGGAGGGCATCGACCTGTTCTTTTTCGTCGCCGCTAAGAAGATAAACGGGAGGGGACGAAGAAAACAGGCTTAGATTTGACGGATTATTGCTGTGGAAGGTCATGTAGCAAGACAGTGGGTAATCGTATACCAAAATCTTCAGCTCCAGAGGGCTATCCCAGTTGGGGCTGATGGAAAACACATGATAGCTTTGCAGCCAACAAAAAGTGTTGGGAACGAGGTCAAACACCACTCCGTTAATGGTGATGTGTCCTGTGCCACCTGTGACATAGACAAATAGAGAGTCATCTTCCATGATGGGGAGAGTAGGCTCTGTGATGAATACTGATTGCATGGAGAGATATTTATCTCGTCCGGTAAATACGCCACTGGCAGGGCGTTCGCAGATGAGTGCGGCTTTTTTTTGCGATTGCATGGTGTTTCACCTACCTTTATTTTCAAACAATCATAACAATAACACCGCCAAAATGCAAGTTTTAATAACAGATATTGGAAATTATGTAGTCTAATTTGCTATTTTGTCCAATGAATGGATAGATATTTGTATTAAATTTGCGGTAGAGTACCGCATTTAGCCTTTCAGCGTGTGGGGGTAGAAATAAGTAAGCAGGGAACCTGAACGTTCTCTGCTTACTTAATTTATATTCCGTTGTGTGCGAAAGTATGCGTCACCTATAACGCTCAATCCAATACAAACAATTCTTCAATCGGTGTTTTTACTGCTCTGGATATATCGATTGCCAATTCATCTTGCGTTAGTCCGACAAGCTGGCGGTATTGTTTTAAATGACAAGTGAATCCTCCCATGATTTACCTCCGTGTCAATGTGCTTCATCACAGCGGAAGAATAATGGGTAAGAAATATGAGTTAACACATAAGTAAGAGCACAGATAAGGCTGGTCATTTTCTTTGTCATAGGTTTAAGTCTATGTATAGCTGCAATTTTAGGCAATAAAATCGGCAGCGCCTAAAGCTTAGACGCTGCCGAGTATTTTTCGACGAGCAACCGTACAACAGGTTGCTGTTTTATGTGTTTCTAATTATTTAGACTGCTCTTGTGCTTCCTGTCTGAGAACTTCACGCAGACCGGTATTGATGAGACCGAAAGGACGAACCAGTCCTTCCTGCAGCTTTTCGCACTTAGCAGCCAGAGCACTACGGTTGAGCTTGCCGGAGTCTACACGAGGAAGTGCATCTACATATTCGATGGTCTTAGGAACCTTGAAGGGAAGTAGATACTTCCAACCGAAACGACGGAACTCATCGTAGCTCATTTCACGCTTTGTTTCAATGACTGCGTGGATACGGCGACCCCATTCAGGGTCAGGGATACCGACCACAACCATATCCACAATATCGGGATGCTGCAAAAATACATTTTCTACATCAACAGCAAATACATTCTCACCACCGGTAACGATCATATCACTGCGGCGATCGGAGAAGTACATATAGCCATCTGTATCCAGATAGCCCATATCACCGACGGAACGGTAACCGCCACCGGTGTCACTCAGCTGCTCACGGCCAACATACTCGGTTTCCAGATAGCCACCGGAGGGTGTCATGAAAATTTCACCGACTTCGCCGGCAGGAAGAACATTACCCAGTTCATCGCGAACCTGAATTTTGCAGCCGCCGTAGGGTTTACCGACGCTGCCTTTATGTGTGAGCCATTCATCACCGCGAATAACGGTCATACCAATCATTTCGGTCATGGAGTAGATTTCGTATACATTCTTAGCGCCCAGAATATCAATCCAAGCCTCTTTCAGCTCAGCACTGCAATAGCCACCGGTATGGCACAGTGCCTTGACGGACTTGAAGTCGTCTTTATTGAACGTATCGAGCTTAATCATACGGTGCATGAGCGTAGGAACAAGCTGGAGACACTCGATACCATACTCTTTAATGTAGTTTTCAATGGCGGCAGGCTTGAAGTTATTGGGCATAACCACAAGGTTACCGCAGTTAAGTCCGGAGAAAACAGCGGAGCAGGGTGCACCGTGGAACATGGGGCCGCACAGCAACTGACGGCATCCGAAGAACTGACCCGTCATATAGAACCAGCTCATGATGGATTCATCAGACTCACCTGCGGGACGCTTAATTTTAATCAGTTTAGGCTTGCCGCTGGAACCACCGGTAGTCTGTGCACGGCTGGGTACAGCCAGCGTATCAGGGGGCATTTTTTCTGAATAGGCTTCCAAACGGCTGAGCAGATCTTCTTCTGTGAAGCAGGTGTAGCCTTCGGGATGGTAACCATCGCTGACAAGGATAGTCGGTTGTGCCATTCCTGCGAAGGTATCAATTTCAGCGTCGGTGGAGCGGGGAGCAATGGGCAAGTAGCAAGCACCATTTTTCCATGCTGCATAGGCGCAGAGAATATTGCAGATGGTATTGGGCAGGCAAACCATAACTGTACTGGTGTTGGTAACACCCTGTTCTTTGAAGAGCCAAGCCAGTTGGTTGGACTTCACATACAGTTCGTTCCAAGTGATGGTCTTAACCTGGGTTTCGTCTTTGCTGATTTCGATGATTGCAATTTCGTTGGGCTTTTCCTTGGCAATGGCCTCGATTTGACGGCCGGTGGATACAAAGGTAGGCTCAAATGCAATTTTACTTTTATTGTAAATGTTAAAGTGACGGAGCGCTTTAATGTCTGCAGCAGTTGGGATTTTACTTTCGTTAATCATAGTAAACCTCTTCGTCGATGAAAATTATGGTTTTCGTTCAAGTGGAAGCATACACACCACTATTGATAAATAATAGACTATTTTTTTAGGGGAATGCGAGTCAAAATCTCAGTAAATACTAACGGAATGCCACAAATCGCGGAAATAGTCAAAAAGATACAGAAAAAATTATCATATTCGATAAAAAGAGATGAAAAATTTATTTTATACATGATCTTCCATTGCCAAATGCATAAAAGTTATGTAGCATACTAACATAGAGAAATACCCTGAGAATGGATGTGATTGCAGTGAAAAAACGGGTAATTCTATTGTTGGCCACAGCACTGATGGCTATTTTTAGCGGGTGTGCGGACAACGGAAACACATCTGGCGAACTTAGAGCCAATGCAATATGGATGGAGTATCAGGAAACCAGCGACCGAGTGAAAAATCCTGAGGGGAAAAATATATTCGAATATGCGTACTATACCCCTAAACTTCACACGATAGGGTCAGGTACTGAACGAATTAACAATCAACTGGACAACCTGAATACTGCTTTTGTGTATGGAAATACAGGAATAGAAGCGCTGACCAATAAGGCAAAAAATGAGTACAAAGCCAGCTGGTTCTCTTGCTTTCAGCGCAGCCGATATATCGATACCGCTAGGGTAGACGATACGGTGGTGAGCTTAAAATACACCGATACGATGTACACCGGAGGCTTGCAGGCACGGACTACAGTATATGGGAAGAATTTTGATAGTGCACTGGGAAATGAGCTGACTCTGGGCAGTCTGACGCAAAACGAAGAGGAATTGCGTAGTTTTTGCACGGACTATATTTTTGAAATTTGTCAGTCAGCGGATTATCGGGATACACTCTATCCGGACTACGAAATGAGAATCGGGCAGATTCTGGATAACTGGTGTTTCACTGGCGAGGGAATTGAGTTTATTGCTCAGCCGTATGCACTTTCTGCAAATGCAGAGCCGACCTTTACGTTCACTGTACCGTATGAGAAACTGCAAGGTAAAATTAGTATGAAGTGGATTCCGGTTCCATTTACCGGAGTTTGCGGAGAAATGGAAGTACAAGATGAGACGGGCACAACACCCGTGGATTTTGTATATCAGCCCGGAGAGCAGGTCATTCGCTTTACCCCGAAGGGAAATGTGTACGATTTTTCCATAGAGCGAGTAAAAGCGGTTTGGAAAGACAGAGAGACGGTATATGAACCAGTCAATCCGCTACTATATAGCCCGGTAGTGTATGATGGAGAGTCGTTTACGGTGCAGATTCGCTTACCTGAAAATGTACCTAATCTCATGGTGCGTTATAGGCAGGCTGACGGAAGTTATGCACAGTATTTTGTGATGAATCAAGGAAAAACGGTACTGACAAAAGTGGGCTAACATAGAAAAGGCAGAGTCAAACGACTCTGCCTTTTGCGTTGTATGGGAATGTTTATACTACGCCCAGACCTTCTGCGGGGTGTTCCGGCATATAGCAGGGCATAGTTTTCAGTTTAAACAGGTTCAGTTTGTGGAGATAATCAATGCGTGCCTTGGTAGCTTCATCATCGATTTCCCCGGTGCGGATATACTTGTCCAATACAGCATAGGTGAATCCAAGCTTGTCCTCATCGGTTTTGCCGCTTAGACCATCGGCTGGGGGCTTTTCGATGAGCACTTCAGGCAGACCAAGGAAACGACCGATTTCCTTGACTTCGTGTACCGTCATCTGAGCTAGAGGGCTAAAGTCACCGGCAGAGTCACCGTAGCGTGTAGAGTAGCCGACCCAGTCTTCCGACAGGTTGCAGGTGTTTGCCACGCGGCCGTTTAGCGACTGGCTGACGGCATACAGAGTGGACATACGAATGCGAGGCGGCAGGTTGATTCGGGTTTGCTCTGTGGTGGGGACACCTGCCTGTTTCAGGCAGTCCAGAACACCCGTGGTTGCAGCGTGTACATTGCAGACATAGTGCGGAATACCCAGCACATCTACCAGCATCTGAGCGCAGTCAATATCGGATTGCTCACCGTCGGGCATCAGCACGCCGATGACACGGTCTTTTCCAAGAGCCTCAACGCACAAGGCGGCGACAACGCTGGAATCTTTACCGCCGGAAATGCCGATGACGGCGTTACAGCCTTTTCCGTTTACCTCAAACCAATCGCGAATCCACCGGACGATTTCGCCTGTGGTTTTGCTTACATCAAACATATGCATTCTCCTTTATGTCAATTGGTTTTGTTTCTCCTATTATAGCCGTTACTGCTATGCGGGGGCAAGGGAAACATTTCAGCAGTTTTTTACATGGAGAGATTGAATTTGCGGTATACTTGCATTATAATAAGGCGTTAAAAATTGACGAATCGGAAGTGAACTTATGAATATAAAGGCTATGCTAGCGATTGTTGCAGGGCGCTGTGTAAAGTTGGCGGCTAAAATTCTCCACCGTGGTGGTACGGCTAAGCCTGGCGAAATTGCGCTGAAGCTTTGCCCCAATCTGGCAGGCATTTTGGCAAAAGATATGCGTATTATTGTGATTACCGGTACAAATGGTAAGACCACAACGGCACGCATTGTGGAACAGGGTCTGGTTGATGCAGGCATCGACTGCACAGCTAACCGTTCCGGTGCAAACCTGCTGAGCGGGATTACCACCATGCTCATGGAAAATTGCTCCATTACCGGTAAGCCTCGCAAGACTGTTGCAGTCGTAGAATGTGACGAAGCAGCGTTCCGCAAAGCAGTACCGCAGATTCAGCCGGAAGTTATTCTGGTGACCAACCTGTTCCGTGACCAGTTAGACCGTTACGGCAGCATGGAAAATGTGCTGGGCTTCATCCGTGAAGGTATTCAGGGTGCACCTAATGCAAAGGTTTGCCTCAATGCCGATTGCTCTCTGACTGCTTCTCTGGGCGGTGATGTGCAGAATCAGTGCTTCTACTATGGTATGGACGAGCACATGGGCGGCGGCGCAGAACCGGAAGTTTCTGCTGCACCGAATTGCATTCGTTGTGGAACTAAGTACGAATACGATTATCGTATTTATGGTCATCTGGGTGGTTTCCGCTGCCCTAAGTGCGGCTATGCAAGACCCAATAGTGCGCTGACTGTGACGGAACTGATTTCTCGTGATGCAGATAGCTCTACGGTGAAGGTGCTCAGTGAGGGCAAGGAATATACTGTGCGTGTAAATCTGCCTGCGGACTACAATATCTACAATGCACTGGGTGCAACAAGTGCACTGACTGCATTCGGCGTGAGCCTGGATAGCGCACTGGGCAGCTGCGAAACATTTTCTTGTGGCTTTGGCAGAATGGAAAAGTTTACCTATAAGGATATGACTTTCCGCATGGTTCTGGTAAAGAATGCTGTGGGCTGTGATCAGGTAATTGATTATATGTCCAGCTTGGACGAAGACTTTTTGCCTGTGTTCCTGCTGAACGATAAACCCGCTGACGGTACGGATATTTCTTGGATTCAGGAGGCAGGTTTTGAACGCTTGGCAGAAAAGCACGGTAGTAAGGCTCTGACCGCTGGTATTCGTGCAGAGGATTTGGCGCAGCGTTTGGTAGAGGCCGGCTTTGCCGCTGATGGCGTTGTTGTGGAAAAGGATTTGGATAAACTTGTAGAGCGTATGGTGGAACATGGCGGAAATATTTTCGTTGTGCCCAACTACACCGCTATGCTGGATATCCACACGAAGCTGGCAAAACTTTGCGGCAGCAAGGAATTCTGGGAAGAATAAGGTTCGGCTCCGTTTGATTTGCTGAACAGAATATGGAAATTCCCTCCGATGTAGTGCAATGATGCATTGCGTTGGAGGGGATTTTTTGAAATTATAGATTGAAACAGAATGGCTGATGTTTAACAGTGTCTGTAAAATTTGTTGGCTAATTGGGTGTCGAAACAACAATTTGTGAAAAAAGAGGAAACGGGTACAAAAAAAGTGTGTTCTGTACCTGCTGATTTTGGATTTTTAGTGACTTGTCAATATAACCAAATTTTGATACCATATAGCCATTGTAGAATGAATCTATGTACAATACATAAACTATTTGCACATGCTTGGAAAAGGAAGATTTGCTTACTATGAGAAAAACCAAAATTATTTGCACTATGGGACCTGCAACCGATGATGTTGCAGTAGTAAAAAAAATGATTCTGGCTGGTATGAATATTGCTCGCTTTAATTTTAGTCATGGCAACCATGAGGAGCATCTCACTCGCATGAATATCGTCCGTCAGGCTCGTGAAGAACTGGGTATGCCTGTTGCTCTGCTGCTGGATACTCGTGGACCTGAAATTCGTACCGGTACTTACAGCACCGGCAAGATCGAAGTACATGAAGGTCAGACCTTTACCCTTACTACTCGCGATGTAGAAGGCGACGAAACTATGGTTTCCATCAACTACATGGGCTTGCCTGCTGATGTAACCGTGGGCACTGAAATTCTGATTGATGACGGTCTGGTTGCTTTTAAAGTTAAGGAAATCACTGATACGGATATTATTTGTACTGCACTGAACAACGGCAGTTTGTCCGGTAGAAAGAGCGTTAATGTTCCCGGCCTGAAGCTGAATATGCCCTATCTGTCCGAAAAGGATGTAGCAGACCTGATTTTTGGCTGTGAACAGCAGGTGAACTTTGTTGCGGCTTCCTTCTGCCGTACCGCACAGGACATGAAGGATCTGCGTGCAGTTCTGAATGCACACGGCGGTGAAAAGATTCAGATTATTGCAAAGATTGAAAATATGGAAGGCGTGGACAACATTGAGGAAATCCTCAATGAAGTTGAAGGCATTATGGTCGCTCGTGGTGACCTGGGCGTTGAAGTTCCCTTTGAATATCTGCCTGTAATCCAGAAGAATTTGATTAAGGCTACTTTGCGTCATGGTAAGTGCGCAGTAACTGCTACTCAGATGCTGGATTCTATGGCTAAGAATCCCCGTCCTACTCGTGCGGAAGTATCTGACGTTGCGAACGCTGTATTCGACGGTACCGGCGCAATTATGCTTAGCGGTGAAACCAGTGTTGGTAAGTACCCCGTTGAAACGGTTGCGACTATGAGCACTATCGCAGAAAACGCAGAACAGAATATTAACTACGAAAACCGTCGTGGCAGCAGAAACGAGTTTCTGAATATGGAACTGGTTGGTGACGTTAAGACCAATGCAATTGCGCATGCTGTTTGCAGCACTGGTGTAGATTTGGGCGCAAAGTGCATCGTAGCCTTTACCGAAACCGGTTCTACGGCACAGGCTGTTTCCAGCAGAAGACCTAGTGTTATGATTGTTGGTGCAACCCCCAATGAAAAAACCTACAACAGCATGAGTGTTAACTGGGGTGTTCAGCCTTGTCTGGTCAATAAGCCCGGCAGCAATACCGATCTGTATGCACAGGCTGTTCGCGCAGCTGCAGAAACTTGCGATGCAGGTGTTGGAGACATCATTGTGGTAACTGCTGGTATGCCTGTTGGTCGTGTCACTTACACCAACACTATGCGTGTAATTGAAATTACCGAAGATATGCTGAATCTGGCATTTGAAGAAAACGTATAAGATGATACTAAGAAAAGACAGGTACAGAAACTCTGTACCTGTCTTTTTTATACAATTGAGTACAGTACCTTAGAAAATCCAGGCAAAAATACCTAGAATGCCCAGTGTACCGACGGACACAATCAGCAACCAAGGCAAAATGGTGGTTGCAACGACAATAACACCGACGAGGATGCCCAGTGCGCTAGTACCGCGGTACTGATTGAGGTACTGCTGGCCGGCTTGTACGTCCAGCGTATGCATCTTTGTTACACGGCTCTGAATGGTGCACATGTATAGGTAGTTCCCGAACATACCCATGGCAAGCATCAGCAAAAGACCCAGAAGTCCACCGGCTACACCTAATAAGGTCATGAGAATCTGGATGCACACAATGCCGATGGTTACGGCGTACATCTTACGATATAGTGTCCAGATGGGACCAAAGAAAAATGCTGCCCAGTTCCAGCTTGTCTTTTGAGCAAGCTGGCGTATAGTGTCAAATTTATTGCGGTAGTAAGGTATATTTTCCTGAATAAATAAATCTTCTTCTGCTTCGTTTGGAATATAACGCGTCTGATTGAAGAAGTATTGAAAATTCTGGATGAAGTCGTCGCAACTTGTGTGTCCGGTATTTCCGTTATCGGAAGAGTAGGTATAGGATGCGTTGCGATAGGTGTCCTCAGAACCGCCATGTTCCAACGGTGCGCCGCATGTACTGCAAAACTTAGCACCAGGGGTTACGGGGTTTCCACATGAGGAACAAAATTTGGATGATTGTTGGTTCATGGTTTATACCTCCTAATAAGCATAAAAACGCAATGGTTTCTCTCCCACTGCGTTTCCTCATACGCCTTTATCATATGCTATATGTGACGCAAAGTCAATGAAAATACACCTTTACGACTACATTTCTCTGTATTATACAATTTACACAATGCGCTGTTATTAGTAATATGATTTTTTATCATAAATGCAATAAAACGCTTTGCAAATTGCAAATATGTGGTATAATATAGCCATAGACGGAACTGATGGTTCCCACATAGAGGAGCGCACCCATCAGGTTCCGTATTACCCGAAAAGGAGCTGATTTTATGAAGTTTACATTCATCGAAAAAAGAATGGACGCTACCCCTGCCATGAAAGAATACGCTGAAAAGAAGATTTCCAAAATCGATAAGTTCTTTAAGACTGACAGCGAAGCTTTCGTGACATTCAGCACCGAGCGCGGCCGCTATATTGCAGAAGTTACGATTAACAATAACGGCATGCATTACCGCGCAAAAGAGGTCACCAGCGATATGTGCGCTTCCATCGACTCTGCGGTTGGCACCATTGAACGCCAGATCCGTAAGTATAAGACCAAGTTGGACAAGCGTCTGAGAACCGATGCGTTTGAACGGGAAATTCACATCGAGCCGGAAGAAGCCGAAGAAGAATTCCGTGTTGTTCGCAATAAGCGTTTCAGCATTGACCCGATGTCTGTGGAAGAAGCCATCTTGCAGCTGAACCTGCTGAACCACTCCTTCTATGCTTTCAAGAATGCTGATGAGGGTGATGCCTTCTCGGTTGTATATATCCGAAAGAATGGTGGCTATGGTCTGATTATGGACAGCAAGGACTAAAAGTTCTTGCGCAATCCTCGAAAGGGGATACTAAAACTGAATGAAGACGAAGCGTACCGCTTTGTAGCTTTCCTCCCTTCGCCCCACGGTTTCGTGGGGCGAATTTTTATGTCTTGCGTATCCTGCTTTTGACAGGGTATGCTGAATATGCTACAATGGGGCAAAATTGTGACAAACAGGAGGCGTGATTATGCGCTGGATTGAAGTTATTGTAAACTGCGAAGGCGACCCCGAAGAAATGAGCTGGCATTTGGCTGATTTGGGCGTCGGCGGTATGATTATGGAAGACGAAGCGGACTTCCAGGACTTCTTGGAACACAACCATGAATACTGGGACTATGTGGATGAAGAACTGGAAAACAAGTATAAAGGTGTATCTCGCATCAAGTTCTACCTGTCCGACGACGAGGAGGGCAAGAATACCCTCAACGCTGTGGCAAACTTCTTGGGTGCGATGCCCGAGACTGCGTTTGTGGAAGACAGTGACTGGGAAAACAACTGGAAGGAATACTATAAGCCAATCGAAGTGGGCGAAAAGCTGGTTGTTGTGCCTGAATGGGAAGAAGTGCCTGAAAACGGACGTCTGCCTCTGAAGCTGGACCCCGGTCTGATTTTCGGTACCGGCAGCCATGCAACCACTAAAATGTGCCTTGCTGCTTTGGAACGTGTAGCAGGGGAGGGCAAGACCATTCTTGACCTGGGCTGTGGCTCCGGTATTCTGGGCATTGGTGCGATGATTCTGGGCTGCGACAGATGCGCAGGCTGTGATATTGACCCCAAGGCTCCTGAAGTCGCCCTGTCCAATGCTGCACTCAATGGCATTACTGCGGACAAGTTTGATATTCGTGCAGGCGATGTACTCAACGACAGTGGTATGCGTGCGGCT
>RCNI01002365.1_pt1 | contig 15969 bp, 13 predicted proteins | sample 2041151 | NCBI WGS metagenome assembly RCNI01 (sample SAMN09708214, study PRJNA481090) | feces metagenome | isolation source: feces | place: Antarctica: Albino Rookery | reverse complement strand
TGGGTTATTATTAAGTCCGAAACGAAGTTCCATAATGTTTTGCTCTTTTCTAGGAAGAGTGTTCAAAACATCAATCAGCACTCTTTTTTCATCCTCGTGCTCAATTTCTTCCGATATTTCGTCGCCTTGAGTACCCATTACATCTCTAAGTGTTAACTCGTTGCCGTCCCAATCAATCGACAAAGGCTCGTCAAATGACATCTCAATTTTAGAGTTTGACGCTTTTCTTAAAAACATCAAAATTTCATTTTCGATACATCTTGAAGCATAGGTTGCGAGCTTTATATTCTTATCTGGATTATAAGTTTTAACGGCTTTCATAAGTCCAATAGTACCGATTGAAACCAAGTCCTCGGTAGACGCATTCGGAGTTTCAAACTTCTTAGCGATATACACAACCAAACGCAAGTTATGAGTTATGAGCAGTTCCCTATTATCCTCTTTGCCGTCCCTAAGTTCATCAATAACTCTCTGCTCTTCTTCCTTTGTGAGCGGTGGTGGCAAAGTTTCAGGGCCGTTAATATAATGTACTGGTGTTGCAAATAAATTGCGTAAGAAATTTATTATTTTATTAAACATTTTGCACCTCAAATATGTAATATATCAGCATTCAAAATTGCCGAATAGGAATCACTATTTATTTTATCGCTCAAAGCTACATACACATTATTAACTACCTCCTCTTGCTGTGACGATGATTTAATCGTTATTTTATCCGCCCTAAACGCTGTTAGCAAAGCGGTTGAATTGACTGTACTTGTCGGTACTAATCTCATATTTTTATCATTGACAAAGCCTTCCAATTTATCTTTTTTAGCTATAATCACAGGCGAATCAGAAAAAGGCTCACGCAGATGATTGCCAGTATCTAAAAAAGCATACATAGTGGCTTTATTGCCGTCAGCAAAAATAGTAATGGTGTATATTTCTTTTTTTAGTAGCTTTCTATTATAAAATCTAATTATCAAGCAAGATAGTAAATACGCAACAAGCGCACAACCAATAAGAAGTTTTGCACTAACATCAAAATAGACTATCGAATTCTTGACGGCTACTGCCCTAGGTTTGAACAGAACGCAAACGCCAATAATTGTACCTAAGAAAACTAAGTTAGAAAACAAAAACACTAAACAAGTTTTCACAAAGCTACTAAGTCTTTTGAAGTCGAAAGCAACTGTCAGCATAATAACCGCAATCAACAATTTAGATACAATAATCAAAGGGGCTGGTATATTATCAACTAATATTATCAGCGAATATAGTCCTCCAATAAGTGACGCCAATATCAGCCTATATGTTTTTGCATTTATTTTAGAAAACTTCGAGCATACGCCGAGCAAAAAATAATTGATAAAGAAATTTATAATAAATAGCACATCAACATAAATAACCAAAAAATCCCCCCTTGTGAAAATTATACTCACAAGAGGGGAAATATTTTGTCTAAAAAAGGAATAAAACAAATATTATTCAACGATTTCGATTGTATCAATTACTACATCGTATTCTGGCTTATCTTGGAAACCAGTCTTAACATTAGCAATATCCTCAAGAACATCTGTGCCGTCAATGATTTGACCGAATACTGTGTGGTGGAAATCAAGCCAAGGTGTACCGCCAACTTCTTTATAATTGTCAATACATTCTTGTGGGAAGCCGTTATTCTTTAAGCCTTCCATTTGTGATAAAAGGCCATTATCAACATTCTTAGCTTGAACGATGAAAAATTGAGAGCCGTTAGTATTTGGACCAGAGTTAGCCATTGAAAGAGCGCCGTAATAGTTACGAGCGTCAATGCTAAATTCATCTTCAAATGAGTTGCCCCAAATTGATTCACCGCCACAACCTGTGCCAGTTGGGTCACCGCCTTGAATCATAAAGTCTTTAATAACTCTATGGAAAATCAAGCCGTCATAGTAGCCGTTTTTTGCGTGAGTTGTAAAGTTTTCAACAGCCTTTGGTGCAACATCGCTAAGCAAAACGAATGTCATATCGCCACGATTAGTTTTAATAATAGCTTTTGTGCCTTCTTTTAAGTTTAATTGATTCATAATAATTCCTTTCGCATTAAGCTAGAGCTTAACATTTTTATTTATATTTTTTAAAATTTCTTTGTCAATTTTCAAAACCTTGCGGTCATAAGTCATAAGTCCGTTGAGTTCGTCCTCAACATCAGTAACTTGAGTATAAATTGAAGCGGACAAGCCCTTGTCAATTTGAGCAATAATAGACTTATTAAACAATTTTTCATAAGCTAAAGCCAAAGACTTTTCATCCTTAAATAGCTTATAACCAAACATTCTATCATTAAAAGTATGATTTTTAACTTTAAGCCCTAGTCCACCAAACTCGGTTAAACACCAAGGCTTCTGAGCTTTTTCAACTTTAATAGGAGCAAAATAAATATGCTTTGATACAACATCAGTAGTGCCTCTATCGTGCCAACCAGATGTGCTATCAACTATTCTAGTTTTGTCCCACTCTTTTAACTTTTCGTAAGCGATTTTACTATCGAACTGACCCCAGCCTTCATTGAAAGGAGTCCACAACGCAATACAAGGGCAATTATAAAGATTATCAACCATTTCTTTAAGCTCTTTATAATATAGCTTTCTCGCTTGCTCGTTAGTACGCTTATATGTTTTATAATTTGTATCGTCTAAATTGAAACCAACAAATGGCATAACATTAGTTTCAAGCCCATACTTGCCACCGCCATTTATCATATCTTGCCAAACAATGATACCATTTACATCGCAATAATGATACCACAACATTGGCTCAATTTTAATATGCTTTCTAAGTGTATTAAAACCACATTCCTTAACGCACTCAACATCATATTTCATAGCATCATTACTTGGTGGTGTTAAATATCCATCTGGATAATAACCTTGGTCGAGTAAACCATTCATAAAATATGGCTCGTTATTCAAACATAATCTAGGCACGCCATTTTTATCATTAGAAATAGAAAATTTACGCATACCAAAATATGATTTAATATTTTCGCCTTTCGTTTCAAATACTACATCATAAAGGAATGGACTTTCAGGCGACCAAGATTTGAAATTATCAATTTTAATGGTCTTATCTTTAGTGTCAGCTATCAAATTGTTTTCATCATAAATTTTGATATTAACATCATCACAACCGTCAAAGCTAAAACTTACTTCGCCCTCGTCATAGTTAGGTGTAATTTTAACGCTTTTTATATACTCTTTCGGTGTCGATTCTAGCCACACACTCTGCCAAATTCCACTTTGCTTAGTGTACCAAATACCACCACGATTTGATGACTGCTTGCCACGGCTATACTGATTGTCCTCACATTTATCAACAACCACAACATTGAGCGTATTCTCGCCTTGTGACAAATAATCAGTTATCTCAAAACTAAATGGAGTATATCCGCCGTGATGAATGCCGACTTCTTCGCCATTCAAATAGACTGTTGCAATCTGGTCAACCGCTCCAAAGTTTATGAAAACTCTGCCCTTATTGAAATCGTTAGGCAAGCTGAATTTTTTATCATAAATCAAAAACTCATCGCTTTTTAGTTCTCTATTAACGCCTGAAAGCGGACATTCTGGAGAAAACGGCACACAAATATCATAGTCAAACTCCTTAGGAATTTGACTTGATTTAGAAAAACTAACGCCCCACATTCCGTTTAAACTAATATAGCTATCACGGACAAATTGAGGTCTTGGGTATTCACTTAATGGATGATTTTTATCGAGTTCTTCTCCCCACTTAGTAAACAACATTATTTTTCCTCCACTATGATTCTATGGTCCTGTATTTGAACATACTTATTGCAAATTTCAAGCGCAGCTTTTTTGTGTGACACAATTATACAAGTTTTATTTTTAAGTTGTTTTAAGTTCTTCAAAAATCTTAGTTCGGTTTCTTCATCGAGCGCTGATGTAGCTTCATCAAGTAGCATAACTGGAGCGTTAGACAAAAGGCTTCTAGCAATAGCCAATCTCTGCAACTGACCCTCTGACAAGCCGATACCCTTTTCGCCGATTACTGTATTTAAGCCCTCTGGCAAATCTTTAATAAACTGGTCTGCACAAGATATTTCAATAGCTTTCTTAATTTTTCCTCGTCAGTAGCTTTATCATTGATGAATGTTAAATTATCACGAATAGTGCCGGACAAAAGCATATTACCCTGTGGCACATAAGAAAACAACTTTCTAGTGTGCATATCGACGGGAATACTGCCATTATCTAAATCGAGCTTAATACTACCATTTTGCACTTGGTAAACACCTAGCAACAATTTGAGCAATGTACTTTTACCAATACCAGAAATGCCCATAATAGCTACAAAGTCGCCCTTATCTATTTTAAGGCTAGTATCTTTTAAAATGTAATCTCTATCGTATGAATATGTAATATTATCAAAATCGATTGATTTAAGTTCGTTATAAGTTTTCTCAACATCTATATCGTCATCATTAGTTGCAGCTTCATCTGGCAAGCTATCAATTTCCATAAGTCTTTGAGCTGAAGCAAGCATTGTGAAATACTTAGGCACTATTGATGAAAGACTAGCAAATGGGCCTTGAATTTGATTAACAAGCTGAAGCATAGCAGTAACAGTACCATAAGTGATTGTACCCTCTACGAGCTTGATTGCACCGAAAACAAGTGAAAAGATAAAGCCACCATTAAAGATAAGACCAATAATAGCATTAGCACCAATAGTAAACGCTCTTCTTCTCATCTTAGCTTTATAGTTTTGCTCTTGCAATTCATCTGTTTTATTAACGATTTTTTCTTCAACAGTAAATGTTTTAACAACTAACAAGTTGAGCAAAGTTTCTTGAATGAACGAACGAGTAATGCCCTCAGTTTCTTGAACCTTAATATGAAAATTCTTAAGCGGTTTACGGAATACTTGAGTGCCAACGAAAACGATAGAACCGAATATAACTAAAATAATTGCAAAAATTCTATCAATAACAACGAGATAAGTAAACGCACAAACCAAACGAGTTATAAGGTTAACGCAATTAGGAAGAATTGTAATAAATCCGTCTGTGATAATGCCGACATCGCTAAACATTCTATTTTGCAAATCGCCACTATGTATAGCTGTTATTTTTGAATAATCTTTTCTTATAATCGTTTTGAGCATATAGCTTTTGAGTATCATTTCAACTCTGCCCTTACAACGCTCACCAATACTTTTAATTATCAAGGATAAAACCAGTTCAAACAGAATGATACCAATAAAGCACATTCCGTAATACAAAACTCTCTCTTTAGAGCCTTCTTTAACTGCTGCATCAATTATATTCTTAGAGAAGTTGGCATACATAACTGTAAATGTTGCATCAAAAGCGCACAAAAAGACAAGCGCAACAACTTTATAAACTTGAGATTTACATATTTTACACAACCATTTAATTGTTGATATATCCGATTTTTTGAAACCCTTAATAGCCAAATTACTGTCCTCTTTTTAAAATTCTTCTTTTTATAAAGCTAACGCCTCGTTTATAAAAATGATAAACAGGTCTTAGCGGATATAGTGCAACCCACACTCTTGAGTATAATTTATATAACTTACTTTTTTCACAATCAATATATTTCTTACCGTTTTTATAAAACCCAACAAGTTTGCCGACAATCATATCATCAGTTACATACTCTTTTTCCATTAAATTATCGCCGATAATTGTATAGTGGTCTGGATGAACTTTAACGATTCTGTGCATTATGTAATTACCATTTTTACCTAAATAAACTGGCACATCATATTTTTTTAGTCTGCCCTCATTTTTGACGACAATTATATTATCCTTTTGATGATGAATCAAAGGATTCATTGAAGTGCCAACTGTCTTGCCAGTATACTGACCACAGTTGTCGAGCGCTTCTTTAATTGAATTATAGTAAGCCATAAATTACACCTTTGCATATTTTCTCGTATAAAATTATAACAGATATAATTATAATTAGCAATAATATAATAGGCTTAGCGTTTTACATATCGACTTTTGTGAGTTCAATTCTAATATTAGCATTTGGTATCGTGATTAGGTAAAATTCGTTATCGCTATTTTGGTAAAGTTCAAACTCTCCTAGCGGTATCGTTCCAGTATATTTAAAGCCATTTTCCGTTTTCTGCACGCACACTTGCGCATTAGCTTTGACATACTCAAATACATCGCTAAGCAGTATTGACGGATTAGATTTATCGAGTTTTTCGCCACTTATTGTATAGCTAAATTCGTCTTTTTTGAACTCAACACTTTGACCGTCATAACAAATTATTAAACCTTCTGCCAAAGTATCTTTTACTGTTACTGTGATTTTTTCGTCCTCTTTTTTAACATTACAATTAAAACAAAAATCCCCCATTATGTACTTAGCGTCATAACAAAACGACGATTCTATAATGGGGGTATAGCTTTTTATTGCACACGAGGTTAACAATAGTGGCAAAAAAAGCAACAATATTATTTTTTTCATTAAATCATGCCCTTATTCAAATTCGGACATTAAAGCACCTAATCGGTCAACCATATCTAAAACGGTCATTCCCCTCTTACTCACTTGGCTAGCAGTAACATCACCACACAAGCCGTGGATGAACACACCACACTTAGCTGCGTCGAATGGGTCGATTCCTTGGGCAATAGCACCAATCATACCACTTAACATATCCCCACAACCAGCCTTAGCCATACCAGGATTACCATTTAGATTGACAAACACTTCTTTTCCGTTCGTTACCACCGTGTTTGCGCCTTTTAATACAACAATAACGCCGTGCTTCATAGCAAACTCCCTAGCTACATCAATGCGATTTTGTTGTACAAAAGGGATTGTCTTAGATACGAGCCTTGCCATCTCACCAGGATGAGGCGTAAGAACAACAGGCACTTTAATATCCTCAAAAATATCTATGCCTTGATTTACGCAATTTATACCATCAGCGTCAAGAATTATTGGAGAATTTGAATTTCTAAGAACATATTCGACAAATTCTCTCGTATTATCATTGTTTGCGATTCCACATCCTAGCACAACGCTATCTGCCCAAGCAGTTTCATCAGCTACTTTCTTTGCACAGCTCATATCGAAGCAATCACTTTTACATCCAACTGGCATAAAAATTGGCTCGTTAAGTTGTGACGCGAGTATATTAAATATTTTATCAGGAACAACACATTTTAGTAGACCGACACCACTTCTAAGTGCACCCTTAGCACAAATAGCTGGTGCGCCCGGCATACTGAAACTGCCACAAATATTTAGTTGTTTACCATTTGAGCCTTTATTGTCATTTTTGCCGAGTGGCTTGAAGCAAGCCTTAACATCGTCAAAATCTATTGTTTTAACATAGTTGTCAGTAAAATCATAGCAATCACTAGGAATGCCAATATCAATAACAGTAGTTTGACCGCACAACGCATTAGACGGTGGAAGAACATGAGCAAATTTCAAAGTTGAAATCGCAATAGTAAAGTCAGCCTTTACTGCGATTTGACAAGCCTCGCCGTTAGTAGAATTAGTACCGCTTGGAGTATCGACAGAAATAACCACTGCGCTACTATTATTAACTAGCTTAAAAATTTCATCATAAGGTGCTCTAGCTTCGCCGTGGAAACCAATGCCAAACATTGAGTCAACGATAAAGTCATCATTAAGTATATTATCGCTTACTTTTTCGACCTTAACTCCACTACTAACCGCCTCATCATAATACTTTTTAGGCTCTCTAATAGTAGGCTCGTTATTACACAAAACAATCCTAGCATTAGCGCCAAAACCACACAATAACCTTGCAATTACAAAGCCGTCGCCAGCATTTTTGCCGTCGCCACAAAGCACACTAATATCAGCATTAACAAGACTATCGCCATATTTATCCACGATAGCCTCATAACATTTAGTGCCAGCAAAAAGCATAAGCTCTTCTTCGTTATAATATTTTTCAAAGCAAGCATTTTCAACCTTGCGAATTTGGTCTGCACTTAAAACTAACATAATATTACCACTGCTATTGCATAATCGCCGTCATGGGATATGCTCAAATCACTGTTTTCTACGCCATTTATATATGGCTTACCTAACGAATCGTGTAGTATTTCAATCGTATTTAGGCGTCTATCTATACCAGTGCCTAAGGCTTTCAAATAAGCCTCTTTAGCGGCGAAAATGCCTGCAAAACTTTCATCAGTTTTGCAGTATTCAATTTCGCTTTTAGTATAGACAGACTCCAAAAAATGTTGTTTTTTAATACTATTTGAAATACGGCTAATTCTAATAATATCAGTACCTATTTTCATAAATCAACCTATTATTTTTTAACGATAGGACGAACAACGAATGATACCTCTAAGTTATTTAACTTATGCTTTCTATGAGCAGCTGATGGAATAGGGCCACAAGCATTTGAGCCAGCGCCTAACATATATGCGTCAATATGAATACAAGTTGTATCGCAAATCTTAACTTCTTCCCTATGCATTGCTTTAGCAAGTTGCTGAGGAATATAGTGGTCAGCACTGAACATAAATGGCTTATCAATAGCGTCAATACGAATACCTACGCCCTCGTCATTAGTAAGCTCTGCATAATGCACATTAGAACGCATTGAACTTTCTTGAGGCTTGATGTAATGCTCATTCATATCATCAACTTTCATTGAATATGTGCCATACATTGCGTGCTCTTTAAAATCAGAAACATTAGCTCTGTCGCCCATACCATAGTATTTAACATTATCAAACTGCTTTGGTATCTCGAACATAGCACCAAATCTAGGCGCACAGCCAATTGCCTTAGATGAAATACATTTTTCGTCTACTCTAATTTCACCATTATTAAAGATTGTAAATCTAATTTTAACCTTACAAATATTTCTTGATGATGTTGTCTTAACCTTGTAAGTATTTTCGATAACTACTGTGTTATTTTCCAATGTGTAATCTTTTTTGCCTTTTTTGCAAAGTGTGAACACTTCGTTTTGCAATGACAAGCGATCCCACACGTGTCTAATATACATATCGTTATCAATCTGTGCTCTATATACATCTGTACCAAAGCCAGTAAAGCTACCAAATGGCGCAGTATTCAAAAGCTGTGTACCATTGATGATATAGCTTTCGATAAAGCCAGTATTCATATTGTAAACGATTTCACCGTTTTTAACATAGATGAACAACTTTTTCTCGCTCTTATCTACTCTAGGTGCTTTATCGCTCTTGATAACTACTTCTTCAGTTCTTTCATTGAAAATTACTTGCTCACTAGCAACCTTGAAGTCGCCGTCATAGTAATCGAATACTACAACATCGCCCTTATGGAACTTAATTACTTCTTCTTGAGTTTTTTGAGGTGGGATATTCAAATCGAACTCGCCACTATCAATAACTTCGCCACCATTTCTAAGTGCATTCCACTTAACAGTATATACTGCATTAGCAAAATACATATGGTTGAAGAATGTATATTTTGCGCCACTTCTTGACACACGAACAGGACGATAACAATTCTTCATTTGTAACGCACCAGCGTGAGGTGTTCTATCTGGATAGAATAAGCCGTCAACACAGAAGTTGCTATCGTGCTTTAACTCGCCGTGGTCGCCGCCGTATGTATATCTAATATCGCCGTCCTCGTGGTAAACTGCGTGGTCAGCAAATTCCCAAATACAGCCACCCATAAGGTTATCAGCGCTATAAAATGCTTTAACATATCTTTCAAGATCGCCTGCACCAAGACCCATTGCGTGAGCATATTCGCACAAATAAAATGGCTTTTTATAAAACTTTTTCTTTAAGCCACTACCCTTTGCAATTTTCTCCAAAATGTCAGGTGCTGTGTACATTTGAGATAGAACATCATAAGCCCATCTTCTTGTACGGCAAACGCCCTCGTAGTGAATTGGAATAGGTGTAAGCTCTTTGAGTTGATTATAGCAATAATCTTGATTAAGATAGCCGTGAGCCTCGTTACCAAGTGACCACATTGTGATTGAAGCGTGGTTCTTATCACGCTCGTACATACGATAAACTCTATCCCAGTAGTGTTGTGTCCAAGCTGGATTATGAGAACAAGCACCTCTTCTATGAAGTTCGGTTTCACAACCGTGAGTTTCAATATCAGCTTCATCAACAACATAAATACCATAAGCGTCGCAGAAATCAATGAACGCTGGATCTGGTGGATAGTGTGATGTTCTAACGCAGTTCACATTATATTCCTTGAAGATTTTAACATCCTTTTCCATATCCTCAAGGCTCATTGCATAGCCCTTTTTAGGGTCAGTATCGTGGTGGTTAACACCTAAAAGTTTGATAGCTTGACGATTGAATTTGAAAACATTACCCTCAACCTTAACTTCCTTAAATCCGATAGGTCTTCTGATAACTTCAACAATCTTGCCCTCAACTGATAATGTTAAAATCAAATCATATAGATATGGAGTTTCGGAGCTCCACTCTCTAACATCTAAATAATTAAGGTCAATCTTAGTAACATCGTTAGCGTTAACATTGATTGACTTAGATACAACTTCGCTACCCTCAAAAAGAAGTGTTGCAGTTAATGTGCAGTCATCTGTAAGTTTAAGTGTTGGGATAACTGCTAAATTATAAGTCATATCGTTATTGATTTGTGTTTGAGCATAGAAATCATAGATTGAGTTGTTTGTTGTATGAGTTAACAAAACATCTCTAAAAATACCATTACATCTAAACATATCTTGTGCTTCAAGGTATGTACCGTTGCACCACTTATGGTTTACAACGATAATTTCATTTTCGCCCTCAACTAAAAACTCGTTAAGTTCAAACTCGGCAGTATTATGGCTACCCTCTGAATAACCAACATACTTACCATTAACAAACAAATCAAAGCAACCTGCAACGCCTAAAAATGTGATAATATAATTACCACTCAAATCGTCCAAAGCGACCTTTTTTCTATAAATCGCAACTGGGCAATCATCTGGAACTGCTGGTGGATTTGGTTTGAATTGGTAACGTTGGTTAACATAATATGGTCTTTCATAACCAGTATGTTGCCATACTGAAGGCACTTCAACAACATCAAAGTCGTAATTTGATGTATCTAATTCGTCCGGCATATTCTTAATGCTCTTATAATATTTGAAGTCCCACTCGCCACTCAAAACATTAACCATTGATGAAGAATATCTTTCATCTCTGATTGTAGTTTTAGACAATTCTTCAACATTGTTAAATGGGATAAAATAAGCTCTTGGTTTAAGCACATTATCTTTAAAAACATCAAAATTTTTAAAATTGTCCTTTTTTAACTTAACTAACATAAATTTCTCCTAAATAATAAACAATTTGCTTTACTATAAAAAATTCAACACCGATTAAGGTGTTGAATTTTAAATCTATTATTGTGCACTGGCTCTTATGCCATTAGCTGACGAATAACTGCTTCACAGTCATTCTCGTCCATAATCTTTGGAACAGGATAAAGTGGGTTACCCTCTTTCAATGCTCTCTTAACGAGTATTGGAATATCCTCTTCCTTAATCATATCGAATTTTTCTGGAATGTTCATATCCTTGTTCATTCTTCTAATTTCAGCGATGAACTTCTTACCCTTTTCAGTTGTTGACATATTTGGTGTAGTGATACCGATAATGTCAGCAAGTTTAGCAAGTTTTGGATATGCACTCTCGCCGTAGTAATCTAATACATAAGGCAAGATAACTGCGTTAGCAAGACCGTGAGGAGTGCCATACATACCACCCAAGTTATGAGCGATAGCGTGAACATAACCTACATAAGCGTGAGTAAATGCACGGCCAGCATAGAATGAGCCTTTAAGCATATTGCCTCTAGCTTCGAGGTCTTTACCATTGTTATAAGCCTTTTCCAAATTCTCGTGGATAAGCTTAGTAGCAATCTCAGCTTCTTGAATTGTTTCTTTTGTATTACTTCTACCGATATATGCTTCAACTGCGTGAGTCATAGCGTCCATACCAGTAGTAGATGTGATATGAGGTGGCAAGCCAACTGTAAGCTCTGGGTCAAGCACCGCATATTTAGGACGAAGGCAAGTATCATTAACTGCATTCTTTTCGTGAGTCTCTGGGTCTGATACAACGGCAGCTACTGTTGTTTCTGAGCCAGTACCAGCAGTTGTTGGAACGGCAAAGAATGGAGGTAACTTTTTAAGAACCTTGAGCTGACCACGCATTTGACGAACAGTCTTGTTAGGTTTAACTACCCTAGCTGCTGCAACCTTAGCGCAATCCATTGCTGAGCCACCACCGAAAGCGATAACGCCCTCACAATGATTTTGTAAATAAACATCCTTACAATCTTCAATGTTTTGAATAGTTGGGTTTGGTTGAACACCATCATAAACAGCATACTCAACGCCAACTTCTTCGAGTTTCTTGAACATTGGGTCAAGCAAGTGAAGATTCATAAGACCCTTATCTGTTACAACAAGAACTTTTTTAATTCCCTTGTTCTTGACAAATTCAGGTAATTCTAAAACTGAACCAGCACCCTCTAATAATTCTGGTGATGACCAATCTAAAAATACCATTGCGAATTTAAAACAGGTTTGATAGATACGATACCACGCTTTTTTTAATTGCCAAAGCATAATACTTCCTCCTTGAAATTAATATATTTACATTATAAAAAACTTTTGCATAATTTGCAACTTAAAATTGTAAAGTTTTCACAAATTTTGATTGAGAAAGCAAGTACGATTTGTTATAATTATAATTATAGATTGGAGGAATGAAATTTATGAATACAAAGCAAGTCTTATTTTGCGGAAACTGCCCAAAATACCTAGACGAAAAACTAATATCTCAAAGCAACGAATCTAACGGCGCAGCAGCATTTAGAATTCCTTCTCTCGTAAATGCTAACGGCGTTCTCGTAGCTGCTATTGACAAGGCGTCTACCGGTGCTGACTGGGGATATATTGAAATTGCAATTAGAAGAAGTACAGACGGCGGTAACACCTGGAGCGACATTCAAACAATTGCTTCTCCACCAGCAAGAGAAATCAGCACAGATATGGAATCACACGCCACAGCGTTTTTCATCGACCCTGTAATGACTGTTGCCAAAAACGGAGATATTGTTATGCTCGTAACATTTTTCCCAGAGTGCAAAGGCATTCACGATAAGAGAATGCTTGACAAAAACAAGATTGCATACGCAAGCCACGACGGAGAAATGTGTAGAGTTTTATATGACAGAGATGACAATTTCTATCTTCAACTCGCTAACGGCGAAGTAATCGACAAACACAAAAACACAACAGAATATACTGTTAGAGATTGGAAAGGCTCACTCTACAAAGGCGACGAATATGTAGGTAATATATTCTTAAACGGTTGTATGGGCAAGTCTGAAATTGGCGATATTGAAACAACTTTCGGTGCTGAACTCAAAGTGCCAAAGAGAAGCTACATATATATGCTCAAGAGCCATGACCAAGGCTTAACTTGGACTGACCCAGAAGACATCACTAGCCAATTTCTTATCGAAAAAGACAAGACATTCTTGGCAGTAGCACCTGGTACTGGCTTAACTACAAGAACTGGCAGAATCATTATGCCACTATACACATTCAAAGGCACAGTTGCCGTTTATTCTGACGATGATGGCAAAACTTGGAGAAGATCAAGAGTTTGCGAATACACAAAGAATATTGACGAATGGTCAATGATTCAAGCACCAGACGGCAAGATATTCGGCTTTGGCAGACAAAAGAGATTTGGCAAAACTCCTACTAACCTTTCAACCTCCAATGGTAAGGTATGGCAAAAATGGAACCCTGCAAATGTAAAAGCACCTAAATGTCAAAAGAACTCAATAGTAATCGGCGACAAGGTCTATGTAAGTCACGCTAGTGGCAGAAAAAGAGAAAACGGTAGAATTTCTATTGGTACATTTAACATTGACAAGAAAGGTCAAGTAAAGAGCATTACATGGGAGAAGAATATGATTGAGTTAAACAACGATTTCTTCGCTTACTCATGTATGGCTAAAATAGACGACGAAACTATCGGCATTCTCTACGAGGACCAACCAAGCTCACACATTGTATTTGACAAAGTAAAAATTAAATAAGTGTACATTGTAGTATAGCGTATTGTATTTAACGCACTTAGAAAGTACGAATACAATTCCGTTACGATTTATAAAATTTAATAACTAGGAGAAAAATTATGGCAAAATCAAAAAAGAAAGTCGGCAAAACTATTGGTATTGTTGTGCTAGTTCTTTTAGCCGTACTAATCATTGGTTTTGGTATTTTTCTTTACTTCCACGGTAACACCAAACCTTACGATGTTCCTCAAGAAGTAAGTGCAGCAATACAAGACCAAGCTGTTGACAAAGGCGACGGCGAAGTTAGAATTATGAGTTCAAACCTATTAGTGTCTTACCCTAGCTGGCACAGCCAAGCTTCAAGAGATAAGGGAATTCCAAATGCTCGTCCTCGTGCTAAGATTTACTATGAAGTGCTTGATACATACAAGCCTGATGTTGTAGGTTTGCAAGAAATGTGTGATATGTGGTATAACTGTTTGCTCCGTCACGACGGACCATATAAATTTGCATTCCCTGTTTCAACCGCATTCACAGTTCGTTTAACTTCACTTATGTATAATTCTGACACAACTGATTTGATTGAAAAAGGTCAATTTGCTTATTCAGTTGGCGACAACGCCAGATTGCGCCGAGTAGTATGGGGATTGTTTGAGGACAAAGCTACTAAGGAAAGATACATTGTAACATCTACTCATTTAAGCGTTCCAGACAAGGGCGAATCACACCGTGAGGATATGAAAGTACAAGCTAAAGAGTTAGTTGATTTTTCAAACGAGCTCAAGGCAAAATACAATGTTCCTATTTACCACACTGGCGACTTCAACACATTGAACAACATTGAAAACTGGCAAGAATTATTCCCTGGAAAGACACCTGAAGAACTTGCTAAGTATGACCCAGAAGAAATCGCTACTAATAATGCACCATTCATCTATGACTACTTAAACGAGAGTTTAGATGACACTGTGCTTATAGCTAACGAAACATCATTCAGAGGTACTACAACTGCTACAACACCAGTTTATGACCACATCTTCTTGAATGGCGACAATGAGATTTCAAGATTTGTTTCAATTTCTAACCCAGAAATGAACACAATGTCAGACCACTTCTCAATTTTCGTTGATACAAAGTTAGCTTAATCAACAATTTAACAAAATTAAAAGGCGTTGAACTTAATTGTTCAACGCCTTATTTTTATCTATTAGCCTTTTAAAGAAATTGATTTTTCCTTTAAGCTATTGATGATTGTATCAGCAACTGCTTGAACTTCTTCACGAGTAAGAGTTCTATCTGGATGAGCAAATACAATTCTTGTTGTAATTGACTTAGAACCGTCATTTTCGTCAACATAAGTATCAGTTACATCATAACTCTTAATGAGTGGAGAATTTGCATTCTCGATAGCCTCTTTGATAGGAGCGAATGACTTTGATACGAATGACAAATCAATATCCATTTCTGGGAATTTTGATGGTGTTTCGTAATTGATTGAAGCATTAACGATGTTTGATAATACATCAACATCAATTTCTGCATAAACGATTGAAGCCTTCTTGTCAATCTTCTTAGATACTGTTGGATGAGCGATACCGATTTCGCCGATATTCTTGCCGTCGCAAATGATTGCATTAAGATTGCGTGGATGTTGATAGCTATGAGTTGCCTCAATTGCCTTAAAGTCAACGCCTCTGTGCTTAATATCATCAACAAGAATTTCGATAATATCACGAAGCTCAAAATACAAGGTTTCTACACTCTTTGTCTTTGAATAAAGTGTAATACCAAGCATTTTCTTCTCAACGCAAAGATTATTTTCGTCAACGCCAGTAACACCTCTACCAACCTCGAAAATACCGAAATCGTCAGCA
>RCNI01001025.1_pt1 | contig 15974 bp, 14 predicted proteins | sample 2041151 | NCBI WGS metagenome assembly RCNI01 (sample SAMN09708214, study PRJNA481090) | feces metagenome | isolation source: feces | place: Antarctica: Albino Rookery | reverse complement strand
GGTAAGATCGAAGAGGCGGACGGCGGTACGCTGTTCCTCGACGAAATCGGAAACATTCCGCTGCATCTTCAGGCCAAATTACTGCGCGTGTTGCAAAGCCGCACGATTGTCCGTGTGGGCGACACCAAACCGCGTCCGGTTGATATTCGTCTGATTTGTGCCACGAACAAGGATTTGGAGGAGTTGGTGCGTAACGGACTGTTCCGCGAAGACTTATACTACCGAATCAATACCATTCACCTGCATCTGCCCGCTCTGCGTGAACGGCAGGACGAGATTCTGCCACTGGCGCAACTTTTCGTGGATCGTTACCGCGAGAAATACCACCGTATGGTTGCGGGATTGGACTCCTCGGCCGAAACTTTGTTGCTGGGGCATCCGTGGAACGGTAACATCCGCGAATTGCAGAATACGATCGAAAAGGCGGTAATCCTTTCGGGCGGGGAGTTGTTGTCGGATTCCGATTTTACGTTGGAGCAATCCGCCAAAGCCGAACCGATGCCCGAAGAGTCGTTGGAGGAGTTGGAGGAAAGAGCCATCCGTGCTGCAATGGAACGCTGCAACGGCAATCTGACGGTTGTTGCCAAGTCACTGAACATCAGTCGCCCGACGCTTTACGCAAAACTTAAAAAATACAATATCTGATGACTTGGTTCGAAATCGTTGCATTGGTACTCACGGTTGGAATTGTGGTCGCCGTCGTCACTGCCGTCGTGGTGACGATCCGTTTACGCCGTAAAGTGTCCTTCATGATTGATGCACTGGAAGATCGTGAAACGGGATTCCGCTATGCCGACAAGTGTTTCTCATTGTTTCGGTTCAACCGCACGATGAACCGCCTGCGTCAGATTTTCGACCGCGAGATGGATACCATTTCGGAACAGAACCGCTACTACGGCAAAATGCTCGACAACATCAAGACGGGAATCATTGTGTTCATTGTCTCGGATCAGCGGTTCGGACAGATCACCTATTCCAATGTTGCCGCCATGCAGGTATTGGGTATTATGGCTTTGAGCCACATCCGACAATTGTCAATTATTTCCGACGAATTGCAACTGGCATTTGAACAGGTTTCCGACAACAAGGAGTTGCGTTGTTCGTTCTACAACGAGCGCAACAAAATCACCATTTCGCTGACGGCCACCGAAGCGGAAGTGGCAGGACAGGAGGTCAAGATCGTGACGTTCAACAACATTACGGGCGATCTGGAACACAGTGAGGAATTGTCGTGGAATAAATTGGTGCGTGTGTTGAACCACGAAATCATGAATACGATCACACCGATTGCGTCCCTGAGCGAAGCGTTCAGCGAGGATCTGAAGCAGGCGCGTGAGGATGGCGGGGCACGGCTCAACTTAGAAGAGTTGGAGCAGGGCTTCGAGACCATCGCCTCGTCTTCAAAAGGATTGATCCGCTTTGTGGACAATTACCGCAATCTGACGCGTGTGTCGCCACCCGTGAAACAGGCGTTTTTCGTGCGCGATCTGATCGACAAGGTGCGTAAACTGACCGAGGAACAAGTCGCGGCATCGGGTGCCGTGTTGCAGTATGTCGAGAAGTCGGATGATGTATTGCTCTATGCCGATGAAAATCAGATTTCGCAAATTATCATCAACTTGATCAAGAATGCCTTGCAGGCGGAGGCGCGGATTGTGGAGATCGAGGCGAAGATCAACTTCGCGGAGCAGGTCGTGGTGTCGGTGTCGAACAACGGCCGGCCGATCAGTCCGCAATCGGCCGAGGAGATCTTCGTGCCGTTCTATACAACCAAGCAGGACGGGTCGGGCATCGGATTGAGCCTTTCGCGTCAGATCATGCGTCTGCACAACGGTGCAATCGTCCTCGAACGCAGTGACGAGAAAATCACGACATTCAGTCTTTATTTCAAATAGGGGAGGCAGGTTTTCCGAATCGTCTTGTACGGCTTTCAAAGCCGTGTTTTTTTTTGCAAAAAAATGATATGAAACAAATAAGTTTCGAAATGTGTGAATTAAATGCCAAATAATTTTTGAAATGAAATTTTTATTCGTATATTTGCTTTCGATTTGAGATGAAAGTAAAAGTCATAAATTTTGAGGTTTTAATTTTATTGGGTTGATTAATAGTTTGGAGTCAGCATTCGGATTGTAGTTGTCTCAAACTTTCGCTTGAATCCCGAAGTTCCTGCTGTGGTATGCTGGCGGCAGGGGATGATATTCGGACTATTAATTGTTTTGTCTCTTTGTGCGCTCTTCCTCTTTGGAAGAGCGTTTTTTTAGGTATGGAAACAGCCGATTGTCCCGCGTGAACAATCGGCTGTTTCCAGTTAAATATCAGCATGTTGTGGAATATCCACAATCGTCAGTTTAATGCCCAGATCTTCGATGCGCTGTGCATCTTTGGGATTGATGTTTGAATCGGTGATGATGTGGTCAATCTCTTCTATGTCGGCAATCTTGCTGAAACCGCGACGACCGAATTTTGACGAATCGGCCAGCACGATCGTTTTTTGGGCGGTTTGGATCATCACGCGGTTTAAACTCGCCTCGGTCATGTTGGTGGTTGTGATGCCGAAATCGAGGTCGATACCGTCCACACCTATGAAAAGTTTGCTGCAATAGAAATCCGCGAGCATCTGCTCGGCATATTTGCCGATGACCGACAGTGAACTGTGACGCATGCTTCCGCCCAGCACAATGATGTCAATATTCTGATTCTGTGAGAGAATCGTGGCGACCTCCAACGATGCGGTAATCACCGTCAGACGATCCTGTAACTTGATGGCATGTGCAAGGGCATGTACAGTGGTTCCCGATGCTATCAGAATCGAATCTTTCGGCGAGATGAGTTGTGCGGCACATTCGCCGATCCGTTTCTTTTCCTCGACATAGAGTTTTTCTTTTTCGAGTACGTTCCGATTGTTGATATAGGGGTCAATCAAAATTGCACTGCCGTGGTTTCGGTAGAGTTTCTTTTCTTTTTCAAGTTCCGTAAGATCCTTTCGAATGGTTACAGACGAGACATTGAGTTTGTCTGCAAGGTCGGTCACCAGCACCGAATTGTGCAGTTTGAGCGATTCGAGGATTATGGCATGTCGTTCTTCTTTCGTCATGGGTTATACTTTTGTTTTTCAAGATGCAATTTACGAATTTAGTTTCGTATGATCAAATTTTTAACAAACAAATCCGTCGGATCTGAAATAATTAGTCCGAAAACCATTTTGCGGTTTTCGGACAGAACGTAAATGTTTCGAAACATAAAATAAATATTGCGTTTTTAATAAAAATCACGCAAAAATGTTTCTCATTCGGATAAAAATATCTATATTTGTTGCGTAATGAAATGATTTAAACTTTCGAAAGAATAATATTGCGTTATACCTATATTTATATATATTCTTTTTGAAAGTTGAAAAGTTGCAGATATGAAACATTTTGATCAAACGAACGAATTTGACGTCATCATCGTTGGAGGAGGCATTACGGGAGCAGGAACGGCACGCGATTGTGCGTTGCGCGGCTTGAGGGTGCTTTTGTTGGAACGACGAGATTTTGCGACCGGTGCCACGGGACGTAACCACGGATTGTTGCACAGCGGTGCCCGTTATGCCGTGACCGACTCCGAGTCTGCGGCCGAGTGTATCAGGGAGAATATGATCCTTCGCCACATTGCTTCGCATTGTGTGGAGCAGAACGACGGTCTTTTCATTTCGCTGCCTGAGGATGACATTGCATATCAGACAACTTTTGTAGAATCCTGTCGTAAGGCGGGAATTGATGCCGAAGTCATTGACCCCCAAGAGGCACGTTTACTCGAACCTTCCGTCAATCCCGATCTGATCGGAGCCGTGAGGGTGCCCGACGGTTCGGTCGATCCGTTCCGCCTGACGCTTGCCAACATCATTGATGCCAAACAACACGGAGCAGTAATCAAAACTTATCAGGAGGTCTCTGAAATCTTACACGAGGGCAACCGGGTGATCGGTGTGCGTGCCTACAACCATGTCACGCGCGAGATGCACGATTTTTACGCTCCGCTGACGATCAATGCGGGCGGTATCTGGGGACACGGCATTGCCGCCAAGGTCGGTATTCGTGTGGATATGTTTCCCGCAAAGGGTGCTCTTCTGATCTTCGGACACCGCGTGAATAACGTGGTACTGAACCGTTGTCGCAAACCTGCCAATGCCGATATTTTGGTGCCGGGCGATACGATATGCGTAATCGGTACGACTTCGAGCCGTGTACCCTTCGAAGAGGTGGACGAGATTCGTGTAACGCCCGATGAAGTCGATCTGTTGCTTTCCGAAGGCAGCAAACTCGCTCCTTCGCTGGCTGCGACCCGCGTGTTGAGAGCCTATGCAGGTGTGCGTCCTCTGGTGGCTGCCGACAACGATCCTTCGGGACGAAACATCAGCCGCGGTATTGTGTTGCTGGATCACGCCAAACGTGACGGCGTGGAGGGTTTTGCCACCATCACGGGCGGTAAGTTGATGACCTACCGACTGATGGCCCAGTGGGCAACGGATCTGGCTTGTCAGAAGTTGGGCGTGGATGCCAAGTGTGTCACGATGACCGAACAACTGCCCGGATCGCGTCCTTGCAAGCCCAAATCGGAGCGCAAGGTCTATGACATGAACACCCCCAAATTCACTGCTGCGGTTGCCCGCCACGGTGAGATGGTTGCCGAGATTTCGTCCAAGACACCCTGTGACAATTCATTCGTGTGCGAATGTGAGAATGTCACGGTGGGCGAGGTGCGTCACGCTTTGGAAAAGTGGCACGTGAACACGTTGGTCGATCTTCGTCGCAGAACCCGTGTGGGTATGGGAACGTGTCAGGGCGAATTGTGCGCCTGCCGTGCCGCCAATCTGTTGGGCGAGGTGTCGGGATCGGTCGAAAAAGCCGAATCGGAATTGAAAGACTTCCTGCAAGAGCGTTGGAAGGGTACTTATCCGATCTGCTGGGGTGATGCCCTGCGCGAGGCGGAATATACCCGTTGGGTTTACGGTTCGGTATGTGGAATGAATTAAAAAAATCCTTGAGAGATGAAATTTGATACACTGATCATCGGAGGAGGCCTCGCCGGATTGACCTGTGCCATCCGCCTGCAAAAACAGGGTGTGTGTTGCGCCGTGGTTTCGACGGGACAGAGCGCGTTGCATTTTTCGTCGGGATCGTTCGACCTTATGGGATACAACGAATCACATGAAGTCATCGAAAATCCTACGGAAGTCGTCCGCACTTTATCTGAGGGACATCCGTATAGAAAATTAGGAGATCGTTTTACGGAATATGCCTGTGCGGCACGCGATCTTCTGACGGAATGTGGCGTGGAAGTGAAGGGAGATGCCCGAAAGAACCATTTTCGCTATACACCGATGGGAAATTTACGTCCTACATGGCTGACGTTCAGCGAACTTGCAACGGCCGAGAATGTTACGGCTTATCCCGTGGGAAAAATTTTAATAGCCAATTTTGCGGGTTTTCTTGATTTTAACACTAATTTTATAACTGGAGTTTTGACCCGTAATGGTGCAAAATGTGCTCATGCAACAATTCATGTAAAAGCCGTTGAACACTTGAGAATCAATCCGACGGAGATGCGCGCTGCAAACATCGCCAAGGCATTGGAAGCGGAGGATGTCCTGTCGGAAGTGATCCGTCAGATTAACTTGTACTCCGAGGGATATGACTATGTCGTACTGCCCGCAGTTTTCGGATTCAAAACCCCGAATGTGGTAAAACAACTTCACAAAGGAATAAAAGTCAAAATTTTATTATTCCCCACCATGCCGCCTTCGGTTCCCGGAGTGAGAGCGCAGACGGCATTGGTTGCAGCATTCGAGCGGGCAGGAGGCATCTTCATGCCGGGTGACACGGTACGCCGTGCCGTCGTCGAAAACGGTCGCGTAATCGAGGTTTTCACCGAAAATCATGGAAACGAGGCTCTCAGGGCGAAGAATTTCGTGCTGGCATCGGGGCATTTCTTCAGCGGGGGACTTCGTGCGACGATCTCTCACATTGAAGAGCCCGTATTCGGCGCAGATGTCGATTACGCCGAGGGACGCGAAAACTGGTATAATGGCGATGTGAACCGACCGCACAACTATCAGTCGTTCGGCGTACATACCGACGATCGTTTTCGTGCGGCATCGCAGGGCAAAACAATTGAAAATTTATATGTTGTCGGTTCGGCACTGGGTGGCGCACGTTCTTTGGAAGAAGGCAGCGGTGCAGGTGTGAGTATGCTCTCGGCACTCTGTGTTGCCGATGAAATCATGAAAGGAGGTACGAAATGAAGATGCAGGAACTGAATATCTCGGATAACAATTTCGAACAATGCACCAAATGCACGGCTTGTACGGTTTTTTGTCCCGTAGTGCCGTTGAATGCGCTTTATCCGGGTCCGAAACAGGCCGGCCCCGACGGGGAGCGTCTGCGTCTGAAGGGCGAATCGTTCTATGACGAAGCGTTGAAGTACTGCTTGAACTGCAAGCGTTGTGAGGTGGCTTGTCCGTCAAATGTCAAGATCGGCGACATCATCCAGTTGGCACGCATCAAGTACAGCAGGAAGAAACCTTCGTTGCGCGACCGTATGCTTGCCAGCACGGATTTTATGGGTTCGATGGCAACGACGTTTGCTCCGCTGGTCAATCAGTCGCTGAAACTCAAACCCGTGAAATGGGCATTGGATTCGGTGTTGAAGATTGATGCACACCGCACGTTCCCGAATTACGCTTCGCAGACCTTCGAGAATTGGTTCAAAAAGAATGCCGAAACCAAACAGAAGAAATTTAAACATCAGATGACTTTCTTCCACGGCTGTTACATCAACTATAACTATCCGCAATTGGGTCGTGATATGGTTGCCGTGATGAATGCTCTGGGATATGGCGTGAATCTGATGGACGAAGAGAAATGTTGCGGTGTTGCGCTGATGTCGAACGGACTGATCGACAAGGCACGAAAGAATGCCGAAACGAACATCCGCGCCATCCGTCACGAGGTGATCGACGAGAAACGTCCCGTAGTGGGTGCTTCGACCACCTGTATCTTTACGATGCGCGACGAATACCCTCACCTGCTCGGTGTGGACAATGCGGAAGTTCGCCATGAAATAAACCTCGCCACCCGTTTTATCAATCAACTTGTTGAAGACGGAAAGGTGAAGTTGGTATTCCGCAAGGACTATCACAGCCGTATTGCCTATCATACCCCGTGTCACATGGCAAAACTCGGTTGGCAGTATCATTCGATTTCACTCCTGCGTATGATCCCCGGACTGGATTTTGTGGCACTCGATTCGCAATGTTGCGGTATCGGCGGTACGTACGGATTCAAAAAAGAGAATTATAAGGTTTCACAGGGTATCGGTGCTTCGCTGTTCCGTCAGATCGAAGAATCGGAAGTCGATTTCGTATCGACCGACTGCGAGACCTGCAAATGGCAGATCGAGATGTCCACGTCGGTCAAGGTCAAGCATCCGATTTCGGTACTTGCCGAGGCTCTCGATTTGGACACAACCACAAAATTAAACTTAAAATAAAATATACAAACAACTAAAAACTAATCTTTATGTGGAATTTTTTAACTCCTCCTGCATTTAAAGAGGAATTGCCGGCCGAGAAAATCGACTCGACCTACAAGAGTCTCCGCTGGCAGGTATTCTTGGGTATTTTTATCGGATATGCGGGTTTCTACATTGTCCGTAAAAACTTCTCGATGGCCATTCCTTTTTTGGGTGAATTTGGCTTCGACAAGGGCGAGTTGGGTATCGTGCTTTCGATGAACGCCATCGCCTATGCGCTGTCGAAATTCCTGATGGGTAGTGTATCCGACCGAAGCAATGCGCGCGTATTCCTTCCGCTGGGTCTGATTCTCGCCTCGCTGTCGATGATGTTCATGGTCGTTCCCGTGGTGGCTTTCGGCCCCGAACATAAAATTTGGGCAATCGTTCTGATGACCGTTCTGAATTTCCTTGTCGGTTGGTTCAACGGTATGGGATGGCCTCCGTGCGGTCGTGTCATGACCCACTGGTTCTCACAGACCGAGCGCGGTACGATGATGTCGATCTGGAACTGCGCCCACAACGTCGGAGGAGCCGTCATCGGCCCGATGGCTGCCTATGGTGCCATCTGGTTCGGTTCGTGGTTCTACGGAGCCGAATCGCAGTATTATTTTCTGATCGGTACTTATGTATTCCCCGCAACCGTTGCATTGCTGGTAGCACTGCTGGCCTATATGTTTATCCGCGACACACCTCAGTCGTGTGGTCTGCCTTCGATCGAGAAATACCGTAACGACTACCCGAAAAATTACAGCGAGAAGTCGGAAGAGATACTCTCGGCAAAGGAAATATTCTTCAAATATGTGTTGAACAATAAGATGTTGTGGTTCATCGCCATTGCCAACGCATTCGTTTACATGGTACGCTACGGATGTCTCGACTGGGCTCCCAAGTACCTGATGGAAACGCAGGGTTACAACATCAAGGAAGCCGGTTGGGCTTACTTCGCTTATGAATTTGCCGCCATTCCCGGAACGCTCATTTGCGGTTGGATCTCGGATAAGGTATTCAAAGGCGGTCGCGCACTGACCACTTCGATCTTTATGGCCGTCGTTGCCGTATTCATCCTGCTGTACTGGCTCTTCTCGGACAACCAGTCGATCGTCACGCTGTCGCTGATCGGTATCGGCTTCTTCATCTACGGCCCTGTGATGCTGATCGGAGTACAGGCTCTGGATCTCGCTCCGAAAAATGCCGCAGGTACTGCCGCAGGTTTGACGGGATTCTTCGGTTACTTCTTCGGTACGGCTATCCTTGCCAACATCGTCATCGGCTATGTGTCGGAGGCAGGTTGGGATTGGACATTCCTCATGTTGCTCGGTGCTTGTGCTCTGGCCATCGTCTTCACGATGTTCACCTACAAGGACGAAAAGGAGTTGCTCCGTCGCAGAAAATAGCAGATATATCACTTAAACCAAAGGTCCCGGATGAAGACCTTTTTTGTCCGGGATCTTAAAAATCTATTTAAATGAAAAATATCATGACGTATATTGGCAGATTATTAGTGATGCTGGTGTTACTTTGCAGTCTTTCTACTCCGGTATCGTCGCAGACCTACCGCAAAATTTCGGGTTGGTCGGATGAAATCAACGAACGCATCGAAAGTTTTCTGAATACGACCCTTACGATGAATCATCGCAAGGTAGCCGTGTTTGACGGAGACGGAACGGTTATCGGTCAGGCTCCGCATTATTTGGCCGATGAAGCCCTTTATCGCTATGCGGACAAAAACTACAAGGGACGCAAAGATGCCTTTGCCCGTGAAAAGATGGCCATTCTCAACCGTATGGTCGAAGATGGCAACAACGTCGGCAAAGCCTATGTGGAAGACCGCGTACACTTCCTTGCAGGTATGACCCCCGATGAGATTATGAATATGGGATATGAGTGTTACACGGATGCTTATCAGGGTAAATTCTATCCCGAAATGAAACAACTGATCGCAAATCTCAAGGAATATGGTTTTGAAGTTTGGATTCTGACCGCGTCCCCCGAACTCCTCTATCAAAAATTTCTGTCTGAAGAATTGGGACTTCCCGACACCAACATCATCGGTGTCAAATCGGTCGTTGCAAACGGTCTTCTGACCGATGACATCATTCTGCCGATTCCGCAGGATGACGGAAAGGCCAATGTCATCCCCACTTTTATCAAAACCCGTCCTTTGATTGTCGGTGGCAACAGCCGTGGCGACATGGACATGCTGAATCAGTCCTGCGGCTTGAAGATCGTGGTCAATCCCGACGACGAGACCATACGGGGCGAGAAGGACGGCCCCATGAAAGGTTATACCGTAAAACAATATTGGGAGAAGGAAGGTGCCGTTATCGTAAAGTGTAACGATGTTCCCGATCCGAAGGTAACCTTCCATACGTCTGCTTGGAAAATCAGAACAAACAAATCGAATCCGAAACAAGGATTCAACTAACCTCCATATTATTACAACTTAAATTATTTAATTATGAAGCAACATTTCATCAGTGCACTGTTTTTCAGTGTAATGCTCCTTCCGGGTTTCGCTTTCGCTGAAAATACGGAAAATGCAAACTCCGAACCCGCAGCAACTGAAGCCGCTGCTCCTGCCAAAGAACAGACTACATGGCAGAAGATATTGGAAAGAATGCCCAAGTTTTCGGGATATTTGCAGACGGGTTGGAATTACAGCGATGCCGGTTCGGGTTCGTCTTCGTTTCAGGCAAAGCGTCTGCGATTGATCATGGACGGCAATGTTACGGACAAAATCTCGTTCCGCATGCAGATCGAGGCCTTTAACGGCATTGGCGGTTCGCGCAATCCCAACGGTCAGAAGGATCTTCAGGTGATGGACGCTTTTGCAACGGCCAAAATCACCGAGGGATTCCAAATCCGTGCCGGTCAGTACTATTTGCCGCTCGGTTATGAGAACTACGATATCTCGCCTGCGACATTGGAGACCGTGGATTTCTCGAACCTCTGCTACCGTATGGTTTGCCGTAACCCGATCGGTTACGATTTCGTAGAGTATGGTCGTGACCTCGGTGTGATGTTCATGGGTAACCTTTTCAAAAACGAAGCCGATAATTTCTATCGTTTGAGTTACAACCTCTCGCTTTCGAACGGTCACCTGCCCGCCATGGACGATAACAACAAATCGAAAGATATCGTTGCCGCTTTGACGTTCCGTCCTGCCAAATTCTTGAACTTCAAGGCATCTTACAACTGGGGTGAGTACAACGGCGTATTCTCGAAAGACAAGTTTCCCTTTGCGGAAGAGTCGGGTAACGATGTCGTCGTAAAGAACCAGTCGATGCACCGCTATGTATTGGGTGCTTGGTACAACAATCCCCAAGGTCTGGACGTTCGTTGTGAGTATGGTCACGTCATCAGCGAGGAAGGCAACATCACCTATGCAAAGGAGAACAGTTTCTACGCTTTGGCCGCTTACCATATCGGCAAATTCCTGCCCGTTGTTCGTTATGACTTCTTCCGCGACAAGGTAAGAAACGAGGAAGCATGGGATTACGACCGTGTATTGGTAGGTCTGACTTATGTTCCCTGCAAGCATGTGAAGTTGCAGGCCAACTATGCACACACCTTCTATGCGAACAAAGCCGCAAGACCCGACCCCGACCCCGACAAAACCGGTTCGAACCAGATTCAGCTGATGGGTATTTTCTCTTTCTAAAACAAAAAGTTCCACAAACATAACTAACCAATAACTTTTACAACTATGAAAAAAATCTTATTCGTATTGGTTGCTCTCGTAATGGGTGCCATGAGTGCAAATGCACAACACATCGGGTCGGAATACCGCTTGAAGAAGGTTATTCCCGTTGCAGGCCGTCAGGGTATTGCAATTGACAAGGATTACTACTATGTATCGGATACGCGTGTCATCTACAAGTATGACAAAGAGGGTAATCTGATCATGAAGAACGATCAGCCGTTCCAAAACCCCAAAATTGCCAACCACTTTGGTGATATTGACATCTACAACGGCGAGATCTATTGCGGTATCGAGAAGTTCGAGTTCGGTCGTGGTTACAACATCGCCGTGTCGATTTATGATGCCGAAACACTGCAATGGAAACGTGACCTTCCATGGTCGCCCGAATCGGGTCAGGTAGAGGTTTCGGGTCTGGCCGTTGATCGTGACAAGAATATGGTTTGGATGTCGGACTGGGTTGATAGCCGTTATGTATATTGTTACAGTCTGGAAACCGGTAAATACTATACCAAGATGCAGTGCCGTCCCACTCCGTACTGGTGTCAGGGTATCTTCATCGCCGATGGCAAAATGCTGTTTACGTCCGATGACGGCGAGTCGCTCTATCAGATTCCCGATAACATCTACGTTGCCGACATCACCGAAGTTCCTTACACCGGTCTTGTAGAGGGTACCGAGCCCGTGCGTGATACTCCGTTCAGCGTAAAACTTGAGAAGGGTAAGGTTGTTACCCGTACCGGTGCCATTGCAGGTGGTGCAAAGGCTGGTCGCGTTGAACTGTTCCGCGAGATGAGCGACTTCCGTCGTGCAGGTGAGATCGAGGGTATTTCGATTGACCCCGTAAACGATGACTTGGTTGTTCTGAACAACCGCGGTACTCAGATCATCCTCGGTATGTCGCAGGGTCCTTTCGAAAAAGAAGGGTACACTGCCGAGATTCACGAACTCTACATCTATGAGAAGATCAAATAAGTGAATTTCCGGTAAAGTAAAGTTCTGCAACAGGGACAGCCGAATAATCGACTGCCCCTGTTTTTTTAACTTTATCGGGAAAACTATTGATTCAACAAAGGACTCTTGAGTTGATATTCGGCATCGCGGGTATAGATAAACAACACGCTACCGCCTTTGATCGTGTCGATGATCGGACGATTCAACTCCACGGGAAGGGCGGGGCATCCGAAACTGCGCCCCAAACGACCATTTGCCTTGATAGTGTGTGGATCGGCATAGGCTGCGCCGTGAATTACGATGGCACGACGGCGTGCGTGATCGTTGAACCCGCGCTCCAAACCCTCCAATACCAGCGAATAGCCGTTGCGGCCGATGTAAGTCTCCTGTGTAAGATAGAATCCGAGGGAACTTTGGTGCGAGCCGTCACGATTCGAAAAACGGGTGGCGAAATTCCCGCCGCTGTTTCGTCCGTGAGCAACGACCGACTCGAAGAGTAATTTGACATTTTTGAGGTCGAATACAAAAAAACGCTTTTCGGTCGAGGGTTTCGAGAAATCAATCAGCGTGAGGATGTCGGATTTACGCTCGGTGATCTTGCCGTAACCGTCCAATGCTTCGCTGAAGGCTTCGAAAGTCACCTTGTCTTCCAATTGCATGGCAACATAGAGCGATTCGGCCGAAGTGAGGGCTTCACCTTCAGGCGTAAGAACTCCGCCCCGCCGGACAAACGGCGCGACAAAAAGCGGAAAGAGCAGAAATGCCACCGCAAACAGATATTTCATACGACGGATCATCCTTTGCCTTGGGAAACAAGCACAAAGGTACAACTAATCGGATTATATCCGAATAAAACTTCCTCAAAATGAGCCAAATTACTCCAATACGACCACCAACGTGCGCTCGACGGGTGCCCATTCGTAGATGAATTTCGAGTGGGAGGTGGCGTTGCGCACACACATGTGCGAGCGGGGTGTCGTACCGAGCGACCAACTGTATTCGATCTCCTCCTTTTGAGGTACGGCGACCGGAACGCCGTGAATGTAGGCTCCGTTCGTGAAGCGCATGGCATAGGGTGCAAAACCGCCCAGCGAATCGCTGCCGTCCTTCAGATAAAGCATCTTACGTTTGGTCTCTTGCAGGAGAAACATGCCGAGAGGTGTTGCCTTGGAATAGGGAGGACGTTGGCGTCCCGTGGTTGCGGGATTCTTGCTGCGAATCACCCAACGACCACGGCGAAGGCATTCGAGGGTGGTAATGTTCTGATCCTTGCGGTCGATCACGATGACATGTTCAAAACGGGTATGGCGGTCGAGGATCTTCACATAACGTTGCGGAACAAGCCAGCGTTGCGAGTCAATCGGGTTGAAAATGCGACAATGAAGGCTGTCGCAGGACTCAAGGTGCGCAATCGAACCGTCACGTCCGTAAACCACCGCAGTGAGCGTATCATCGGGTCGGAAAAGAGGCACGGACTGGTAACGCTCCACACCCGCCGTATCGGCAATGTTGCCATAGATGTTGCGTGCATAACGACCGACCAAGGGTGCTTGTCCGTTGCGGTTCTTGTAATTCTGCAATACAATCCACCGTGTGGTGTCGTCCTGCATATTCTCCACAAAAGCCAACAGATTGCGGATTTGCTCCCAATTGAAATCGCGCTTTTTCTTTTGGTAGGTGTAGGTATCGGCAAGCGTATAGCGATCGTAACGCAGGGCGGTGTCCAAACGGATCTTGTCACCCGTAAGTAGGGGGCGTGAGAGCGGGGTAGCGGTCTTTACGCGCGGTGCGGGTTGCTCCAAATCGCCTTTTACGATCTGGGAGGTATGGACGCAACCTCCGCAAAAAAGACACAGCAAAAAAATATTATGGCACAAACGGATCTTCATCGTTTCAAATTTTAGGGTTTTCCTTCTATAATGAGCAAGAGGCAACCTAATGCAATATAGGAATTATTTCCCGTTTGTGCAAAATGTACCGCCCTCTATAAACAGAAGATGCGTCTGCTTCGGCAGGCGCATCTTCCCAAAAAGAAAGAAGTTGGTTGTAGTTGAAGACGGTCACACGGGGCAACCGCCTTCCCATCAGGGGGATGGGTTTTTCTATTTCATGGGACATCTTCCCGTATCACGCATCTCACAGCGGGAGTGTGTCAGCGAGCAGATACCTCGACCGGCGATCACATCATCTGTCAGGTAATCACAAGACACCTTATACTTTCCTTCCGGACCGTTGTCAAGGACATAGGTTAAGATTATATAAAGGATGAGCAGAGCAATTGCCACAAGAATCAACATCCATGTAATGGTAAATACGGCATACGTCGTGAGGATTATATATCCGTACCGCCAGACAAACGGCTCTCGTTTACCGGATCCGGCACGATAGATTTTGTAGAGCATGTAAATGGCAAGACCAGCTAGGATAACGCCGATAATCGTCATTAAGGTTTCTCCGAAACTGCCCATGAATTGCGTCAGGACACCGACAAATCCGAGGACTACACCGACCGCATAATATTTGATCGATTGGGGCACGACCTCAAATCCGGTCATCTCACGGAAATGTCTGGGGGCAAAATCATCCCACTTCGTAAGCGACAGGACGACCGACACGAAAGGCATGATCAAGAAAAAAGACAAACCGCCAAAAGCCGAGATGACATTTATAAAGAGATCATAGAACAGACGCCATTTTGCCGCTTTCTTGTCTTCCGATCGTTTGTATCGGGAGATACGACGAATCAAATGCCGTACGGGATAGATCAACGACAGCACGATCCAAAGCAGTCCGAAACCGATGATATATCTCTCATCAATTTCTCCCGAAGTATTCAAGCCCGTCAAGCCCAAGCAAAGAGCGATGCCCAAGAAAAAGACGAAAGCCAGAAGCAGGGATATGCACAAAGTGCGAATCGTCCGAAGGCTGAACGACGATACGATTTCCGCGCCCGCCTTTTTATTGAACCAGCCTTTTACTTTGCCAAATCGCAGGAACATGAAGACGTAGAATCCGACACTGAAAATTGCCAAAAATTGAAGCAGTATGAAAAGGAGTGCGCTAATACCTATTAAAAATTCCATGAGTCTTGTGTATTATTCGTAATATGTAATATTGCGTTCGGTAATGCCATAGGGTTTTCCGTCAAGGAGGATCACCTGTCGGATCCAGTTGCCCTCATCATCGAAATCCGTGTACTCGTAAGTCACCTTACCTTCACCTTCCGTCGAAATGCACACCAGCCAACTTTTCTCGTTGTAGGTATATTCGCTAACGATCAGATATTCGTCCATTTCATTGTAAAAGGAACGTTTCAGGATACGCCCCGAAGCATCTTTTACGACATAATCGCGTTCCGAATAGCCGTGCTCGATGATCTTGCCGTCCTTGTACTCGATCTTCGAAGCATCCACCGGATATTCATTGATCGTTTTGTCACCGCCGATATGGTTCTCCTCGATCGTATTCTTCAGTTTGTCCTTCTCGTACACATAGCGACGATCGGTCAGCAGTTCTCCGTTTTGATAAACTTTCTCGTTGCTGACTTTTCCGTTCTGATACGCATAAACCGTAATATACTTAATGGCATCAACCACGGCAACCAACGAGTCGAGTTGTCCGTTCACATCATAAATCCGCGTATCCTCGTTCGGGAAAACGTCTTCACCATAAACATCCGGTTTGCCGTTCTTGACGATCTTGTCGCCTTGAGTCTTTGCGTTGTAAATCAAGGTCTGCACCTTATGCACTTTGCCGCTCAGTCCTT
>RCNI01001024.1_pt1 | contig 15977 bp, 8 predicted proteins | sample 2041151 | NCBI WGS metagenome assembly RCNI01 (sample SAMN09708214, study PRJNA481090) | feces metagenome | isolation source: feces | place: Antarctica: Albino Rookery | reverse complement strand
CATTCTTGCGGTTAATCCTGCCATCCTCTCAGCATCTGGTATGCCAGCAGGCGCAGTCTTTACCGCAACAGCATTAATCGGATTCATCGGAACACTCCTCATGAGTCTTATGACAAACTACCCATTTGTTATTGCACCATCAATGGGATTGAATGCATACTTTGCATACACAGTTTGCCTCTCAATGGGATTCTCTTGGGAAGTAGGACTTGCAGCTATCGTTATTGAAGGTATTCTATTTTTGATTATCTCCTTAACAAAGCTTCGTGATCTACTTTCTGATGCAATTCCTTTTAACCTCAAGATGGCAATTACCGTAGGTATCGGTATGTTCATTACCATCATCGGTTTGAAGAACTCTGGAATCATGGTTGCACACCCTGCAACATATGTAAGCATGGTTTCCTTCAAGCAGGCTGCTGCTAATGGCGAGTTTGTAACTAAGGGAATCACCGCACTTCTTTCCGCTGTAGGAATCCTCACCACTTGCATCCTTATGTGCAAGAACGTAAAGGGTAACATCCTCCTCGGAATCATCGTTACTTGGGTATTGGGTATGATCTGCGAAGTTGCAGGCTACTATGTACCAAACCCAGCAGAGGGTTACTTCTCTGTAATTCCTGATTTCTCTAATGGAATCATGCCAGCTCCTATTTCTGATGTTGCCTTCCACCTTGACTTCTCTCAGATCACCAACGTTGGCTTCATCGTAGTTGTAATCGCATTCCTCTTCACCAACCTCTTCGATACTCTTGGAACCTTGATTGCAACTGGTTCTAAGGCAAACTTGCTCGATGAGGAAGGTAACCTTCCTGAGCTCAAGGGCTCTTTGCTCGCTCAGTCTTTGACCATCATCTCTTGTGGTCTTTTGGGAACTTCCCCAACCGCAGTTTCCGTTGAGTGTGCTGCAGGTATCGCTGAGGGTGGACGCACTGGTTTCGCTTCTGTTGTAACCGCTGTTCTCTTCTTGCTCAGCTTGTTCCTTGCTCCAATCTTCCTCGCAATTCCTGGCTGGGCTACTGCTCCTGCTTTGATTGTTGTTGGATTCCTTATGATGACTGCTATCAGCGCTGTTGACCTCAATGACTTCACCGAGGCAATGCCAGCATTCTTCACCTTCATTGCAATGCCTTTCTTCTACTCAATCGCAGAGGGCATCGCAGCTGGAATCATCTCTTATGTAGTAATCAATGCACTTACTGGTGCTGAGAACCGTAAGAAGATTTCCCCTGTTATGTGGGTACTTTGCGTCCTTATGGTTGCTAAGTATTTCTTCATCTAAAAGCGTATCCATCTAGTTAAGCATGAGATGGCACAGAATCATCTCGACACAAGTTGGAGGTAATTTACATGAGTGAGACAAGTTTTATCGTAAAAGGCGACCTTTGCTGGTCTGTATCAAAGACTCAGCTCAAGGGCATTAAAGATGGTTACATCGTAGTAATCGACGGAAAAGTTGAAGGCGTTTACGACGAGTTCCCAGAGGCACACAAGGACCTTCCTGTTAAGGATTACACCGGAAAGCTCGTAATCCCAGGTATGACCGATATTCACGTTCATGCTCCTCAGTACTCTTTCCGCGGATTGGGAATGGATCTTGAGCTTCTTGATTGGCTCAACACCCACACCTTCCCAGAGGAGTCTAAGTACAAAGATCTCGAGTATGCAGATCGTGCTTATTCAATCTTTGCAAATGATCTAAAGAATTCTGCAACAACTCGTGCAGTTATCTTTGGTACTTTGCATGTTGAAGCAACTAAGCTTCTTATGGACAAGCTCGAAGCAACTGGTCTTAAGACCTATGTTGGTAAGGTAAACATGGACCGCAACAGCCCAGATTACCTCTGCGAGGCTTCTGCTGAGCAGGCTTTGGCTGATACTAAGAAGTGGATTGAGGATACTAAAGATGCATATAAGAACACTATGCCAATCTTGACCCCTCGCTTCACCCCAACCTGCACCGATGAGCTTATGGCAGGACTCGGAGAGCTCAAGCAGGAGACCGACATTCCTCTTCAGTCACACCTTTCAGAGAACCTCTCTGAGTGCGACTGGGTACAGAGCCTTTGCCCATGGTCTTCTTGCTACGGTGAGACCTATGAGAAGTTCGGACAGCTTTCCGATAACTCCAAGTCAGTAATGGCACATTGTGTATACTCAACTGATGAGGAAATCGGCATCATGATGAAGCATGGCACCTACGTTGGCCACTGCCCACAGTCAAACGCTGACCTTTCTTCAGGTATTGCACCAATCCGTAAGTACCTCGGATTCAATATGAACATCGGTCTTGGTACTGACGTTGCAGGAGGCGCAAACCTCTCCATGTTTCGTGCAATTGCTGATTGTATTGCAGTATCTAAGCTTCGTTGGCGCTGCGTTGACCAGACCTTGAAGCCTTTGACAGTTCCTGAAGCATTCTGGATTGCAACTGTAGGTGGAGGTTCCTTCTTTGGTAAGGTAGGAGCATTCGATAAGGATTATGAATTCGATGCTTTGATCCTTGATGATTCAAAGATTGAGACCACTTTGGATCTTTCTGTATCTGAGCGTACTGAGCGCTACTGCTACTTGGCAGAAGAGGGCGGACGCATTGATGCTAAATTTGTTGCAGGAACTCAGGTTCTTTAAAATTTTGTTAGTAAATTTGCTAATATAAAGGACGTTACTAAAATTTTACGGATTGGGGCATACTGTGCCCCAGTCCGCTTTCGCCCTTATCGATATGCTGTCATAAAAGGGTGACATCATATCGATATTGGCGCAAGGTTTAGTGCTCTTTGAGCATTTAAACGCGTCAATTATATCGTGCGTGGTAATCAGGGGACCACATGAAGCACGTATTAATTGCCACAGCCGATCTGTGGCTAGATCGAAGGAGGAGTACGATGCTGCTTATTGGAAACGGCAGAGTCGTAACGCGCGACGACGACAAGCCATACATTGAAGACGGCGCAGTAGCTGTCGATGGTGAGGTCATCGTTGAAGTTGGCGAGTTGAGCCAGCTCAAAGAGAAGTATCCTGATGCAGAGTTCGTAGATGCTAAGGGCGGGGTTGTAATGCCTGGTCTTATCAACTGCCACACTCACATTTATTCAGGACTTGCTCGCGGTCTTGCAATCAAAGATTGCAATCCCCACAACTTCCTGGAGAATCTCGAGCAGCAGTGGTGGAACATCGACCGTCATCTTGACCTCGATGGAACCCGTGCTAGCGCTTATGCTACTGTTCTTGATTCTATTCGCGATGGTGTAACAACTATCTTTGACCACCACGCATCTTACCGTGAGATTCCAGGATCTCTCTTTGCAATCAAGGATGTATGCAAAGAAGTAGGTATTCGCTCCTGCCTCTGCTACGAGGTCTCTGACCGCGATGGCGAGGAGAAGTGCGACCAGGCAATCAAGGAAAATGCTGACTTCGCACAGTGGGCTCATGACGAGAATGACAACATGATCGCTGCAATGTTTGGTGGCCATGCTCTCTTCACCTTGTCTGATGAGACCCTCGACAAGATGGTAAAGGCAAATAACGGCCTTACCGGATTCCACATCCACGTTTCTGAGGGTATGGATGACGTCTACGATTCACTCCAAAACTACGGCTGCCGTCCGGTTGAGCGTCTTCTTAACCATGATGGTATCTTGGGTGAGAAGACCATGCTTGGTCACTGCATCCACGTTAATGCTGCTGAGATGGAGATCATCGAGAAGACTCACACCAACCTCGTAAACAACCCAGAGTCCAACATGGGCAATGCGGTAGGATGTGCTCCTGTTCTTGAGTTTATGAAGCGTGGAATCCCAGTATGCATGGGAACTGATGCTTATACTCACGACATGCTTGAGTCTTTGAAGGTATTCTTGATTATCCAGCGCCACAACGCTTGCATGCCAAACGTTGCATGGTGTGAGGACTTCGACATGCTCTTCAAGAACAACCGTATGATGGCAGAAAAGTACTTCCCTAAGTATGAGCTTGGCATCTTGAAGGAGGGTGCTGCAGCTGATATTGCTATCTTCGATTACAAGCCATTTACTCCATTCTCTGAGGAGAACGTAGATGGACACATCCTGTTCGGAATGATGGGCAAGAACTGCCGTACAACCATCATCAATGGTCAGGTTGTATACAAGGATCGTGAGTTTGTAAACATCGATGAGGATGCAATCAATGCATGGACCCTCGAGCAGGCTAAGCGCCTCTGGGGTGAGCTCAACGATCGCGTTTACTAATCACCGCGTTTTTTGAATCAAAAGAATTATTTTGCAAATCGCCGACAGGAGAGGAACTGAAAAATGAGCGATATTATGCAATGTATACCATTTGATTCCTTGATGGACTGGATTCTCGACGAGTATCAGTCACAGGGAACCATCTTTGGTGAGCGAAAGTTTGCATATTTTACTAAAGCAGATCAGCGCCCTATCTTTGAAGAGAAGATCGAGTCTGTATTTGGACCAGCAGCAGGCCCTAACAGCCAGCTTGCACAGAACATTATCGCATCTTATGTATGCGGTTCTCGTTTCTTCGAGCTCAAGACTGTTCAGAAGATGGACGGAGAAGAGCTTGCATCATGCATTAACAAGCCATGTATCGTAGCTGAGGATGAGGCTTACAACTGTGAGTGGTCAACTGAGCTTGAGGTACCACAGGCTTTCGGTGAGTACGTAAAGGCATGGGTTGCATGTCACGTTCTCGCAAAAGAGCTTGGACTTGGTGAGCCTGACGGATTCGTATTCAACATGAGTGTTGGTTATGACCTCGACGGTATTAAGTCTGAGAAGATCGACAAGTACATTGAGGGAATGAAGCAGGCTGCAGACTCTGAGGTATTCCAGGAGTGCATCGCTTGGTTGAACAACAACCTTGACCGCTTCAGCAAGATCGATGCTGATTTCGTAGCATCTATCCCATCTGTTGTATCTAAGTCAATCACCCTTTCCACCCTTCACGGATGCCCTCCACAGGAGATTGAGCGCATCGCTACTTACCTCATTGAGGAGAAGGGTCTCAACACCTACATTAAGTGCAACCCAACCCTCTTGGGCTATGAGTATGCACGCAACACCCTCGATTCTTTGGGCTTTGACTACATCGCATTCGATACAAAGCACTTCGACGAGGACTTGCAGTGGGAAGACGCTGTTCCTATGATCGAGCGCTTGATGGCTCGTGCTGAGAAGCAGAACGTAGAGTTCGGCGTTAAGCTCACCAACACATTCCCTGTAGATGTAACTCGCGATGAGCTTCCATCTGAGGAAATGTACATGTCTGGACGTTCTTTGTACCCACTCAGCTTGAGCTTGGCAAAGAAGATCTCTGCACAGTTCAACGGAAAGCTCCGTATGAGCTACTCCGGAGGTGCAGACTACTCCAACATCGTAGACCTCGTAGATGCTGGTATTTGGCCTGTAACCATGGCTACCACCATCTTGAAGCCAGGCGGATATGAGCGCCTTGTACAGGTTGCAGCTGAGCTCAAGACTCTTGAGCCTACTCGCTTCGAGGGTTCTAACCCTGAGCGCATCGCTGAGCTTGTAGATGAGTGCTTGGCTAGCGATTACTTCCACAAGCCAATCAAGGGCTATCCTGAGCGTCACGTAAACGGTAAGCTTCCTAAGATCGACTGCTTCACCGCGCCTTGCCGCCACAGCTGCCCTATCCACCAGGATATCCCAGCTTACCTCAACCTCTGCCAGCAGGGACGCTACACTGAGGCTCTCGACACTGTTCTTGAACGCAATGCACTTCCTTTCATTACAGGAACCATTTGCCCTCATTTCTGTGGCGACTCTTGTATGCGTAACTACTATGAAGAGTTTGTACACATTCGTGAATTCAAGCTCGAGGCTGCTCGCAAGGGCTTTGACGGCGTACTTCCACTTCTTCACCTCCGTGGAACCCGTCCTAACAAGAAGGTAGCAATCATCGGTGGAGGACCTGCTGGTCTTTCTGCAGCTTCATTCTTGAGCCGTGCAGGCGTAAAGGTAACCGTATTCGAGCGTAATGCTAAGCTCGGAGGAATCGTACGCTATGCAATTCCTGAGTTCCGTATCCCAGCTGAGGATATCGACCGCGATATCCGCCTCTGCAAGGCTTACGGCGCTGAGTTCAAGTGCAACTTTGAGGTACAGGATCCTCGTCAGCTCCTCGAAAAGGGCTACACTGACGTAATCATCGCTTGCGGTGCATGGGCTCCTAACACTGACCTCATGGAAGGCGTTGAGATCCTCGATGCTGTTGAGTTCTTGGTAAAGGCAAAGAACGCACCTCAGCAGGTAAACCTCGGTGAGGACGTAGTTGTAATTGGTGCAGGTAACACTGCAATGGATACAGCTCGTGTTGCAAAGCGCATGCCTGGTGTAAAGAACGTACGTATCGTTTACCGTCGTGATGCTAAGGCTATGCCTGCAATCGAGGAAGAGCTTGATTTCGCATTGGCTGACGGCGTTGAGTTCCTTGAGCTCCTCGCTCCAGTATCTTACGAGAACAACGTTCTTACCTGCGATGTTATGAAGCTCGGCGCAGCTGATGCTTCTGGTCGTCCTCGTCCTGTTGCTACAGGCGAGCAGGTACAGGTTCCTGCAACTTCCATCATCGCTGCACTCGGCGAGAAGGTTGAGCAGAACTTGTTCGAAAGCGCAGAGCTCGAAGTTGCTAAGGGTCGTCCTGTAGTTAATGCTATGATGAAGACCAGCAATGAGCACATCTATGCAATCGGTGATGCACGTCGCGGACCTGCAACTGTTGTTGAAGGAATCGCTGATGCTATGATGGCTACTACTGCTATCTGCGGATATAACTTCAATGGAGCAGAGAAGAAGAATATCGCTGAGTACAACCAGACTCTCGATACTCACGGATCTTGCTCTTGCGATCATAATGACCTCGGAAATACTCGCTGTCTTGGCTGCCCCACAGTCTGTGAGACCTGCGTAGAGGTCTGCCCTAACAGGGCTAATGTCACTGTCTCCGTACCTGGTATGAGGCAGCGTCAGGTAATCCACGTTGACGGAATGTGTAATGAGTGCGGAAACTGCGCCGTATTCTGCCCATATTCTGAGGGACGCCCATTCAAAGACAAGTTGACCTTGTTCTGGGCTCGTGAAGACATGGATGACTCCACCAATGACGGATTCGCAATGGTTGGAGACGAGTTCTTCGTACGCTATGAGGGTACTGAGGGAACTTACAATGTAGACGATGAGTCTTGCGGTCTTCCTGATGCCGTTCGCAAGACTATCGTTGCAATTCGCGATGATTACAACTATTTGTTCATTCACTAATCACACAATGTTTTAAGCATAATGTGAATAGTATTGTTGCTACCCGGGCGCAAGCCCGGGTAGTTGTGAAAGGAACTATTCATGAGCGACCAAGTTACTTTTTGGGTAAATGGCAACGAAATAACAACGGATCAGGATAAGAGTCTTATTCGCTTCTTGCGCGATGACTTGCACCTTAACTCAGTTAAGGACGGTTGTTCCCAGGGTGCATGTGGTACATGTACTGTTGTTGTTGACGGTAAAGCAAAGCGTGCTTGCGTTCTTAAGCTTCAGAAGCTTGACGGCAAGCACATTACTACCGTAGAAGGCCTCACTGACGCAGAGAAGGAAGCCTTCGTTTATTCATTCGGAGTAAAGGGAGCAGTTCAGTGCGGCTTCTGTACTCCAGGAATGGTTATGTCTGCAAAGGCACTTCTTGATGAGACTCTCAATCCTACTGAGGAAGAGATTAAGAAAGCTATCAAGAACAACCTTTGCCGATGCACCGGCTACAAGAAGATCATTGAAGCTATCGAGCTTTGTGCTGCTATCTTGCGCGGTGACGAGAAGATCGACGAAACTCTCGAAATGGGAGAGTTCGAGGTTGGAAGCGGTGCTTTCCGCGTTGACGTACGTCGTAAGGTATTGGGACAGAATGGCTACGTAGACGACATCTATTCAGATGATATGGTTTACGGATCTGCTGTTCGTTCCGAGTATGCACGTGCTCGCATCGTTGATATTGACACCTCTGAGGCCGAAAAGGTTGAGGGTGTTGTCGGTATCCTTACTGCAGAGGATGTTCCAGTAAATAAGGTTGGACACCTTCAGCAGGATTGGGATGTTTTGATTGCTAAGGGCGCTATCACTCACTGCTGTGGTGACGCTATCGTTTTGGTATGTGCTGAGACTCAGGAAGCTCTTGAGAAGGCTAAGAGCCTTGTAAAGATCGAGTACGAAGAGCTCCCTTGCGTACACAACATGGAAGAGGCTGCTGCTGAGGATGCACCTTTGGTACACAGTGCTGGAAACCTCTGCCAGGAGCGCCACGTTGTACGTGGAGACGCAGCTACTGCACTTGCAAACTCTGCATATGTAGTAACCGAAACCTTCGAGACTCCATTTACTGAGCATGCATTCCTCGAGCCTGAGTGTGCAGTTGCAGAGCCTTACAAAAACGGTGTAAAGATTTACACCACTGACCAGTCAGCATTTGACACCCGTCACGAGACTGCTCACATGTTTGGATGGGACGACGAGCCTGAGCGCATCGTTGTTGAGAATATGTACGTTGGAGGCGGCTTCGGCGGCAAGGAAGACGTATCTACTCAGCACATTGCTGCTTTGATGGCTTATAAGTTCAACCGTATGGTTAAGGTTAAATTTACTCGTGATGAGTCAATTCGTTTCCACCCTAAGCGCCATGCTTCTAAGTCAACCTTTACCTTGGGTTGTGATGAGAATGGTAAGTTCACAGGTCTCGACTGCTTGATTCAGTTCGATACAGGTGGATACGCTTCTTTGTGTGGACCTGTTCTTGAGCGTGCATGTACTCATGCACCAGGACCTTACACCTATCAGAACACTGACATTCGCGGATATGGTTGGTATACCAACAACCCTCCTGGAGGAGCATTCCGTGGATTTGGTGTTTGCCAGTCTGAGTTTGCACTCGAGTGCACCATTGACCTTCTTGCTGAGAAGGCAGGACTCGATCCTTGGGAGATCCGCTACCGCAATGCTATTGAGCCAGGTGCAGTTCTTCCTAATGGACAGATTGCAGACTGCTCTACTGCTCTTAAGGAAACCTTGCTTGCAGTTAAGGATGCTTATTATGCAAATAAGGACCATGCAGGTATTGCTTGTGCGATGAAGAACACCGGAGTTGGAGTTGGTATCCCTGATAAGGGTCGCTGTAACCTCGTTGTACGCGATGGTATGGTAACCATTCAGTGTGGTGCTACCGACATCGGACAGGGTGCTATGACCATCTTTACCCAGATGGCAGTAAGCGCTACTGGTCTTCCTCGTGATAAGTTCATCCTTGAGATGCCTAACACTGAGACTTCACCTAACTCTGGAACCACCTCAGGTTCTCGTCAGACTCTCGTTTCTGGAGAGGCTGTTCGCGGAGCTGGTCTTAAGCTTAAAGAGGCTTTGGATGAGGCTAACGGAAACCTCGAGGCTTTGGAAGGTCAGGAATTCTTCTATGAGTTCTTCGATCCTACCGATCGCCTTGGATCTGACTTGCCTAACCCTAAGAGCCACATTGCCTATGGTTATGCAACCGCTTGCTGTGTATTGGATGATGAAGGATACGTTACCGACGTTTACCAGGCACATGACTCTGGTAAGGTAATTAACCCTATCGCTATCCAGGGACAGATTGAGGGTGGAATTCTCATGAGCATGGGTTATGCTTTGACTGAGCAGTATGACCTTAAGGATTGTATCCCTACAAATAAGTACGGAACTCTTGGCCTTATGAAGGCAGATCAGATTCCTGATATCCACGCTATTTACGTAGAGAAAGACGAGCTTCTTGACTTCGCATATGGCTCAAAGGGTATCGGCGAGATCGCTTCTATTCCTATGGCTCAGGCAATCGCAGGCGCATACTATGCACTCGACGGCAAGATGCGTACCAAGATGCCTTTGGAAGATACTCCATACGAGAAGAAGAAAAAGGCAAAGAAGCTCACCCCAGAGCAAATTGCTCGCATTCAGGCTGCAAAGGCAAAGAAAGCCGAGAAGTCTGAATAAGTACTTGTGGGATAACACCTGCATCTTAAAAATTTAGGAGGAAGCCGCATGAGGCCACGTGTGGATTTTATTGTTGAATCCGATGACGGAGACCGTTTCTTTGGACACGGTCCTTGCAGATTATTGCGTTCCGTCAGTGTATACGGGAGCCTTTATGCGGCGTCTTCTTCTATGAAGATGGCCTACACCAAGGCCACTCGATTGTTAAAAAGTGCCGAAAAAGCACTAGGTTTCAAGCTCACTCACCGCACAATCGGTGGAGAGGGTGGAGGAGGAAGCGAGCTGACTCCTGAGGCTCGTGACTTCCTGAGCCGCTATGAAGCATGGCAGCGTCTGTGCGAGCAATCTTCTGAGGAAATCTTCAATGCCTGTTTTTCAGGTCTAGAAGGTCAGAAGAAGTGCGGATGTGTCATTATGGCTGCGGGATTGTCCACAAGGTTTGGATCGAATAAGCTTCTGGCTACTATTGCTGGTAAGCGTGTAATCGATTGGACCTTTGACGGTCTTCCTGAAGACTGCATCGATGTACTTGTTGTTACGCGACCTGGTGAGGTTGAAGAAGCAGCTCGTGCTCGTGGGTTTAAGGTAATCGTTGGCGATTTTCCTGAGCAGTCTGACTCACTCCATGCTGCAGTAGAGGCCATGAAGGATTATCCAGCTTGTATGTTTCTAGCTGCAGATCAGCCTTTCGTGCATCCTCAAAGCATTCGTGAGCTTGTAGGTGCTATGCAGTACAATCCGTCTCGTATTTGGAGACTGGGACAAAAGAACAGTGGTTCTGGTCCGGTTTTATTCCCTCACTCTACGTTTGAGCAGCTTATGTATGTAACGGGTGATAAGGGAGGCAATGGTGTCTTTGCCATTCGTCCTGAACTTATTCGTCGCGTCCGCATTGTAGAGGCACAAAGTCCTCTTGAGCTCTTGGACGTGGATACTCCAGAGAAACTTGCAGAAGTTGAACAGTTATTCTTGGAGAATCCAGAGAGTGTTGGAAGAACATTAGACGAGGCTAACAAATAAAAACAATTGAGATATAATAATATGAACGGCTTTTAGCTGATCGTAAAACACCATTTCTAACTATGATAGGAGGAAGTATGAGCATCGAAGCTATTACTTCACCTGCAGCTCCTGCTGCAATCGGACCTTACTCACAGGCAACCAAGGGCGGCGACTGCATCCACATTTCCGGTCAGCTTCCTATTGATGCTACCACCGGCAAGTTCGCTGGCGAGACCATCGAAGAGCAGACCCGTCAGTCTTTGACCAACATGAAGCACATCTTGGCTGAGGAAGGTCTTGACATGTCTGCAGTTGCAGAGACCACCGTACTTCTCGCTGACATTGCTGACTTTGCTGCAATGAACGCTGTATACGGCGAGTTCTTCGAGGCTCCATTCCCAGCGCGCGCTGCTTTCCAGGTAGCTGCACTTCCTATGGGCGCTAAGGTAGAGATCAAGGCTATCGCTCACAAATAATTTGAGCTAATCCTTGCATAATAAAAGGACGGTACTTAGGTACCGTCCTTTTTTGTATATCTAGAGGTTTTACTGCATAAGTCTATGCCTTGTGGATGACAGAGTTTCGAACAGACCCCCAGTATACAGGGTAGGGAACATTATCCTGAAGACGCTTTGCAATCTCAGCAAAGTGAGGGTCTTCTGCCTGGTTGATGATGAGCACGTCACAGAGATCTTCTGCTACTAGCACCTTTGCAAGAAGTTCAGGCGTTACGATATCTTCCTCGCTGCAGTTTGTAATCTCGCAGAATATCTGAGGACGATGAGTTGCATCTTTCACTTTCTGTCCAAATCCTGATCCTCCAATCATTTGGATGACAAGGTTGGAATTTTCAGGAATTACAGGCTCGTGGTCGGCATGTCCTTTGAAAGGAAGGTTACGGCTTCCATCAGCTTCTACAAGCACCCAGTCAGCCACCTCAGCAATATCATCAAAGCTCAAGACGGGTGCACACTGCTTGGTTCCTCCATTATCGGTTGCGAGTGCTAGGCGAGGGTGATCGCATAAAGCTTGGCGAAGCTCTTCTTTGGTCTCATAGTTGGCTGTAAAGACATCGTCGAAGGGGAAGAAGTGCGTAGAAGTGGTTATAACTTTTGTACCTTCTAGCTCTTGAGACACAGTATGCAAAAAGGTTGTCTTTCCGCCGCCTCCAATAATGGAAATAATTCCTGGCTTAAGGCCTATCTCATCTTTAATTTTTCCCATATACACTTCCTTATTTAACGGTATTCTTTTCAAATTCCTGGGTATTTATAACTTGGTAAATTGCTCTGCAGAGCTTCATAACACGTTTATAGCCTAAGATAGCTTAGGCTAACTTTTTGTAAGGAAACTTTGTTTCAAATTTAAGAATATTTTAACTTATTATACTTTATTTTGGTTATGTTCGCATTACTATAACGCAACTACCTTTCACGTTGGTTTTCAGCACGCTTAATATCGAGAACTTATAATTAGTTTGGATTTCAGACCTTTTGTTTTAGAATTAATTGTAACGATGATGCTATACATATGAGTGTTTGAGATGTAGCAGTTTACATCTTCGCTCACATATTTACTGTGTTTGAGCATGGGGATACAGGAAGCATCAGGTCTTGTATGACAAAGGTCTATGTGGGGCATGGACGTCTGTCGAGGAAAATGCTCAAGTGCAGTTTAGACGTTAGAGTCTCATCTAATACAGGACAAGCAACCCGATTGGGCTGCTTGTCTCTAACCTATTCTTCCAAAGGAGGAGCTAAATAATGGAAATCGGAAGGAGTGTTCGACGTGTAGACGCCCCTGACAAGGTCAGTGGAAAGGCTCGCTACACCGAGGACTTGGTCCCTGCAGGATGCTTAGTAGCTAAGGTAAAGCACGCTACTATTGCACATGGTTACGTTGTATCCATGGACACTACAGAGGCTGAAAAGGTTCCTGGAGTTGTAAAGATTGTTACCTGCTTTGATGTTCCAAAGCATGGTTTCCCAACAGCAGGTCACCCTTGGTCTGTTGATAAATCACACCAGGATATTGCAGACCGCAATCTCTTGAACCAGCACGTTCGCATTTATAACGACGATATCGCAGCTGTTATTGCTGAGAATACCGTTGCAGCTGAGAAGGCAATTAACCTCATCAAGGTTGAGTACAAAGAGTTGCCTTTCTATCTCACCCCTCAGGAGGCATTGGCAGAAGGTGCTGTGCCTATTCACCCTGAGCGCCAGGACAACAACCTCATCGGAAGCCTTTGCTTGAAGACCGATATGGCTGGTACTGGTTATGAGACCATCGAGGAAGTTTTCGAAGATGAGAAGTGGCACCAGTACACCGGTCATTACCAGACCGCACAGGTACAGCACTGCCACATCGAAAACCCAGACTGCTTCGCATACATGGAGCACGACCGCATTACTGTAGTAAGCTCAACTCAGCTTCCTCACATTACCCGTCGTGTTGTAGGCCAGGCTCTTGGTATTCCTTGGGGTAACGTTCGTATTATTAAGCCTTACATCGGTGGTGGATTCGGCAATAAGCAGGATGTTCTTTATGAGCCACTCTGTGCTTTCCTTACAACTCAGGTTGGAGGACGCCCAGTTCGTTTGATCACCACTCGTGAGGAAACCTTCCAGAACACCCGTTCACGTCACGCTATTACCCTTGACGTTAACGCTGCATATGATGAGACTGGACGCCTTCAGGCTCGTAAGCTCATCGCTGTTGCAAACAACGGTGGATACGCATCACACGGAAATGCAATTTGCGCTAACTGCGTAACTGGTTTCCGCCAGATCTATCCTGACAACATTGCAAATGCTACTGAGGCATACACTGCATACACCAACCGCTCTACTCAGGGTGCAATGCGTGCATACGGTATTCCACAGTGCGCATGGGCAGTTGAGGGCATGATGGACGACATCGCTCTCGAGCTTGGTATGGACCCTATCGATGTTCGTCTTCGCAACATCTCCCGTGAGGGCTACCAAGATCCATTCAACGGCATTCAGGTACACACTACCGCTTTGGCAGAGTGCATCAAGAAGGGTGCTGAGTGGATTGAGTGGGACAAGAAGCGTGAAGAGTACAAGAACCAGACTGGCAATATTCGCCACGGTGTTGGTATGGCTATCTTCTCCTATAAGGCAGGCGTATATCCAATCGCTTTGGAGACTGAGTCTGCTCGTATGATCATGAACCAGGACGGAACCGCACAGCTCCAGGTTGGCGCTGTTGAAATCGGTCAGGGTGCAGATACTGCTTTCTGCCAGATGGCAGCTGAAGCTGTAGGTATGAAGACTGAGGACATCCACATCGTATCCTTCCAGGATACCGACGTTGTTCCTTACGGATCTGGAGCTTACGCTTCCCGTCAGACCTACACCACCGGTGGAGCTATCCGCAAGGTAGGTAAGTTGTTCCGCGAGCGTATCTTGGAGTACGCACACGAGCTTCTTCCTAACAACGTTGAGCTCGACATCATCGATGGTCAGATCGTAGACACTCGTCTTGGCAAGTCTGTTCTCTCTATGGCTGACTTGGCAGAGACTGCATTCTACTCACTTGAGCACTCTGTACACATCATGGCAGAGACCACTCACCAGACCAAGACCAACACCTTGTGCTTCGGTTGTACCTTCGTTGACATCGACGTAGATATGGCTTTGGGTACTGTACAGGTCAATCGCATCTGCAATGTTCACGATGCTGGTAAGATCATTAACCCTCAGATGGCTGAGGCTCAGGTACACGGTGGAATGTCTATGTGCTTGGGTGCTGCTCTTAGTGAGGAAATGGTATTCGACGAGAAGACTGGACGTCTTTTGAACGGAAACCTCCTTGACTACAAGCTTCCTACTTCTATGGACAGCCCTGAGTTCAAGTGCATGTTCATTGAGACTAACGACCCAACCGGTCCATTTGGAAATAAGAGCTTGGGAGAGCCTCCTACAATTACAGCTGCTCCTGCTATCCGTAATGCAATTCTCAATGCAACTGGTGTTAAGTTCTTCGACTTGCCACTCTCACCTCAGCGCTTGGTTGAGCGCTTCTTAGAGGAAGGCTTGATTTAATATGTTTGATATCGAAAATATCGTAACTGCTACCACCGTAGATGAGGCTATCGAGGCCCTTCAGGCAGATCCAAATGCTATCATCTGCGCAAATGGTACTGACGTTTTGGTTCAGGTTCGTGAAGGTCGCTTCCCAGGTGCACACCTTGTATGCATCAACTCCATCAAGGAGCTTGAGGGAATCGAGCTTATGGAAAATGGTGACATTGAAGTTGGTCCTTTGACCACCTTCAATGGTCTCTATACTTCCGAAATCATCATGGATCGTCTCCCAGTTTTGGGCCACGCAGCAGATACTGCTGGTGGACCTCAGCTTCGTGAGGTTGGAACTTACGGTGGAAACCTCTGCAATGGTATTACCTCTGCAGATACCGCTTCTACCTCTGTAGCTGCTGGTGTAATCCTTCGCGTTAAGGGCCCTAAGGGTGTTCGCGAGATTAACATCGCTGATTGGTATGCAGGTCCTGGCCGCACTGTTCGTGAGCACGACGAGGTATTGGTAAAGATCATCATTCCTCGTGAGTCTTATGAGGGCTTCAGCGGACACTACATCAAGTACGCTCGTCGTAAGGCACTCGACATTGCTACTTTGGGTGTTTCTTGCTTGGTTAAGCTTGCTGATGACAAGAAGACCATCGAAGACATTCGTCTTGCTTTCGGTGTTGCTGGTCCTAATCCTTTGCGTTCACCTGCTGCTGAGGATGCTTGCCGTGGTCTTACTGTTGATGAAGCTGCAAAGATTATTGGTGAGAAAGCTTTGGAAGATGCTAAACCTCGTGACAGCTGGCGTGCATCAAAGACTCTTCGTACCCAGCTTGTACGTGAGTTGAGCCGTCGTGCACTCGTTGAGGCAGCAACTAAGGGAGGATACGAG